>WNFH01001411.1_pt1 | contig 21213 bp, 15 predicted proteins | sample 5400411 | NCBI WGS metagenome assembly WNFH01 (sample SAMN13153347, study PRJNA577476) | soil metagenome | isolation source: 200 cm saprolite under Douglas fir tree site 2 hole 3 | place: USA:California | collected 2015-04-18
GTTCCCGTGATGCATTGAGTCGGAACAGTCGATGAGTACGGTGACGGTGAGATTCTCCTCTGCCTCGAAGACGCGGAGGAAGAGCCGTTCCAGTCGTGCGTATGCCCGCCAGTCGATGCGGCGGAAGTCATCCCCCGGCGTGTACCGTCTATAGTCCGCGAATTCCATAGAGGAGCCGGCCAGTGGAGAGCGTCGCCGCCCAGGCCGTCCCGTAGCCATCGGCCTGCGCGTGAGCAGCGCCAGGCTGTCCAGCCGTTGCAGCACGCTGGCATCCAGTGGGAAACGGGGGAGAGTGCTCTCGTTAGGCATTATTATTCACTCTCCGTCTCTTGAATAATCGTCTCAATGATCTCTTCCGGCGTTATTCCTTCTGCCAAACCGTCGAAGTTGAGGATCAGGCGGTGGCGCAAGGCTGGATAGGCAACCTCTTTAATGTCTTCCATGGAGACGTTGAAGCGGCCTTCGAGCAAGGCGCGAACCCTGGAGGTCATAATCAGGGCTTGCAGACCGCGGGGGCTGGCTCCGTAACGCACAAAGCTGCGCACTTTCTCCGGCACATCCTCTTGATCGGGATGGGTAGCCAGCAGCAGGCGTATCGCGTACTCCTTGATATGCGTTGCGACCGGCACAGCTTTGGCCGTCTCTATCAGTTTCGTGAGCTGTTCGCCCGATGCCACCTGTTTGGCGCGCAGTGTGCGTGTTCCCACGGTGGTATCAACGATATGCAGCAGGTCTTTGGCGTTGGGGAAACGTACCATGACTTTGAGCAGGAAGCGATCAAGCTGGGCCTCCGGCAGGGCGTAGGTGCCCTCCATCTCCAGAGGGTTCTGCGTGGCCAGCACGAAGAAGGGCTTTGGCAAAGGGCGCGTGGCATCACCTACGCTGACGGTGCGCTCCTGCATACCTTCGAGCAGGGCAGATTGTGTTTTGGGTGTGGCGCGGTTAATTTCATCCGCCAGCACAATATTGGCGAAGATGGGGCCGGGTTGGAAGCTGAAAACGCGCTTGCTGCCTGCCGAATTGCTGTCGGCCTGCTCGCTCACAATGGTTGTTCCTACGATATCGGCGGGCATCAGATCGGGTGTAAATTGGATACGCGCAAATTTGAGCGAGAGTGCGTCAGAGAGGGTGCGCACCAGCAAGGTCTTGCCCAGGCCGGGCACGCCTTCTAAGAGTACATGTCCTCCTGAAAGCAGTGCTAAAAGCAACTCTCGAATCACGCGCTCCTGTCCTATGACAATCGAAGTGAGTTCGTTTTCTAACTGTTGAGCAATCTCAATAAATTCCGCAACGTCAGACTCACCTGGTCCCTCGCTTTGGGGATCGCTGATAGCGGATTGTTTATCATGGCCATTTTGTTTGCTGGTATCTTCTAGCTGCGTGCTAACATCTGGACTGGTATTTTCACTTTTATTTGTCATAGATTTTATTATTGTCCTTCTAATGCGCTGAAATAGCCGTGAACGAGATCTTTCAGGTCGGGTGATATATTCGTGTTGTCAATGGCATCGTGTGCCAACTGATCGTACTGTTGAATGACTCGTGAATAGGGAACCGCGTCTCCGTTCTGCACAAGGCCGTTGTTTCCATCATTGCTCTGTGAACTGGAACCGGAGCCAATTTGTCCTGGCACAAAAACCTGCTCATTCTGCCCGGATTTGCTGCCAGTGTTGTTGCCATGTCCTCCACCATTTCCCAGTCCACCATTGCCGCCGTTTCCCTGACCCTGGCCCTGTCCTTGCCCTTGCCCCTGTCCCTGGCCTGGTTGCTGTCCCTGGCCTGGTTGCTGTCCCTGTTGTTGGCCTTGCCCCTGTCCTTGTCCCTGGTTCTGATTTTGAGCGGTGGTGCCGTCCGTTGCTGAGGCGAGTGCATTTGCTGCTTGCTGCAGGCTCTGTGAGGCCTGGTCAATGCTGTTGGATTGGGATTGATCTGTCGCGTCCTGGGAAGCTGCGGTCTGTACCGCGTTACTGGCGTCGGAGACCTCGCTTGAGCTACCGTCGGCAATCGACTTGGCGAGTTGGTGCAGGGAGGCACTGAGTTTGGGGTCCTGGTGCGCCTGGTTCGCAGCTTGCTCTAGTTGCTGCGCCAATTGTGCCCGTTGCGCGGGAGTCATCTTGTTCACTTGAGAGGCAAGGCTCTGTAGAGCGTTGGTGAGCTGCTTGCTGTTGTTGGTGGCGAGTGCCTGGCTAATCGCGTTCAGGCTGGCATTGGGGCTGCTCTGCAGCGATGAACTGGCTGCCGTGCGCGCTTGTGCCCGGTTGCTCGCCTGCGGGTCCCGCAGTTGATTGAGTTTGGCCTGGGCTTCGGCAAGTGCCTGCTGGGCCTGCGTCTCATTTTTGGCATTCTGTAATTTGGTTTGCAGGTCACGCAGAATCTGGTCGATCTGGGCGCGTTGTTGTGCGCTCGTCGTTGTCTGCTGTACCAGTTGTGTACGTACATGAGCGATAGCTGATATCTGTTTTGCTATACGTGCCTGAAATGCTGCCTGCTGCTGGAGTACAGCAGTCATAGGATTTGGGAGGAATACAAGCAGCACAAGCGCGGCAACGACAACCGCAAAAGCTATCAGGCTGGCGCGATGAGGGCGAAGAGAAATAGCTGTTCCGGGGGTGTATTTGCCCAATTGCTTCAGGGCGTCTCGTCGCTGCATGCCAAAAAGGGGAGCGGTTTCGTCTCTCATCTCCCATGCTGTACTGAGCCGATCATGCAATGCTAACCTGCTGTCCACAAGGCGTGTTGTGTGCGACAACGATGGGCGAAACCACAGCGCGGCAGCCAATGCGCCGAGGAAGCAGACCGCGACCGCACCAAAGGCCCAATAGGAGGCGCTGGCCCAGGGGAGAAAGCGTGAGACGAGCAGCAACAGACATGCCAGCATCAGTCCTGTAATCATGCCTCTGCCTGTCCAGGTCAAGCTCTGCTGGAGTGATAGCCGCCTGCGCCATGGATGCAGGGCCGCCGACAACTGCTCTCTATTGATGTTGGGAATGACCCTCCGGGTCTTTCCTCTGCCTGATGGTGCCAGGGTTGCCATCTCGATCACTCCTTCGTTCCGTAGGGGCGGGGGTTGGGTTGGGTGGTGTGGGGACGCTTGCGTCGCCCTCGTCCTGTTCCTTGGCCGACCTCACTCCCCAAGGCGACGCAAGCGTCCCCGCCCCTACGGATTATCTGCCCATCCTTTTCCATACGAATTATACACTATACGGTTGCCGTCGCTTTCTTTTTTGCAGGACGCTTCTCCATGCGACGAGAGAGGCGGCCAATCGGGTCGGGCTTTACCAGCCACATGCTGAGAAAGACCAGCACCACGGTGAGCAACAGGTTTACCATGATATAGGTTTGCCATGGCGCAAGATTTATGCCAAAGAGCGCATACGCTGTGCCAATCGATGGACCACCAAAGCTAATAGTGCTGAGCAGAGCGAGAATAGGATTGCCTATGAACAGCAGATTGGCCCGAGGACCACCACCGAATGGCGCATTCAGTTGCAGCAAAGCACTCAGTAACCATGGGGTGATTACCCATATGACGCAAAACATGTAGGCCATGGCAGTCGATACAGCAGGACGTTTCAAGAGTGTTGAGCAAAATAGGCCAAAAGTGCCGACCAGTATGGCCGTCACAATAAAAATCAGCGTCGCCATCAGCACCTGGTCTGGCCCTACGCCACCGAAGAAGAACACCAGGCTAAAAAGTGGCACAGACGCTGCGATCAGCAAGAGCGCATTTGCCAGTCCGGCTATCAGCTTGCCGGTAATCAGCGAAAAGGCCGAGAGTCGCGAACACAAGAGCAGGTCGAACGTCTGTCTCTCTTTTTCGCCGTTGATACTGGTGGAGGTAAACGCCGGAGTAATGAACATAATCAGAAATAGCTGCACAAACACCAGCAGTGCGTAGAGACCAGTCCCCAACGAACTGACTGAAGCGCTATTGTAACCGCCGCTGCGGCTAATGTAGAGAGTGCCTAACAGACCCATTACCAGCAAATAAATGATCATCACCCAGATCGTGCGCTCGCGGCGCAAACGCAGGCGTAATTCCTTGGTTAATAATGCTGCAAGGGTGGTAGGGCGGGTCATGATGGACTACTTCCTTCCGTAATACTCATAAATACCTCTTCAAGCCGACCTCCGCTGCTGCGCGGCGCGAAAGAAACGACGGGGATGCCCTGGTTGATCAGTAAGGCAAGTACCCCATGCAGGGCGCGGTCATCGCCAATAAAATCGGCTTGCAGCAAGTCTCCATTTTCACTGATGACGTTACTGATCCCTGGCACATCCTTGAGTACCTGAACCGTCTCAGGGACGCCCTCCAGCACGCGAATTTCAAGCTGACGCCCTCCTCCCAGCCGTCGCGTAACCTGTTCGACCTCCCCAGAGACCACCAGCCGGCCCGCTTGCATAATCGCGATGTCCGTACACATCTCCGCCAGCTCCAGCAGGATATGCGAACTGATAATAATCGTCTTGCCCATTGCCTGCAAAGTCCGCAGCAGTTCGCGCAACTCCACGCGGGCGCGGGGATCGAGTCCCGAGGCCGGTTCATCAAGCAGCAGCACCTCCGGGTCATGCACCAGAGCGCGAGCCAGGCATAGCCGTTGTTTCATACCACGCGACAGCGACTCCACAAGCGCATCGCCTTTTGTAGTCAGATCAACCAGTTCCAGCAGATCCTTGACCGTGCTGGCCTGTTTCTTGCGCGCAATCCCATGGATCCCCGCGAAAAATTCCAGGTACTCCACCGAGGTCAAATCAGGGTAGACACCAAAGAAGTCGGGCATATAGCCCACCTTGCGTTGAATGAGCGTGGGCGTCTTGCCTACCTCCTCGTTGTCGAACCACACCTCGCCACTGCTGGGCGTCAGCAGAGCTGCCAGGATGCGTATCAAGGTCGTTTTGCCAGCACCATTAGGACCAATCAGCCCATAGATCGAACCCGGCGCTATCTCCAGGCTCAGATCATTCAGCGCATCAACCTTGCGATAGTGTTTAGACACATGCTGTATTTTGATCATCTATCTCTTACCGTAATCTAACTGTATCCGTGGGGGCCGATTTATCGGCCCACTAAGAGACTGTTCATTGTAAACTCAATGTTGGCTTGCCAAAGAAAATGGTACCCACCGTACTATCCTGGTTGGCAAGCCGCAAGAGCACTCGACCATCAGCATTGATATAGGCTTTCGTATCTGGCGTTGAGAATGTGAACCCGCTCAGCGTGATCGTATCCCACGCATTCGTCTGCCAATTGAAGAGGTAGGCTTGCAAATGACTTGCATCTACCACCGGGCCTCCCGATGTGGAAGGCGGCCCTCCTATTTGTGCCAGATTAGCAGGTTCAGAAACGCTTAAGTTGCTCACCTGCATGTTTGAACCAATAGTTACGGCGAACTCAAAGGTCATGCTGCCCGTAGTCATCGTGTAGGCACCGGGATACTGTGCCTGTATATTGCTGCCTTGCACATCAACTAATTGCCCGGTCATAAAGTTTGAGGGCAGGTTCAACGTGCCGGAAAAATCGATATTGAGTGGAGACTGAACAAGCGTCTCCTGCAGGCCAGAAGGGCTGGTGCCATTCACCGTCACATTACTGGTTGTATCCGTCGGCGTATCTGCCCAACCAATCAGCGTAGCGGGTGAACCAGCTACTAACAGTGGATCATTGACATTGAAGGTGATTGGCCCCGCTCCTCCCTTCATAAAGACGGTTGTACCAGATGGAGACACTACAGAGTAGGGTGCCGATTTACATATGCCGCCACCACAGGAAACATAGGAGGAGTAGCCTCCTTCACCGCTCAGTGCGGCTAAGATTGCCATGTGACGCTCCAGCTCGTTCTGCGGTGGCGAACCATTGAAGGGCGTGGGTAATCTATTGCTTGCGGCAAGCTGGTCTGCGAGGCTCGTACCGGCGTTGTTCGATGAGCTGTTCAATACCAGCCTGACCTGTGCGCTCTGTCCTGCTGACAAATGGCCAACGCGAGCAAAGCCATTGCTCATCAGCACATACACATCGTTCAGCCCATAGCTGAGCGTGTTCGTAACTGTACCGCTCAGCACCCCATTGTGCAACGCCAATTGGGAGTCGATACCACCTTGTATGGCACGATCTCGATCCGCAATCAGCGAACGGGTCGTCGAGAACGTCACCCCTTGCAGCTTCACATCAGTGCCGTTTTGTCCAGGCGAAATTGTCGCCGGTGGTGCTGAATCTGGAGACTGGTTCACTTGATCTATTGATGGTTGCACTAAGCCATTGCCAGGAATATGCACCTGGTAATCACCTTGATTCAGCACAAAGACCCCTACGTAGGTGGTAACGTGGGCCGATGATGCCCCCTGGTTGAGTTGGATAATCGAGACGCTATTGCTCAAAATGGACGCACCCTTCTGCTGTATGGCTAGCCCATAGGTGAGGAGAGAGAAGACCACGATACTGCTTAAGACGATGCGCCAGCTCCAGTCGCGCCGCTTGCTCCAGCGTACAATTAGCAAGCGCACCGGCCCAAGCATCACCAGGTAGCCAAGCACCAATAGCAGCAGTAGCCATGGCGATGGGAAAGCGTTTGACAACAGATTCTGGAGTAATCCTCCCAATCCACCTGTTTGCAAGGGGTTTACCTGTAAAAAGCCGTTATTTGAGTTGAGCAGTTTATCGCCCAGTGTGCGTTGAACAAGCCCTCTCCACAGCGTATTGGCGCCGCTCCAACTGGCAACCGGTTCAAGCGTCGGGTCGAAGGCCACATAGCAAATCATGCCCTGTCCTTCATGCTCCTGCACAATCAGCGGTATCCCACCAGAGGCCAGCACAATACTCGTAGGGGCCCGATTTATCGCGCCCCCGTTCGCGCCCCCGTTCCTTGGGACGTTCCCTATACTTACCGTAACGGGAGCATCAATCGTACCCGTCGGCGCCTGCTGTATCGCGCTCCCAAAGGGCAAGAGACGAGTGCCCCTCGGCAGCGTGCCGCTCCCGTTGATGGTGACCGGCAGCAGGCTCGCGGGAAGCGCGCTCAGCGTGCGCCGCCATTCGGGACCTCCGGCCTCAATCAAGGCACCACCTTGATTCACCCAGGTTTGTAAAGCAGTAAGCTGCTCGTTGCTCAGGCTACTGCTGGTAAAGTTATCCAGTACGATTAGATCAAAGTTTTTCAGCACCACTGCCGAAGGCGGCAGAGTGCTGGCGTTCAATGCCTCCACAATCATCGTGCCACCCTGGTTGGGCAGCGGCACGCTATACAGGGCGTTAAAGCCCGTATTTTGATCGGAAAGTATGCCAACGAAGATATCATTTTGCCCCAGCGCAGCAATAGTGCTGCTTTGCCTGCTCACAATCTTCCCATTGCTATCCAGTAAATTGATGCTGATATTTTGTGTAGACCCCGGTGAATTGAGGGTGATTGGAACGTACATCGTGATCTGTTTTTGGGCGCCATTAGCCAGAGTAATAGGTGATGTATAAGCCGGAGAGGGGAACGAATTTGCATTACCTTGCCCTGCAAAGGGAGAGGGTGCAGTGATTGAGAGGCTTCCAGTGAAATCCGCACCACTATTGCTCAATGCAATTTGAAATGGCACCCAGTTTCCATCTCTGTAACGTGCATTAAAGCCCGCGCTCACCTGGAATGTAGGGGCGCGATTTATCACGCCCTCGTCTATCGTGCTCGTCCGATGCATCGCGCCCAATGTGCGTGTTGCATGGGCTGATGCATGTGAAGGCGAAACCAAAAAAGCAATAGTGAGTACCAGGAACAACCCGTAGAGGCCCATGTGGGGCTGTATCGCGCCCCAACATCGTTGATTTCTATCTACCATGGCCGACGCCTCTCTTGTCATTTCTTTAGGGTTGCTATCATCTTTGACCCAAAACAATGCCTCATCAACTGTACCTGTTATACGTCGTAGACCGACCTCAATCTCACTCCCGGCATCGCTATACTTGATGGCATTGCTCAGCAGGTTGTTATTGAGTGGATGATTCAGCAGGCTGCTTTACATGAGTTACCCCCAATTTATAGGACAAACATGCTGCATTTTGAAGAGAACAAGCATGTCTCAAGGTAAGAGCGTCTTTATGCCATCTGGCCCACCAATAATTGCCAGCTCCACCATATTGAAGAAGAGGCCCGTCTCTACCACCCCAACAATACGCTTGATCTGTGCTTGTAGCTCTGCCGGGTGTGTAATGCCGTTGGGGAAGGAGCAGTCGAGAATCATATTGCCATTATCGGTAACAAACACCTGGTTCGCCGGTTGTCGCACGCGAACATCCGCGCCAAGAGCCTCCAGGCGTTTGCGTACAGGCGTGATGGCAAAGGGCACAACTTCAATGGGTAATGGGGAGTTGCTGCCCAGACGTGGAACTTGCTTGGTTATGTCTCCAATCACCACAAAGCGACGTGCCGCCGATGCGACGATCTTCTCCCGCAGCAGTGCTCCGCCCCCGCCCTTAATCAGAGCTAACTGGGGGTCAATTTCATCGGCTCCATCAATTGCCAGGTCAAGCTCAGGGTGGGCGTCCAGGCTGGTGAGGGGAATGCCGAGATCGTTGGCAAGTTGCTCGGTAGCTTTTGAAGTGGGCACGGCTCCTCTGATGCTCAGCCCTTGCTGGATGCGCAGGGCCAGTCTACGAATAAGGTAGACCGCTGTAGAGCCTGTACCCAAACCCAGCACCATGCCATCTTCAATCAGCCTGGCGGCAGCTTCACCGGCTAGTTGTTTCCAACTGTCTTGCTGCGTGTCGTGTTGCATTATTGATCGTTGCTCCTGTTGGGCGCAATTCATTGCGCCCCTACAATCCCTTGTGATATTTGTTCCGAGTATAGCATTTTTGATAAGAGAATACCATTTTGAATTTCCAACGGGAATGCTCAAATTGTTGCGCCTTCCCCTTGGAAATTCAAAATGGTACCAGTTCCTATTCACTTGTCATCGGAATAGCATCGTGATACACTCTGCAAGTAATACAAAAATCGCACAAGCAAAACCATTGTAGGCGGTAGCAGCTATGTCTGAACTGTGGCGCATTCTCCTGGTTGAAGATGATGACAATCTCAACCAGAGTATTGTCAACTCGCTTCGCAAAGACGGATATTTCGTTCAGGGCGTCAGGAGTGGAGCAGAGGCAATACGCATCGTCTGGTCGGAAGAATACGATGTCGTGATTGGCGACCTCAAAATGCCAGGAGCAGATGGCTTTGAGCTGCTTCAATGGCTGCGCACATATCGCCCCAAAACACGCATGATAATGGTTGCCCCCTTCGGTTCTGCCGCGACCCGTACACAGGCGTTAGAAGCTGGAGTGGTGAGCTATTTAGAAAAGCCCCTGGATCTTCATCTGCTCAAAGAAGAACTGCGCCGCTTGCTTCAGCAGACAGGGTTTTCAGCCAGCCTGGACTCATTTGACCTGTTGGATGTGATACAAATTATTACGATGAGCCGCAAAAGCATCGCGCTACTGGTGAATACCGGGCTGGAAGAGCGCGGCATATTGCGTTTCCAGGGGGGAGAATTAATCTGGGCAGAGTACGGCATGCTGCGCGGAGAAGAAGCCTTTTTCGCCCTGGCCGCACACAAAAATGGCACCGTCACTCACCAGCTCTGGAATGAACAGATTGTCCCAAACGTCAAACAACCGCTTTCACGCCTGATTTTTCAAGCCCTCCAATATCGTACCAAGTATGCCACCACATCCCCAATGCAGCAGCCCACAGGCGAACAGAGCATAGTAGTGGCACCCCTTGCGGGTGCCATGGATGCCCTTGCGGGTGCCATGGCGGCCATCTCCCCTGTACAGCCGCCCACAGGCGAACAGGAGGCACTTGCCCGCGTAACTCCGCTCCCTCCGTCCGCTGTCTGGAAGGCAGACGAGGAAGATAGCCCTTTCATGGTATTGGAAGAAGAGCAGGACAGCGTTTCTAACAAGAAAGCAGAACATGAACCAACGGGTTCGTCCATAGTAGGGGTCGCGTATCCGGGGGATGATCAAGCGCCCCTTGCGGGTACCCTGGGGAGTGGTGGGAGTGGTGGGAATGTCAATGGAGGAGATAAAGAATGGTGGCAGCAATCAGGAAAGGTGCCAACCGTAGGGGCCCGATTTATCGCGCCCAACACCAGCAGCGATAATGGGAGCCTGCAATCGCTCACTGCCGGAGCAAGCGAGACATCCCTGGCTAGCGGGCAAGCTGCTGCTAACGGAACGAGTATTGTTCCTTCTACCGTGCGTAAGATACCAGCAAGTCAGCGAAGCGATCTCCCGTCCTGGTTGACAGATCAACCAACAAAGTCTGATATGCCTATGTTACGCCCTTCATCACTTACAGGCTCTGGCCAGGTGCCGGTCGCACCAGCCTCTGCACCCGTTGCTAAACCCTCGCCGGCTGAATGGCAACCAACGCCACCTCAAGCGAAGGCAACTGAGCAGTTGTCGCCGAAACAGGCAAGCGGAGCCCAAAAAGCAATTTCTCAAGAGAGTAATCCAGCAGTACAGCACCCACAGCACTCACGGTACCCACAGTACCCCAGTTCGCCAGAGTGGCTGCCACCTGAGAAGACCAAATCAACATATGGATCGCTGCAAAGCATCCCCACATCCTATAAGACAGGCGATGCGCTCTCTCTGCATGAAAAGGAAGAGAGCGTTTCCCTCGCTCTATCGAATACAGGAAAAGCGGGACCGCAACACTCCTCAAAGCGCAACTATGCAGCCCTGGTTGCCGCCTTACAAACCCTGGGTTATTCGATTCCAGGCTTTATCGCTGCCGCCGTTGTGAGCTTAGATGGACAACCAATTGCCCAGGTAGCGATTGACGATCTCGACATTTCGCCGATATGTGGATACTTCAGTAATATTCTGCAAGGTGTAGTCATTTCACTGGGACACGAGCATTGGGGCGATCACGAGGATACTGTGATTACCAGTACTGACCGGCATATTCTGCTGCGGCTGATCGGTAGCAACAAAGAAGCTTTCCAGGTATTGATCACCACCCGTGAGTCGGACCCCGTAGAGAGCCTGGAAGTGATGGCGAATGTCGAAGGTGCTCTGGGAGCAGCATTACGCTAGCTGCAGGCGGCAAGAAGTCAAGAAGAGTTATTAAGGCAGTAAACATGAGTAATAAACCAGCGCCAACTGACGAAGAACAAAAAATAAATCGAAGGTCCTTCATCATAGGAATATGTATTGGCTTAGCATTTATCATCCTCTTCACCATACTCTACTTCGCCGGGTTCATCAGAGGCTAATCGCCGGTAATTATTCAGGACTACGAGTCGCCGCAGGCGGCTCGTCTATTTATGTTGTGGCAAGGTTTTTGCAGCCAGCGGCGGCTCGTCTATTTTCGTGGTGGCAAGGTTTTTGCAGCCTGTGGCGGCTCGTCTATTTATGTTGTGGCAAGGTTTTTGCAGCCTGTGGCGGCTCGTCTATTTATGTTGTGGCAAGGTTTTTGCAGCCAGCGGCGGCTCGTCTATTTATGTTGTGGCAAGGTTTTTGCAGCCAGCGGCTGCAAAAACCTTGCCACAACTAAAAATGTTTGCGAACTGCCGCAGGCAGCGAGTAGTCAAGGATTCAAGAAATTAATGAAACCTGAAGAGTTAGAATAGATAGCTATTCAAGCAACTGCTTCAAGCGGGTCAAATCAGGCTCCTGAAGTGGAGTTGGTGAAGCTGGAATGACAGGCTCCTTTTGCCCAGGCAATTTACCTTCCACCTGTTTCTTTGCAGGTGTGTTCTCCTGTGGTTTTGGAGGGAGGAGGGGTGATGGTTGAGGCTTTGCTTCGTGCAGCAAAGGCAGGTCTCGTAAAGGCTTATTTTTGGCCTTGAGATCTTGCATCTGCTGCTCAATCATCTGATCCACGGAGAGTTGTTCGAGCTGGGTGGTCAAGTCACGGTTGTGCAAATCGGCCAGTGCTCGTGCGCGAGCCTCCGCCTCTAAAACAGCATCCTGTGCGCGAGCCGCACGCTCTTTCTCCTTTGGCCCACCTGTCTTGCTCAAAGCATCAAAGACACGCTGCTGAAGCAGAGCATTGCGCTTGCGCGTGACAAGCAGTTCGATGGTTGTCTCGACCTCTGAGATTTTCGCCTCTAACTGGCGCAGCGCACTACGCATAGTGATTACCAACTGCTCCTGGTCCTTCTGGAGTTGCTGGTAGCGTTTTGCCTGTTTGAGGATATCGTTGTAGTGGGTGAGGTCCGTGCGTGCTGCATCGTCATTATTTTGTTGGATCGCCTGCTCAGCTCTTTTCAACCACATTTCGGCCTCCACCGTTTTCTCCTTGCTGCGTTTTTGCAACTTATGGCCCTCGGCGATGGCGGTAGCAACCTGTGTCTTGACCTGTACTAACTGGTTGTGCATGTCCAGTTGTAGCTGTCGCAGAACCCGCTCCGGGTCATCTGCCTTCTCGATCATTGTATTGAGATTAGCTCCCAGCAGCGTAAGCACACGTTCCAACAAATTCATTTACATTCTCTCCCCCTATAGTGTATAACGGCCCTGGCATCCCTTACAGATACCAGGCCCGATTTTTATCAGTACCCTGGCCCTTATCCCCTTTTTAATGGTAGGTATTTGAAAATGACCTGCGAAGTAGCGTCGCGTAGGGGCGGGGGTTGGGTTGGGGGTGGAGGGGGCCCTTGTGGCCGCCCGCGTCCTTTGCCATCCCCCGCCCCTACGAGACCCGCTAGACCTGAAAGAACCCTACGATTTGTCGACCGGAGTCGACTCGACGGTTGGTTTGGCGTGGTTGCCTTTCGTGTTGGGCTGGTCGCCGTCCTGGTTCGCCAGTGCTGGTACACGGCTCATCAGGTCGCCAATGCTCGTGCCGCTGAGCAGTTCGAAGAGGGCTGGCACCTGGGCTACCATGTTGACGATGTCGCCGGTGAGGCGGCTGGCTCCCAATCCGTGGGTGCTGTCACTGCTGCCGGTGGAGACGATGGTGACTTTGTCAACCTTGCTCAACGGCTCAGCAATAGCGCGGACAATTTCGGGCATGCCTGTGAGGAGTTTATCCAGCACGGCTGCCTGGTTGTATTCGTGGAAGGCGGCGGCTTTGACCTTCATGGCATCAGCTTCTGCTTCACCTTTGGCACGAATGACTTCAGCTTCCGCCAGACCTTTGGCGCGGATGACCTCGGCATCTGCCAGACCACGGGCACGGTTGGCATCAGCTTCCGCGAGGCCTCGCGCCTTGTTAGCTTCGGCATCACCGATGCCACGGGCTTTGGTTGCATCTGCCTGACCCTGGGCTTCAAGGAAAATGCGGCTGCGTTCGGCTTCGGCTACCGTCTCGACACGCCGCCGCTCGGCCTCGGCAGCCTTCTGGATCGTCGCTTGTAGCTCCAACTCACGGCGTTGAATTTCCGCCTGTTGCACTTTGATCTGGGCGTTCTTCTCAACTTCGGTAACTTTGACTGCCTCGATCACAACCTGCTGCTGCATCATATTGGCCTGGATGTCATAGGCTTTATCGGCGGATGCCTGCTGCTTCTTCACTTCAGCATCAAAGGCGGCTTTTTTCAGGGACAGGTTGCGCTGTGATTCAGCCTGGAAGCCAAGCGACTCAGCCTCTGCCTTGACGCGCTCTTGATCGGCGGCGGATTTAGCTACGGCAGCTTCACGAGCGGCATTGGCTTGCTGTATCTGCGTGTCGCGTTGTCCCAGGGCGGCGGCAATATCAGCCTGTTTGCGGATTTGTACAATCTGCGGACGACCCATGTTGGTGATGTACTCATTTTTGTCGCGTACATCTTTGATGGTGAAAGAGATGACTTCCAGACCCATCTTCTCCATGTCAGGAGTGACGGTCTTGAGCATCTTGGAACCGACATTCTCCGGGTCTTTTATCAGATCTTCAACAGTAAGTTGGCCAACGATACCGCGCAGGTGTCCTTCCATGACCAGGCGTATCAGATTTTCGCGCTCCTCCTGGCGTTTGCTGAGGAACTGCTCGGCGGCAGTCTTAATGCTCTGTTCATCGGAGCGCACTTTGATCTGTGTGACCGCTTCGACGTTGACGGCCACGCCCTGCGTGGTGTACATGTCTTGCGCTGGAGCCACGTCAAAGGACATCAATTCGAGTGAGAAATCCTGGGCGCGCTGGTAGAGAGGTATGACGAAGTGTGAACCACCGGTAATGACTTTCGTTCCACCTGCTCCATAGACGATCAGAGCCTGGTTTGGCCCGACTTTACGCAGTAGACGACCGACGACTTGCAGAAGAACAAAGACAATGATAACGAGGGTGACAACACCCACCGTTATGAGTAAGATGGGATCCATACAGTGTTACTCCTTTTGTAGCTCTTTTCGTATGACTAATTCTGTGTTTGCTGTTTCTGATTCTTCCAGTAATGTACGTAACTTTGCCAGTTCATCAATAGTTGGCATTGCTGCCTGTATTTCTTCCTCCTCGTTCTCGTTGATAAAACGTTCCCAGGTATCAACCTCCGCAATTCCGTGCTGATAGTTGACAACTACCACTTCCTGGCCGCGCTCAAGGCGGTGTCCATCAACACTGCGGGCAGGAATGCTCTTACGCATCCCGCCGGGAGAAATGTAGATGATCTCACCAAGGCTATTCTCCTGGATCGGGATACTCACCTTGCCCAACAGTCCTGTGCGATCTGACACGTCCTGCACGGTGGCTCCTTCACTGTTGCCAAACACGCGACCGAGCATGACGAGCAGCAGCGCGGCGATGACGAGCCCACTCACACCTGCTAATATCAGTGTAATTGGAAACAAGAAGTGGGCTGTATTATGAAAGACGTAACCAAAGAAACCAAATCCAAGCAGGAAGAGGACGATTGAGGTGGGATTGACATACGACAGAAACGCGAGGTTATTTCCCACTGGATGTTGCTGGTTCTGTGCCGTTGTCCCTTGGGTGGGGGAGTGGGAGGAGGCGTGAGGAGTTGCGTGGTTTACTGCTACATGTGTCCCGCTGGTATGAGAAGTCCCGGCCTGGGTGTGTCCTCCCAGATGTAAATCAAAGTGATGTGAGGCAGCATGACTACCTCCTCCGCCATGCCCCAGGCTTCCTAGCAAGGCTGACCCTATTAAAAAGAGCAGCCCGAATAGAAAACAGGCAATGAACACAAGGGAAAGCGGATCTGTTGCGATTACCATGGCTAAGCTCCCTTCGATTTCGGAAACGTTGCTATGTGCAAGCGATTCCGCAAACGATAGCGATCAATGCTCTCCAGAATACTTATGATACTGGCAAGTACGCCAGATATACCTAATACGAGTGCGACTGATAGGCACAGAAGTACGGCAGGCACTCCGAGCCATGTCAGCAGGGGGGGGAGAAATAGAGTATCTGCAAAGAAACTGGCGGCACATAGCCCAACAGAACCGCTTAAAAGTATGACTGGTATCAGTACTGGATGTCGCCCTAACAGGCGTACCTTGCCTGCTGTTAAGGCATGATGCTGGCAGGATAGTTCAAGCTGGCCCTGAATCATCGATCTCTCCTTATAATGTAGGGGCCCGATTTATCGCGCCCACTTTTGAAGAAGTCATTACAAACAAACACCATTATAAAAAACAGTAGCCCATTTATGTAAACGTAAAACTCAGGTAATAATACAATTTCAGCCCGCCCCATTTTCATTGTATAGATTGCGCCTTTGAACGATCTCTTCGAGTTCTGCTATTGGCAGATACATGAGCTGTTGAAAGACGGTAATATACCGCCGCGGGTCTTCAACGCTGCCTAATTGCTGGAAGAAATTTTGGATGATCGGCTCTATGTGCCACTCCGCGGCACTGGCTAACAGCCATGTGCTAAAACGGTCTGTATGATCCTCCATATCTGTCAGCAGGTCGGTACTGTAATCAGGAGGATCGCTGATCAAGTAGGATGGATGCACTTTAAAAAAATTGGACAAGAGATCTCGACTAGTCGCCGTCAGGTGAACTCGTTTCCCTTTCTCTAACTGTGAAAGGTATGCCTGGCTGATGCGCTCATGCAATTCTTCCTGCATGGCTTTGACGACTTCCATCTGCGTCATTGGACGATTCAGGCCGCGTAATTCCCCCTCAACTTCACGTAGATGTTTGATTTTCTCAGACAGATGCATAATCATCCTCACATAACTATTTGCTATATCTAAATATAACTGATTGTTATCACGTTGTCAAGTGGTGAGAGAAGATTTCGTTTTGCCGAAATCAGGGTGAAAAGCAGGGACACCATCGCGATGGTGTCCCTGCTTTTCACCCTGATTGACGACAGCCGCCGCTTTGGACGGATCAAAGGCGGCACCGTGGCAGGGGCAGACCAGGAGTTGCTGGCTGGGATCGTAATCCACCGGACATCCCGCGTGGGTACAAACAGAGTCGTAAGCCACAAAATTGCCATTGGTCAAGCGCACTAATATGCCGGGATCGCCGTTTGGTACAGTAAAGTTGACCGAACTATTGTTCTGCACCGAAGTTACCTGTGCAATGGTCGAACCGCTTGCTCCTGTTGCCGCAGGCGTCCCACCAGCAGTTGCGGTACTCGATGATGTGGTCGTCGCTGTGTTCGTGCTGCCATTATCAGAACTGCTTAATCCACTGGTATCAGAGGCTAGAGGGAACAGGTGGAGCGTATTCCACAGCCACACGAGGCCCAACATTCCTGCGCCACCTGTCAGCGTGCCCAGCAGGAATTTACGTCGACTCTCTCTTTTGATGCGTTGTGCCTGGATATATTTACTTTGTTGTTGCGAAGGGCGTTTATTTCCAGGAACCTGTTTGCCCTGGCTATGTGTATAATCGGTGGGTAGGGGTCGCGCATCCGGGGGATGATCAAGCGCCCCTTGCGGGTACCCTGCTGGCTCTTCTCCTACTCCAAGCAAAAAGTGTATTATGGGTGCAAGCTGCTTTCGTTGTTTAGGTGAGAGGAGACGCTGTACAAATATCGCATCCAGCGAAGGGAGACCAGTATTGATAGGGCCAGCAATCAGTAAGGTGAGCCAGCAGAAGACAAAGACGATGTCAGAACCGTAGAAGTATGGAAAGACTCGCCATGTGGCTGAGAGGAAAAACAACAGGCTAATCAGCAGGCCAAAGAAGGCGGCGGGTCGCAAGAGCAGCCCAAGCATGGTACCGATGCCAATGGCCAACTCTCCATAGGAGACGAGCATACCAAATAACGTAGCATGAGGCACAGCGACCTGGAGCAAAAAGCTATGCAGCGGTGAGCCTGTAGCAAATGCTGCGATTTGCTTCCCGATGTATCCATGAGCGGATGGGTTAAAGAACTGGGGATCGGTCAATTTTTGCAGCCCAGCATAGATGAAGGTTATACCAAGGAAAAGACGGAGCGGTAGAAGCATCCATCTTGATATATTTGTTGTTGGTGATCGATAGGGTGATGTTGACATAATCTATAGTATAAAAACTCCATAAACCTTATAAGATTGTAGCTTTTCAGACCGCTCTGTCTACTGTAACGTATTATATCCAAAAAATCCCCAAAGAAATGTAAAGAAAGTGTAAAGAGTTTATCAGAAAGTGTGCAGGCAAGCGCACCAATGCGCGCCTTTGTCTCTATCAAAGGCGCGCATTGGTGCGCTTGCCTGCATACTTCCTTACGCTGGGAGCAATTGCAGTGTCCCCTCGGCGTTTGCTTCGATCATGCTGCGCTCGAACAACATGGGATGGTGTTCAACGTTCAGCCAGGGTTTAATGAAGTCAGCATAGTGCTTACTGGCGGGATGGCCGGACTGGCCGGGGGCATGACCTGAGAGAGAGGCTTTCAAATCCGCCAGGTTCACAATCTGGCGGAACGACGGTACCGTAATCACGACCTCCGGCTGATTCGGGAGTGTAGCTCCCATGTTCACTGTATCGATATCGCCGCCAAGCGGGAAGGGGCCGCGATTGAATATCTTGGCGAGTGGCTTGACTAATCCCAGGGGATGAATGTAGGTCATTTTGTGAATCTTACCGTATTGCCAACGCACAATAGTATCGCCGAGTTTCTCTCGCAGTTCCTCGATGGCGGCGGTGAAAGCACTGGCAAGGGCGATATCCCATGACCGTGGTCCATTAGGGATAGCTGAATCCGCGAACCAGGCATCGTCATGTTCGTTCATCAAACGAATCAGGAGCGGTTTGCTGCGGCTGGCGTAACCGTTCTGCACAGCGAGAATGGTGGTGCCTCTCCCCAGGTAATCGTGGATAAGTGTTTCGTCTTGACCGAACATAGCTCCGAAGACAATTTTCTCTAGTTTATTGAGGAATGTGACATAGATAGCTGCTGCCACGCTATCGGGTGCGAGAACGTAGTTCCAGGTGCGCAGTACTTCCAGGGCCGCTTTTTCCAGGACGGCATCGCTCCGAATATTTAGCATATGCGGTACAATCTCGACGGCGGGTAGGGCGTATTGATCGGCTTGTATGGCAGCCATATCCGAAGGTGCTAGCTTGCCTTTGCTGGTAAGCAGATCGCGAATACGCTGTGCGCGGTAGCCATTTAACCATTCATTGGTAATGTAGTAGGGATAGTTGTCGTCCACCACGCGGTTATTGGCTGTGACAATAAAGTGCTGTTCAGGGTTGTAGGTCTGTGGTAATTCGTCGAAGGGAATGAAGCCAGTCCATTCATACTCACCCGTCCAACCGGGCGATGGGAGCAGGTTTTGACTCTTTGACCGTATAGGGATGGCACCGGCCATAACATAGCCAATATTGCCCTCTTTATCGGCGTAGATCAAGTTCTGTGGTGGCACATCCCAATCTCGCAGCGCGTCGCGGAACTCTTTCCAATTCGAGGCGCAATTTAACTTTTGGACGGATGAGATGATATTACATTGCTCTAAGCCGGTCCAGCGCAGTGCCAGGGGGAGTTCAGCGGGTTCAGCATTGCTGCCGTTTTTACCTGTATCGCCATTGTTATTGATATGGGGCAGGCCGGTAAAGTTAGTCAAAATAGGGCCATGACGGGTGATGCGTACCTCTTCGATAAAGGAAGTCTTGCTTCCTTTGACTCTGATCTCTTCGCGAATGACCTCTGCCTCTTCCCACTTGCCCTGGTATTCATATTGGTGGGCATTCTGTGGGTTAAATTTCTCGATATAGAGGTCTTCCACATCGGAGACGGCATTGGTGATGCCCCAGGCGATATGCTGGTTGTGTCCTATAACTACACCAGGTGTGCCTGGGAAACTGACTCCAATCACATCGATATCGCCCGCCACCAGGTGACACTCGTACCAGATGGATGGTGCGGCCTGGCCCAGGTGTGGATCATTGCAGAGGATAGGCGAGCCGGTGGTAGTCATGCTGCCATCGACGACCCAGTTGTTGCTGGCACCCATCATGCCAAAGCCACTGAGTTGTTTGAGCTGTTCGTATTGCTCCAACATGCCAAGGTTGACCCCCTTGTATTCAAGACCTGGGGGAATAATCAGCGGATGCTTGGCATCATAGCCCGCTTCCAGTTTGGCGGCCCGCTGCGCGCCGAGCATGGCGACGATACGTGCGCGAATGATCTCCGTCTCCCAGTTACCACTGAGGTTCCAGCCCATCATCTTGGCCCATTGGATACTGTCCGCCATGCGCCACGGCTCAGGCTTGAAACGGAGCAGTGTAAATTCAAGCGGAAGGTTGCTTCTGTTCTGCTCAAGGTAGCTGTTGACCCCTCTGGCATAGGCATCCAGGATGCGCTCGCTGTGCTCCGGTAAGCGTGCAGCTTCGGCGGCGGCTGCGCGATGCATACCTAAACGGCGGCTGAAGCGGTCTGCTTCAATGGCGATCTCGCCAAATATCTCTGAAAGGCGACCGGACCCAATGCGCCGGTTGAGTTCCATCTGCCAGAGCCGTTGCTGGGCGTGGACGTAGCCCTGAGCAAAATAGAGGTCGTCTTCGTTCCGAGCGTAAATATGCGGCACACCATAGCGGTCGGTAATGATTTCGATGGGCTCGTGCAGCCCTCGCAGGTTGTACGTGCCGTTCTTTTTAGGCAGGGGACGGCGCACCAACAGATAGTATGCTCCACCCGCCAATCCGGCCAGGCCAGCCGCCGTTGCTATCGTTTTTTGCCACCAGGATGCCATTGGTTTTGGTCTCCTCTTTACAAAATCAACTGATTGATGGATGTCTCGCGTATGATGTTCTTACTCTGTGCAACAAAAATACCCAAGCAGTTACCGTTGGGCAACATAGACCTGGGTGTTTTTGTAGAGCTTTTATGCTGCAACCATTGGTTGCGGAATTGGTTCTCCTGCTTCTTCTGCTGCTTCTATCCACAATTCCATCACATCGAGTATGTTGTTAAAAGCTTCTTCGTAGGTGTCCCCATGTGTTTTGCATCCTGGGAGTTCTGGTACATTTGCAATGTATGCCTGATCCCGATTGCTCCATTGGATGTTGATGGAGTAGTACTTTGTTTCTACCATGCGCTATGTCCTTTCTAGCTTCTTTAAGGCGTCTTGAACCTCTTCGATGAGATAGGGTTTGGCGTCGTTTCCGTCTTTTCCTGATCCGTACTCCTACCTACAGTGAATTATAACATAGTTCCAAAAAACATAGCGTTCTATTGATCGCTTGCTTTTCAGCTTCGTGAGGGGAACGACAATCCTCACAGGGTGGACTACCAGGGATGCAAGCACCCCTTTACCATCCTCTACCGCCCTTTGCCCGAAGGCATCAGGGGCTACTTTTCTGATGATGTTTCCGGCACCGTTAATATCGGCATTGATGTACCGTCCGTTTGACGCTCGGTACAGTCCACGCTTGACGCGCTTGCCGCTAAATGTGTGCTTCTCATCGCCATTCTTCCGAACTGGCAACGGATCGAGGTCAAGAAGGGAAGCCTTTGACGTGTAGGACTCTTCCGTGATCTCGACGCGAATGCCTACCAGTTCCGCTTTGTAAGTGAGCATCGCAATGAAACGAGCGTGCGGGATTTGTACGAAGTTCTGATTGGTACGCTTGCTCATCTCACTGTTCTGCTTCCAGGCGTCATTCTTCCCAATGCACAACACGCCTATCCCCTCTTTTACCAGTACATCAATAATCCGATGACTCACCGTGTGCATGTAGTGATCGATACGACGGTTTCGCTTGTTGGTCATGCGTTCCATGCGCCTGGTGGTGCCGGTCTTGCCAAGCTTTTTTTGCAGTGCTGCTCTACGCTTGTTGTAGAATTGGTTGATGCTTTTGACTGGACGCCCGTTAACGACTACCGCTTGAAAAGCGGGTTTGTTTGAGGTTAGCGCTAC
>WNFH01000739.1_pt1 | contig 21209 bp, 16 predicted proteins | sample 5400411 | NCBI WGS metagenome assembly WNFH01 (sample SAMN13153347, study PRJNA577476) | soil metagenome | isolation source: 200 cm saprolite under Douglas fir tree site 2 hole 3 | place: USA:California | collected 2015-04-18
GCTGGCCGCCTTTGGTGATCTCGTGATCGCCACGCCGAAAGCGCGATTCGCCCAGCCGGAAATCAGCATCGGCATCTTTCCGCCGCTCGCCTCCACCATTCTGCCTTTCCTCGTCGGACCCAAAATCGCGCTCGAGCTCGTTCTGACGGGAGAGCCGGTGACCGCGGAGCGCGCCCTGGAACTCGGTATGGTCAATCGCCTCGTGCCGGAGGCGCAACTCGAAAAAGCCGTGAAAGATCTCGTCGGCCAGATCAGCGGCCACTCCGGTCCAGTGCTGACGATGGCCAAGAAAGCGATTCTCGGTGGCATGGGTTTGTCGCTGCGCGATGGCCTCAAGCATTCGATGAACATTTTCTTGAATGAACTCTACCGCCTCGAGGATTCGCAGGAAGGTCTGCGCGCACTGGTCGAAAAACGCAAACCCAACTGGAAGAACCGCTAAGGGTTGCGAAGTTTTGTGATTGACATAAAGCCGTCATCGTCCGGGGATTGGCTGGGACTCGCGGTAGGGCTAGGATTTATCGTGGTGTCTTTGCTACCAATTCAGCTTACCCGCAGGAATGGTGTTCCGGAGCCACATCCAATTCGCGCGCGCATTGCGGCCTTGGCTCTCGGCGTCGCAATATTGTTGGCTTGGTATTCGTCTCGCAAATAAACGAAGGTTGGCTGCGACTGATCGGCCGTGTCGAATTGACACTCTCGCTCATGGGGCATAAACTTATTTTTTAATTTGCAGGCAGGGGAAGCGGGGAAGGCCGTGTGAATCGGCCGCGGTCCCGCCACTGTGATCGGCTGAAAAGCCGTAAGCCAGGCCACCCTCCCTCGCCGCAGAGGGCCGCGCTCTTCGCGAGAAGGAGCGATGCCGCAAGCCCCAGGGTGTCTCGTGGGGCTTTTTTGTTGGCGAAGTGAAATTCCATGGTCACGGGAGATTCGTGAAAGAAATCGCACGCCCGCGCTTCCGAAGCGCCGTTTTTGTCGCAATCGCAGCCTTGCTGTCTTGCGCAACGCTGTCGCGTGCGCAGAGCGCTCCTCCGGTCTCTCCAGTATCCCCAGCCTTCCGGGAAGTCACGGATGAAGCCGGCCGCACGGTTCGCGTTCCCCAGCCGGTCCGCCGCATCGTGTCGCTCGCGCCGAGTTTGACGGAAACCGTCTACGCACTTGGTTTGCAGGATCGTCTCGTCGGAGATACCGACTACTGCGATTACCCCGCGGACGCGCAGAATAAAACCAAGGTCGGCGGCGGAATCAACCCGAGTTTGGAACAAATCGCCGCTTTGCATCCGGATATTGTTCTTGTGACCAAAAGCTTCAACCGCCTAGAGACCGTGCATGCGCTGGACGGCTTGGGGATCTCTACTTACGCCACCGATCCTCATACCGTCGAGGAAATCATCGCTTCTTCGAAAAAACTTTCCGGCGTGCTTGGCGTTCCCGAGGCTGGCGCATCGGTCGCCGGCGAAATGCAGCGTCGGCTCGCGGAATTGCAACAACGGATTGGCGCTTTGGCCGCAAAGCGCGTTCTGTTCGTTGTCTGGACCCAGCCGCTCATCTCCGTTGGCAAGGACACTTATATTGCGGATGCGTTGCGCCATGCGGGAGCCGTCTCCATCGTGGAGTCCGAGCAAAGTTGGCCGCAGATTAGTCTGGAAGAAGTCGCCCGGCTGCAGCCTGACTTCCTGGTTTTCGCGGCTTCGCATTCCGGCTCCGCTTCCCCATCCGTGGAAGTCCTCGCGACTCTTCCCGGCTGGAGCATCGTGGAAGCTGTCAGCAATCGGCGCATCGCGGTGATCGGCGAAGCGGTTATTCGGCCCGCACCGCGTATCGTCTCGGGCATCGAGGATCTTGCCAGGCAGCTTCACCCGGATGCCTTCGTCGAAAAACCGGAAAACAACAAGGAAAAGATCGAGAAGGAGAATCCTCCGCCGGACCAAAGGCCGGCGCCGCATTCTTCTTTTTCCTTCGATGTTCTTCAAGGCCAGTTGACCACTGCTGGAGGCTGCGCATGCGCCCACTGACTCTTCGGCGCCTCCTCCTCCAATGTTCGATCCTGGTGGTGATCCTATTCGTGACCGTGGTCATCGCCCTCAAGTTCGGTGCCGTGCCCGTTTCGCTCTACGCCCTCGGGCGCGACTTGCTGCATGTCATTTTTGGGCAGAGCAGCCAGATCTCCAGCGACTACGGCTTGATCGTCGTAAATATCCGTTTGCCGCGCATTCTTCTCGGCATCATTGTTGGCGCGTCGCTTTCCGTTGCGGGCACCAGTTTTCAAGCCTTGCTGCGCAACCCGCTGGCGGATCCGTACGTGCTCGGCGTGTCCAGCGGAGCGGCGCTGGGCTCCATTCTTGCCCTCATCGCGGAACCTCATCTGACGATTTCGCCCGCGCTGGCCGCTCTGCTCACGCCATTGGGTGCTTTTCTCGGGGCCGCCGCCACCGTCGCTGCCGTCTACTTTCTCGGCCGCCGTGAAGGTCAGATCGACAGCAGCACGCTGCTTCTCGGCGGCGTCATCACTGCTTCCTTCCTCTCGGCGGTCATCATGTTTCTGATGAGCACTCTCTCCGGCAATCTCCGCGGCCTGGCCTTTTGGCTGATGGGCGACCTCTCCACTTCCTTGCAGAAGAGCGTTTACTGGTTCCTGGGCATCGGGTTCGTTGCAGCAACGGGAGCGATTTACACCACCGCTTCGGATTTAAACTTGCTTCTCGCTGGAGAGAAAGAGGCCATGCATCTCGGCGTGGACGTGCCGCGCGTGCGGCTGGTCGTCTACATTGCGGCGTCTTTGCTGACTGGTTTGGCCGTCTCCGTGAGCGGCGCCATCGGCTACGTCGGCCTGATCGTGCCTCATGTGATGCGTCTCATCTTCGGCTCAGACCATCGCACCTTGCTGCCCACGGCCGCGCTCGGCGGGGCCATTGCCGTCGTATTTGCCGATACACTGGCGCGCACCGTCGTCGCTCCCAGCGAACTTGCCGTTGGCGCGGTGACCGCGGTGGTCGGCGCACCACTCTTCATCTACCTCCTGCGCAGGCGGCTCGCATGAGTCCCGGTTCATCTCACGCGCGGCATCTTGCCGAGGCTAGCCGCTTGGCGAACGAAATACGCTTGAGTGTCGAGCAGGTTAGTTACGCGCATTCCGCGAATCCGGCGCAAGCCCCTCTTTTCACGCTGGAAGCGACAAGTTTTCAAGCTAGGCCCGGCGAAATCGTCGCCATCCTCGGGCCCAACGCTAGCGGCAAGTCCACTCTCTTAAAGCTGATCTCCGGCGCCCTCGCGCCCCTCTCCGGACGGATCTTGCTCAACGGAATCGTCACGCACGCGCTTACGCCGCGCAACCGCGCCCAGCGCATCGCCGTCGTCCAGCAGGAAAGCACTTTGCTCTTCCCTGCGCGCGCCTGGGAATTCGTTCTGCAAGGCCGCCATGCCCATGGGCGCTCGCTGCGCTTCGAATCCGAAGACGATATCTTGATCGCCAAAAACGCCCTTGCCCAGGTTGGCGCCGCTGACCTGAGCGACCGTTGGATGGATCAAATCTCCGGTGGAGAAAAGCAGCGTGTGATCCTCGCGCGCGCTTTGGCTCAGCAGCCGTTGCTTCTGCTGCTCGATGAGCCCACTCTCCACTTGGATATCGCCGCGCAGATCGGCTTGCTGGACGCTCTTCGCCGGCTGGCCGCGGAAAACCGCTACACCGTCGTCGTGGTGACGCACGAATTGAATCTCGCGGCGGAGTATGCCGATCAAGTTGTCTTGATGCAGCGCGGCCGGTGTTTGCGCGTCGGCCCTCCCGCAAACATTTATCAGCGCGAATTGCTCGAACAGGTTTTTCAGACGCCGCTCTCGGTGGAACTCGGTTCCTCCGGGCGGCCGCGTGTCACCGTTTTGTCTGGCACATAATGCAGGGGCGAACTTTAGTTCGCCCTTCTTCTCGTTAACCCCAACCCTGCGGCCCCGCGCTGCAGACCACAATCACCGCGAACTTCGTGCTCGGGAAGACGGGCAACCGTTCAGCGGTTGCACTTGAAGAGACGCTCTTATGGTTCACGCTCCGTCGAACCTCGATCGTTCACTCAAGAAAATGCCGTCGCCGCCGCGCGACTGTAAGGCGGATTCAGTGTATGCGCAGGCCACTGCGGCCAGCCGCTCCATCGCTGGGCGGCGTCGCGGGAAGGCCTCGCAACGGCCCTGATTCGAATGGGCCGGAGCTACCGCCAAGCCAGGAGACCGGCGAAGTTCGCAGCCCGTGCGATCCTCAACCATCGCACAGGACAACCTTCAACTCCCGCGCGAGAGGGAGCGGAGGACATCATGAAAACGACTCTTCTTCGAACTGCCTTTCTTTTCTTCGCAGTCTCTGTAGTCCGCTTTTCCTTGCAAGCACAAACGAATTCATCCGTTGCGCATCTTTCTGGAAAACTTACGGATCTTTCCGGATACGGCGTCGGCGGCGTCAGAGTCACCGTACAGCTTGAGAGCGGCTCAAATGCGCCCGCCTCGTCCGCGATTTCCAGCGCCGACGGCGCGTATCTTCTCGTCGTTCCAGCCGGCCACTATCGCATTCATTTCCAGCGCGCGTCCTTTGTCGCCCGTGATGTCGTTCTCGATTTGGCTGCTGGCGAAAACCGGACGCTCGACCTTCACCTCGAAATTGAGCGCGTCTCGGAAAATATCGTGGTTACCGCCAATGCCGAGCCTCTCGAGAGCAGCCGCACCGCTGCGCCCGTCGACGAAATCACGCGCGAGCAGATCGACCAGCGCCAGAGCGTCACGCTCCCCGATCTTCTCTACACACAGCCTGGCGTCAGCATCGCTCGCACCGGCCCGGTTGGTGGCTTGGCCACTCTCTTCCTCGATGGCGGCAATTCGAATTACACAAAAATTCTTATCGATGGCACGCCTTTCAACGACCCAGGCGGTTTTGTCAATTTCTCGAATCTCACCCTCGATAACGTCGATAAAGTAGAGATCGTTCACGGCGCGGAAAGCGCCCTGTACGGCAGTGATGCCGTGTCCGGTGTCATTCAGCTCTTCACGCACCAGGGAACGACGCGCGTCCCTTCTTTCGATCTTTTTGCCGAAGGCGGCAGTTTTTCCAGCGCGCGCGGCGGCGCGCAAGTCAACGGCCTTCTGGGTGCTTTCGATTACTCGGCCTCCGGTTCCTACTTCCAGACGGATGGCCAGGGTCAAAACGACGCTTTCCTCAATCGCTCCTTCTCCGGCAATTTCGGCTACAAGTTTTCCGACTCCAATCGTCTCCGCCTCGCGGTTCGCAGCAACTCCAGCTTCGCGGGCACTCCCGGCCCAACCCTCCAGGGCCCGGGGTCGGCCACTCCGGCAGCCAGCGACGCGCTGCAAATTCTCACCGCGAACCTCAACTGGGATTTCCACACCGGCTCCCATTGGGAACATCAGTTGATGGGCACCGAAACGCGCATTCTCGACGTCAGCGCCGATCCGCCGTTCCCAACTTTCACCGATCAACTCAACCGTGCCGGCTTCCGGGAACAATCCACCTTCTACTACCGCCAAGGCGTTATCGCCGCGGGCTACTCCAATGAAGTGGAAAACGGTTTTCCCGGTACGCTTCATGCTCATCGCGACAACCAAGCAGGCTTTCTTGACGCGCGTTATCAGCCTCACCGCCGCATCACGCTGAACGCCGGCGTGCGCGCCGAAGCCAACGGTAGTTTCGGCACGCGTGTTGTTCCCCGCGCCGGTGCTGTCCTCGCGCTGCGCTACGGCAAAGGCTTTTGGGGAGACACGCGGCTGCGCACTTCCTACGGCCAGGGGATTAAAGAGCCTGGGCTTGAGCAGTCTTTCGCCACCGATTCCTGCGATCCGGGCAATCCCTCGTTGCGCCCGGAGCGCAGCCGCACGTACTATGTTGGCTTCGAGCAACTTCTCGATTCCGATAAGCTGCGTCTGTCCGCCGATTACTTCACCAATCGCTTTCGCGATGTGATCAGTTTTGCTCCCGGCGCTATTATTCCCGGCTGCCCATTCGGTACGGGCAATTATTTCAACACCGACCTCGCTCGCGCCCGCGGCGTCAACTTCTCGCTCGAGTCTCGTCCCTTCCGATGGCTCGCCATCCGCGGCAACTACTCTTACGACGACACGCGCGTCCTTAAGTCTGCCAATCCTTTCGCCGATCCGGCTCTCCAACCCGGCAATCCGCTCCTCCGCCGTCCTTTGAACTCGGGAGCGCTCAACGTCAACGTCGGCTGGCGCCGAATGAATTGGAATTTCTCCGGCTACTTCACGGGACGCCGTACCGATAGCAATTTCGTCAATCCAACGCAGTTTGAAAACCCTGGCTACGCGCGATTCGATGTCGCCACTAGCTATCTTATCGCCCGCGGTATTTCGTTCACCGGCCGCGTCACCAACCTTTTCGACAAACAGTATCAGGACGCCATCGGCTTCCCCGCGCTGGGCCGCGATTTCCGTCTCGGCCTCAACTATCGCTTCACTGGCCGCAACTGAATTCATCCCTTGTAGGGGCGCCCCGACCCGGTCGGGGCGCACCATCTAGGCAAGCTCTATCGCCTTAGGAGACTCTCTTGACCTCACCCGAACCCATTCTCTTCTGCTGGAGCGGCGGCAAAGACAGCGCCATGGCGCTGCACACCCTGCTCCAGCAGAATCAATTCCAGGTCGTCGCTCTTCTCACCACCGTCACCGAAGTCTACGATCGCATCGCCATGCACGGCGTCCGCCGCGAACTACTCCAGCGCCAAGCGCAATCCATCGGCCTCCCGCTTCACGAAGTCTTCATCCCGCCACAGTGCGTCAATCCCATCTACGAGGCGCGCATGGAGGAAGCTCTCCGCATCCACTACGCTCAAGGTGTTCGCAAAGTCGCCTTCGGCGACATCTTCCTCGAAGACCTCCGCGCCTACCGCGAGAAAAATCTTGCCCGCATCAGCATGACCGCGCTCTTCCCCATCTGGAAACACGACACTCGCGAACTGATCCGTTTTTTTCACCAGCAGCGCTTCCGCGCCGTCGCCGCTTGTGTCGACTCCAAAATCCTCGATCCCAGCTTCGTCGGCCGCGAACTCGACGAATCCTTCTTCCGCGATCTTCCGGCCCACGCCGATCCTTGCGGCGAAAACGGTGAGTTCCACACTTTCGTCTTCGATGGTCCGATTTTTCAATCTCCCATTCCCATTCGAACGGGAGACGTTGTGAACCGCGATGGCTTTGTGTTTTGCGATCTATTGCCGAAACTGGAGGAAGCAACAAAATGAACACCGGAATCTCTCAAAGGGAAAATCTGCTTTATCGCACCTTGCTTGCGCTCGCCCTGATCGTGCTCGCCGCTGCCTTGCGCATTGCTCCGCATCCGTGGAATTTCACGCCGGTCGGCGCCATGGCCCTCTTCTCCGGCGCGGTGCTCAAGGACCGCCGCCTCGCCTTCATCTTCCCGCTCGTCGCGTTATTCGCAGGAGACGTCTTCATCGGCTTATACAAATTGATGTTCATCGTCTACGCCAGTTTCCTCATCAACGTTGCCATTGGCCTTTGGCTGCGCGATCGCCGCACCATCGCCCGCATCAGTCTTGCGACGCTCCTCGGCTCCATCCAGTTTTTCATCGTCACCAATTTTGCCGCCTGGCAATTCCTGGGCGGCTTTCCGCATACCGTTTCCGGCCTCCGCGCCTGCTACATCGCCGGCGTTCCCTTCTTCTGGAACACCCTTGCCGGCGACGCTCTCTATGCCGCACTCCTGTTTGGCAGCTTCGCCCTCGCCGAGCGTTTCGTTCCTGCGCTGAACGCGCCCGGCCAGCGCGCTTCATCCTGATTGGAATGTAGTGGCGGGTCTTCCGCGGTTTTTGCGGTCCGGCTCCTGTCGGACAGACCCGTGCCTTTCTCTCATCGCGGCAAGCGGCCGTGCGCCTGGTTCGCTATCCTCAATCCGCCTGCGCCCCGTCGCCGGTGCTATAATCTTCACTCCCGTATGGCGAAATCAGCTCCAGAGGTAACGTCGATCGCCCCCGAAGTCCTGGCGAAATACGAGCCCGTCATCGGCCTCGAAGTCCACGTCCAGCTCCTCACCAGGACGAAAATCTTCTGCGGCTGCTCCACGCGCTTCGGCGATCCGCCCAACACCAACGTTTGCCCGGTGTGCCTCGGATTGCCGGGAACTCTCCCCGTGCTGAACAAACGCGCCGTTGAAATGGCCATGCGCGCTTCGCTCGCTCTGAATTGCACCGTCCACGATCATTCGCGCTTCGCCCGCAAAAACTACTTCTACCCGGACCTCCCCAAGGGCTACCAAATCTCTCAATACGAATTGCCGCTAGCTACTGCCGGCTGGCTCGAAGTCGAAGTCGGCGCAGCTAAAAAACGGATCGGCATCACCCGCCTGCACCTCGAGGAAGACGCCGCCAAAAATCTTCACGAAGGTTTTTCGCAGTCCGCCGCCAAAGCCTACATCGACTACAACCGTTGCGGCACCCCCCTCATCGAAATCGTCTCCGAGCCGGACATGCGCACCTCGGACGAGGCCTACGCCTACCTCACCGCGCTGCGTCAGATCATGCTCTATACCGGCGTCAGCGATTGCAATATGGAGGAAGGCTCGCTCCGCTGCGACGCCAACGTGAGCGTCCGCTCGCGCGGCGCCAAGGAATTTGGCACCAAGGTCGAAGTAAAAAATCTCAATTCTTTCCGCTTTCTCCAAAAAGCGCTCGAATACGAAATCGAGCGGCACATCGGCGTCCTTGAATCCGGCGGCCGCCTCTTCCAGGAAACCCGCCTCTGGAATCAGGCCGAGGGCCACACTGTCTCCATGCGTTCGAAAGAAAAGGCCCACGACTACCGCTATTTCCCCGAGCCCGACCTTCTCCCTGTCCACGTCAGCGCCGCCTGGCGCGAAGAAGTCCGCCACACGCTCCCTGAACTCCCCGAAGCCAAGCGCGCCCGCTTCGTTAGCTCGTTCGGCATCACGCTTTACGACGCTGAAGTTCTCACTGCCACTCAAGCACTCGCCGATTATTTCGAATCCGTTGTCAAAGCGGGAGCGCCCGGCAAAGCCGCTGCCAACTGGATTCAGACTGAACTTCTTCGCGGCCTGAAAGATTCCGGCAAGGAAATCAACGCGAGCCCCGTCCCGCCCGCCGCCCTCGCCGAGTTGGTGAAGCTCGTCGAATCCGGCAAGATTACCGCCGCCATCGGAAAAAAAGTTTTCGCCACCATGTTCGAATCCGGTCGCGGCGCCGTCGAAATCGTCGCCGCCGAAGGCCTCGGCGCGCAGGTAGGCGATAACGCCATCGAGCAAGCCGCGCGAGATATCATCGCAAAGGAGCCCGCAAACGTCGCCAAGTTCAAGTCCGGCAACGAAGGCGTCTTCAAGTTTTTCGTCGGCCAGGTCATGAAGGCCACGCGCGGCCAGGCCAACCCGCAAGCCGTCAACGACGTCCTGCGCAAGTTGCTTGCAGAGACGAAATAGGTTTTTTGGAAAACTTTCGCTTTGAGCCAAGGCGAAACTCTAGAGGAGGAGCGTCATTCTGAGGCGATCCGACAAGGATCGCCGATCGACCTGTCCCGCCTGCCCCGATCTGGTCGGGGACCTTGTCGGGAAGATTCCGGCCATGGCGGAAACATCTCGACGTATACTGCGTCTTAGTTTTAGGGACGGCCTTCTTAGGCCGCCCGCGCTCTTGTACTGTTAGCTTTCGATACACGACGCGAGGATCCACCCATGTTAAAAATCGGCTCCAATGCCCCCGCCTTTCGCCTCCTATCCGAAGAAGGCAGAGAAGTCGCGCTCAAAGACTTCGCCGGCCAACGCGTCCTCCTCTTTTTCTACCCCAAAGCGAACACCTCCGGTTGAACGGTCGAAGCGTCCGAGTTTCGTGACGCAAAAAAAGATTTCGGCAAGCTCGGCGTCGCCATCCTCGGTATGAGCGCCGATTCCGTCGAGGCCCAGGCCGCCTTCAAGGAAAAACTAAAACTCAATTTTCCCCTGCTCAGCGATCCAGACCACAAAACCATCCAGAAATTCGGCGCCTGGCAGAAAAAACAATTCATGGGCCGCACCTTTATGGGCATCGTCCGCAGCACTTTCCTAATCGGCGAAAGTGGCAAAATCGAGGAACTCTGGCCCCTCGTCCGAGCTAAGGGCCACGCGTCCGAAGTGCTCAGAGTTATCTCGAAGAAACAGCCTGCCGCACAGGCCGCGACTCGATAGTTTCACTTTTTCCCATGGAGAGTTCCCTCTCCCGGTCCAATCTGTCACGCATCCGCCCGGTCCGTACCCCGGTTTGTATCCCCTACCCCCCACCAATTTGCATGAATATCAAAAGAAAGGAGTTACAGAAATTGCATTTCGTAAGTCGCGGATTCTAAAGGGTGCGCTTTTGGTTGTTTTGGACTGGTATAGATTGAAATGGCTGGCTCGAAAAAGAAAAGCCGGAGCCCTTCGGCTCCGCTCGGGGTAAACGAGCACTCCCAAACCCAGTTATCTACAAGATGAAGCATAGCACAATTATGAAAATGCCAAGGCCTTTCTTTCATTTTGTGGCGTTGGATTGAAGACGCGGATAGACAAGACGTGCGTCCCGCTTGCCTATCCGTTGAGGACCGGCATCAGTTGATCGCGACTGCTGCCCGAGTCGTAAACGCAAGTTTTGTCTCGGCGGGAAACTCGATGTCTTTCTTTCCGGTCGCCGCTGCACCGGCTGTACCGGCTCCTGCGCCCGCTGCCGCGCCGATCGCTGCACCCTTACCGCCGCCAGCCAGCGCACCAATAATGGCGCCTCCCGCTGCGCCGCCGCCGATGAATCCGGCATCGCGCTTACCCTTGCCGCCCAGGGTTCTTCCCGCGGAGCTCGTCGCAATCGTGTACGTCTTGCCTCCCACCGTCACCGTGCGCAGCCGCAGATACAGTTTCGCTGGCGTGGACAAGCGTCCCGAAGCCTGCACGCTGCTCACCGTCAGCTTCACCGGCGAGCCCTTGGGAATCACTACTTTCCCGCCCGACGTCACATCCTGCGCCACCGAACCCGTTACCGTCTGGCCGATCCTGCCCGTCTTGGAGCTTACGGATTGGTCGGTCACCACGGTAATCTTCGCTCCCGCGGGAACTGTGCCTTCTGCCTTGGCCAGCGCAGGCAAGAGCAGCGCTAGCGCAAGAAAAATCGAACCTAAGCGAACTCGAGAATTCATCTCCGTCACCTCCGGCTTGGATTGGGGCTTGTAGGAAAAGTCTAGCAAAAAAAGTGCGAAAGCGGGATCACAGCTCCGAGAAGGCGCTAGAATTGAAACACCAGTTCTTCGGAATCCGGCGATTTCGGTTCGACGTACAAATTATCGATCAATCGCGTCTTCCCAATGAACACGGCGAGAAGAACATAACAGGGTTTGTTTACGCGCATCACCGGCTCGAACGATTTGGCGTCCACGATCTCCGCATAGTCCACCCGCGCTTGGCGTTCCGCGCCGAGCGTGCGGTGGAGCACGGCTTGCAATTGCAGCGCATCGCGAACTCCGGCGGCAAGCTCGCTTCTCGCCGCATCCAACGCGCGATACAGGACAGCAGCCGCTTTGCGCTCCTCCGCACTCAGGTATGCATTGCGAGAAGACAATGCCAGGCCATCCGGTTCGCGGACGATGGGGTTAACCACAATTTCCGAATCGAGATTTAAGTCCCGCGCCATCTGCGTGATGATCCGCGCCTGCTGCGCATCCTTCCGTCCGAAATACGCAAAATTCGGCTGAATGATTTGCAGGAGTTTCATCACCACCGTGGTGACACCGCGGAAGTGCCCCGGCCGCGAGCGCCCTTCCAGCCGCTCGCTAAGCCCTTCGACCTGCACGTAGGTCGAGAATCCGTTTGGATAAATTTCCGAAGGTTCCGGCGCAAAGACGGAATCCACTCCGGCCTGCTCCAGCATCTTGCTGTCGCGATCGAACGTGCGCGGATATTTTGAGAAATCTTCGTGCGGACCGAACTGCTTCGGATTGACGAAAATCGAAGCAATGACCGGCGAGCAGTCCCGCCTGGCTCGTTCGATCAGCGACAAATGGCCGCGATGGAGAGCGCCCATCGTCGGCACAAGTCCAACGATACGGCTCTCCGCGCGCGCTTGCCGCGCCTGTTCCTTCATCCACGCAATCGTTCGGATGGTGTCCAAGGTGTGGTTGCGCCGGCCTGCCCTGAGTTTTTCCGAAGGGCGGCTTGCCGGCTCTCATTCGCTCGAAGTTGGAATCGCGCTCACAGACTACGCTCCCGCCGCCGTGGCGCGTTCACGATAGAAGTGCATCAGGTCCGTCAAAATCGGCAGCGCGCCAAGTTGCCGCAGCAGCGTGGTCACCTGCCCGCGGTGATACGTGCCGTGATTCACCAGATGCTGCATCGATTCCCAAAGGGGATTGCTGTAAATGCCGAACTTCAGCGTCTTGTACTCCATCACGCGATCCAGGTCCGATTGCGTCAGTCCCCGTACGAAACCAAGCAGGCGCGTTTCGTGCTCGTTCCAGCGCTCCCGCAAGCTCGCTGCGTCTTTGAATTGCGTCGTATCGGGGAGCGATGCCGGCGAACGGCCCTGAAAGCGTTCCAGCCAGAGCCACTCCGCTCCGAAAATGTGCGCAAGCGTATCGCGCACGGATCCGAAGCTCGAACCCATCGGCTGCACAAACTTCTCCGCCGTAAGTGCAGAAGCAGCGTCCAAGGCTCTAAGATTGGCCCAGGCATTGTAGTCGTACAGCAAGCGCATCTCTTGGGGCGTCATCTTCCCCTCCACTTGCAAGATTAAATTTCGCTAGTCATTCCGAGCGAAAGCGAGGAATCCGCTTTTGACTTTTGCTTCGTGTTGGGCTTTCTACCAATCGCCGTCACTATTAACCGGCGTCTCTTTCTGCTCCATCGCCATCCGCGCCGCATGATAGGACTCTCCATCTGATGGAAACGTCCGCCCGCGCACATCATCGCAATATTCGCGCACCGCTTTCGAAATAATTTCTCCGACGTTGGCATACTGACGCGCGAATTTCGGTGTCTGTCCAAACGTAAGTCCCAAAAGATCGTGCACGACGAGAATCTGCCCGTCGCAGTCCGGCCCGGCGCCGATGCCGATCGTCGGAATGCGCAATTCGCGCGTAATTTGCGCCGCCAGTTCGCGAGGCACCGCTTCCAAAACAACAGCGAAAGCTCCCGCCGCTTCCACCGCGCGCGCATCGCGAATCAACTGCTCGGCGGCGTCCGGCGTTTTTCCCTGCACGCGGTACCCGCCCAGCGCATTCACCGATTGCGGCGTCAATCCCACGTGCCCCATCACAGGAATTTCGGCTTCGGTCAGACGGACGATCAGCTCCAGACGTCGTTCTCCGCCCTCCACTTTCACAGCTTCGGCGCCCGCTTCCTTCACGAAGCGCATGGCGTTGTGCAGTGACTCCGGAAGGTCGGTGTGATAGCTGCCGTAAGGCATGTCCGCCACGACGAGCGCGCGGCGCGTTCCGCGGCGCACCGCCCGCGTATGGTGCAGCATCTCGTCAATCGTCACTGGCAGCGTACTTTCATGCCCCAGCACGACCATGCCAAGTGAATCGCCGACAAGAATCACGTCCACGCCGGCCTCATCGAGCAGGCGCGCGGTTGGATAGTCGTATGCCGTCAGGGAAGTGATTTTCTGGGAGTTGGAATCGGAGCCCGCAGCCAGGGTCTTGCGCTGCAGGAGATCGGGCACGGTGATTTTTCCGTTCCCGGAATTGGGGACAACGCTCATGGTGGCCTCCGGTGCCGTTCCCTTAAACGCGGGATACAGCCCTGTACTTCACCTTTGCGCAGGATAACAAATTTCGATGCGCAAGACTAGAAAATTGGATGCAGCTCGATACGAATTAGTTTCGGTGCGGCGCTTGCGCGCGCCCTTTCCATTGGCCGCCCCGTCCAAGCCAGTAGCGCACCGCGGAAAGAAGCGTCGCATAGCCGTAAAACAGAGCAGCGACCGGAAGCGTAAACGCCCATACCGGTGATAAGCCGTAAAACCGCACCGTTAGCAGGAACGTTGTGGTCATCAGCGCTACTGCAGTACTCGCCGTGATCCACGCCGGATCGTCGCCAGTGAAGAAGAGAATCCACGCCAGCCAAAAAGTCAAAAAAAGTCCAACTAGCGTCCCGGCGAGCAACGCCAAGGATTGGCGAAGCTGAGCAAACGCGGTGCGCGCGATCATGTTACGAATTTCCGCGAAGCTGCCGTACTCGCGAAGGCTCACGCTCGCCCGCGTCAGCCCCATCCAGATTTTCCCGCCGCTTCGCTTCACCGCTCGCGCCAGTGCGCAATCGTCAATCACTTCGCTTCGGATTGCCGCGATTCCCCCGATGCGTTCGAGTGCCTCGCCACGCAGCAAAATGCAACCGCCCGCCGCGCCCGCCGTGCTCGCCTTCGGATCTGCGATCCACCGCGGCGGATACAGCATCAGAAAAAAATACAGAAACGGCGGAATCAGCAACCGTTCAGGAAATGTCTTCGCCTGCAGAAGCACCATAAAAGACGCGAGGTCGAGCGAATCCCTTTCCGCGCGGAAAACCAGGCGGCGCAAAGTGTCCGGCGCATGCACCACATCCGCATCTGTAAACCAGAAGAATGCCGGAACTTTTTCGGCTGCCACAGAGATGCCTTCGTTGAGCGCCCAAAGTTTTCCTGTCCAGCCGGGCGGAAGCGCGGCAACGGAACGAACCGTCACGCGCCGCGTCGTGCCGAGCCCTGCAGCCGCTTGCCGCGCGAGCGCGGCGGTTCCGTCTTCGCTCTGATCATCAACGACGAAAATTTCGAACTCACCGGGATAATCCTGGCTCGCCAGACTAGCGACAGCGCGAGCAATCGTTTCCGCTTCATTGCGAGCGGGAACGATAGCGACCACGCGCGGCCAGTTTTCGAGAGACTTCGGCGCGATGTCGTCTTCGCTGAGTCGCCAGAAATTCCCGCGCGCGAGTAAGAGATAAATCCAGATCGCCAGTGGAATTGCGGCGAGCAGAGTTGGCGTCAGAGGCACGCGCTATTTTGCAATAGGGAGGGAACGGAACGCCATGCCGGATCTTCCACGCGCATGAGAAGCCGCCGAATTTTCTTCATCGCCACGGTGAAAATCACGACGCTTTACAACGGAGCTTCCACCATGAAGTACCTCGGAATCTTTTGCGACACCCGCGATGGAAGACAGTTTAAGCGGCGGACTTGGCCTTCCCCGCCTGCATGGACGCGGCGCGGTGGATGGCCTTGCGAATGCGCTGGTAGGTCCCGCACCGGCAGATGTTGCCGCTCATGGCATCGTCGATGTCGGTGTCCGTCGGGCTGGGTTTCTTCGCAAGCAGCGCCACCGCGGACATGATTTGCCCGGACTGGCAGTAGCCGCACTGCGGGACGTCTTCCTCCATCCAGGCTTGTTGCACGGGATGGCTGCCATCGGCGGAAAGGCCTTCGATCGTAGTGACTCTCTTGCCCGTGACGCTGGAGATCGCGGTGATGCAGGAGCGCGTGGCTTCGCCATTGATGTGCACGGTACACGCGCCGCAAAGCGCCATGCCGCAGCCGAATTTCGTGCCAGTCATGTTCAGCGTGTCGCGCAGCACCCAGAGCAGCGGCATGTCCGGGCTGACGTCGACGGATTGGGTTTTGCCGTTCAAGGTGAAACTGATGGCCATGGAGTTCCCCCTCTTGCCGGTGGATATCCTACAACAAGTCCGTGCAGGGATGAAAATCCGCCGAAACCCGATCAAGCCGAGCGCAGGTCGGCGGCGCGGATCGGCAGCCGCCGGATACGTTTTCCCGTCGCCGCGAAAATGGCATTGGCAAGCGCGGGGGCAGCCGGAGGAACGCCCGGTTCGCCGCAGCCGCCCGGCGGCTCGGCGCTCGGCACGATATGGACTTCGATGACGGGCGGGGCGTCGCCCATGCGCAGCACTTCGTAGTCGTGGAAATTACTTTGCTGGACGCGGCCGTTGGAAACCGTGATCTCGCTCCTCAGGGCTTGCGCCAAGCCGAAATTGATGGCGCCTTCCATTTGCGCTTTCACGCCGAGAGGGTTCACGGCCGTGCCGCAATCGACCGCGCAGACCACGCGATCAACACGCAGAGTGCCCTTCTTTGGGTCACAGGTAACTTCCGCGACTTGCGCGACGTAACTTTCCCAGCCAAATGCGGCGGCGATGCCGCGGCCACGACCCGGAGTCAGCGGCCCGTGCCAACCAGATTTCTCCGCGGCCAGCTCGATGACCCCGCGGCGGCGGCCAACATCAAGCGTTTCCCTATTCCCCACAGGGATCTTTCGCGCAGGGCCAAACGTGGCGAGCAGGAATTCAAGCGGATCGCGACCGGCAGCATGCGCGGCTTCGTCAAAAAAACTCGAGACGACGAACTGGTTGCCGGAGGTATCGACAGAACGCCAATAGCCGAGGGGCACGCCGGATTCGGCGACGCTGAATTCGAGACGGAAATTGGGGATGAAAAGCGCGGGAAAATCCAGCGAATCCACCTGAGCCGCTGCTTGAGGCGAAATTCCGGTGCCGTTATAGAAAGTTTCGATGGAGGGCGAAGAGCAACGGTGCCGCCAGGATACCAATTGGCCTTGCGCGTCCAGGCCGGCATGCAAGACGTGGCAGGCGGCGGGGCGGTAGAAATCGTGCCGGATGTCATCCTCGCGAGACCAGACGACCTGCACGGGCGCGCCGGCATCGCGGGAGATCAGTGCCGCCTCGACGGCGTAGTCCTGAATGAGGCGGCGTCCGAAACCGCCGCCAATGAAGGTGACGTGGACTTTCACGCGCTCGCGCGGAATGCCCAGCGCGCTGGCTATCGATTCCGCAGCCGCTCCGGGGATCTGCGTGGGCGCCCAGATTTCGCAGGAATCGCCGCGAACGTGCGCCGTGCAATTGACGGGTTCCATCGCGGCGTGAGCGAGGAAGGGCACATCGTAAACAGCTTCGATTTTCTTCCCGGCACCCGCATGGGCCTTTTCGAAATCACCGTCGCTGCGGATGATCGCTCCCGGCTCGGAAGCCAGGCGAAGCATTCTTTCGCGAAGGCTGGCGGTAGATTCGGAGGCGGAAGGAGGTTCGTTCCATTCGACCTTGAGAAGCTTGCGGGCTTGCACGGCGGCCCAGGTGGAATCGGCAACGACGGCCACACCGGCGCAGGAATAGTTGCGGCTGCCAGGGCCGGAAGTTTCGCCGAATTGATGCGTGAGGTGCGCGGACTTAACTTCAAGAACAGCGCGGACCTGCGGAGCGGATTTCATTTCGTCGGCGTTGAAACGGCGAGGGGTGCCGCCGTAAACCGGGCTGCGTTCCACGGAGGCGATGAGCATTCCCGGAAGGCGCGTGTCCAAGCCGTACTTGGCGCTGCCAATTACTTTGGGAAGTGAGTCGGTGCGACCGGTGGACTTGCCGATGAGCGTGAAATCCGAAGGGTTCTTCAACGGTGGATCGGCTGGAGGGTGAAGAGCGGAAGCGGCTGCGAGGAGTTGTTCAAAGGCAAGCCTGCGTTGGGTGGATGCGTGGATGACGAAGCTAGATTCCGCGTGACATTCGGAATGAGGTACATTCCATTGAGCGGCGGCGGCGGAGAGGAGCATCTCGCGAGCGGCGGCGCCGGCTTTGCGCAGATTGCTATAGGAACCGCGAACGCTGCCGCTTCCGCCGGTGAGTTGATTGCCATACTTTGCGTCTAGATCGGCCTGCACAACCTGCACGCGGCGCCAACCGCACGAAAGCTCCTCAGCAACGATCATGGGAAGTGCCGTGCGAACGCCCTGCCCCATCTCAGACTTGCCGCACCAGATCTTCACGTCGCCCTCTGGCGATATTTCGAGCCATGCGTTGGGAGAGAACGAACCGGTGGCAGATGATCCGGAGACCTGGCGCTCACGCAACTTGCCCGACAGATAGAAGGGCAGGAGCAAGGCGGTGCTGGCGGCAGCGGAGGATTTTAGAAAATCGCGGCGTGCAACAACTGCAGACATAGGCACGCCCTCCAGGGAATCAGACGGGCCGCACGCTAGGATGTGAGCAGCCTCAATTGCCCTCGGCGGGAGCGGGCTTGGGCCGGGCTTTAGGAGCCTGAGGGGGCGCTTCCGATTCAACACCGCGCCAGCCCACGGGGCGCCCGCTTACCGCTTCTTTCACGGAGCGAAACAGCACCACGTACATCAACTGGCGGTAGTAAAACCGCTGCAGCAAAACGGGGATCAGCAGCGTCCAGTCTTCTTTATGCTCCAGGGCGAACGCCACCAGGCAAGTCAGGATGTCGATGAGCAAAAAGCCCAGAAAGAAGAAGACCGATTTCTCTACGTCCGAAGTGGTCCAGAGTTGCGGCAGCCGCGTGACATGAAACTGCGCCAGGCCCCAGAGCGCGAGCGAACCAAAGAACATGAGGTCGATAATCGGCGAAATCAGCGGCAGCACAAGCTGAAACACGAAGATGTTCGGCAGCGCGACCCAACCGAGCGTTCCGTATTTCGGCCGCAGGAGCGTGTCGCCATGTTTCCAGAAGGATTGCAGCGTACCGAAAGTCCAGCGGAAACGCTGACGGATGAGCTTCCCGGCGGTATCCGGAGCTTCTGTCCAGGCGATGGACTCTTCGTCGTAGCTGACGCGCCAACCGAGACGGCGGATAGCGATGGTCAGATCGGCGTCTTCGGCGACGGTGTCCGCCGTAATGCCACCGGCAGCTTCAATGGCTTTCTTGCGCCAGGCACCGAGCGCTCCAGGCACAACGGTAATGCAGTTCAACAGATCAAACGCGCGCTTCTCCATGTTCTGGCTGGTGATGTACTCCAGCGCTTGCCAGCGGGTGAGCCAGCGCGAGCGGTTGCCGACCTTCACGTTGCCGGCTACCGCGCCAACCTGAGGATCCGAAAAGTGACGGACCAGTTTGCCAATCGCATCCGGCTCAATTTCCGTGTCCGCGTCGATGGTTACAACAATTTCCGTCTCCGCCAGGGACATAGCCAGATTCAGAGCCGCCGCTTTTCCACGATTCACCTGATGAATGATGCGGACGCGCGGGTCATGCGAAAAATTTACATCCAGAAGTTCGCCGGTCTTATCCGCAGAGCCGTCATTCACAACGATGATCCGCAAGTCACGGAAATCCGAGAGCAGCACCGAAGCAATGGTCTGCACGATGACGCTCTCTTCGTTGTGCGCCGGGATCAGAACGGTCACGCTTGGCGGAGGATCGGGCATCACCGCATGGTCCGGGCGCAGCTTCTCGATCACCGCGAGCACGCCGATGATCGCGGCGCGCCCGCTCACCAGCACAATGCCGAGAATGAAGATGGTCCCGATAAAGAAGCGGAACCACTGGTAAAGGGAAAAGATGATTCCGTCGACCCGCGCTTCCAGCAGCTCTTCGGTGGAGAGCGGCATCATCACTTCCGCGCGCGTCTTTCCGATCAGATCGGATACGGAAACAAATTGATATCCTTGCGCCTGCAGTTCGTCGATGATCAGCGGCAGCGCCGCGAGCGTCTGGCTGCGGTCGCCGCCACCGTCGTGCAGGAGAATGATGTTGCCCTTTGCGGCTTGCCGCAGCACGCCGTCAAGAATCTCCTGCGCCGGGGTGGGCTTCCCGTCGCGTTGACGCCAGTCATTCGGATCGATGCGCTGGCCGATAATCAGGTATCCCATCTCCTGCGGTAACGGAAGCTGCGCGACTTCCTCGGCATATTCCGGCTGGTGATCGATGCCATACGGAGGCCGGAAGAGGATCGATTTCACACCTAAAGTGCTTTCGATGAGCCGCTGCGTGAGGTTCAACTGCCAGCGGATTTCGCTATTCGATATCTCGTCGAATTTGGGATGCGTGAAAGTATGGTTCCCGATTTCGTGGCCTTCGGCGTATTCCCTCTTGAGAATGTCGGGATGCTGATTGGCCATGTTTCCGATGACGAAGAACATGCCGGGGACTTTTTTCTGTTTCAAGATGTCCAGGACCTTGGGCGTCCATTGCGGGTCCGGGCCATCGTCAAAGGACAAGGCGATTTTCTTGTGCGCCGCGCCAAGCTGCTCGATGTTGTAGGAAAGCGGAATGGAGTCGTACGTTTCGTCAGTGAAGAGGTCGCTCGCCGCGTCGTATCGGAAGGAGCGCCGTCCGTGCTTGGGCGTATCGGTAATGTGCCAGATGTCGCCGTCGCCTTCGAGGATCAGGTCGGGGCCGGGCGGCAAGTCGGTGAGTTTTTGCCGCACGGCATCGTCGGGCCGCGTGGCATTCCAGACGGGCCATATCGACGTATCCGCGGAACCCAGCCGCCAAAGCGCCATCCCCTGCACGCTCATCCGGTCGCTTACTCGCAATTGGTTGTAGGCGGTAATGGCATCGAGCATCCAAACCTGATGCACGTGATTGTGTTCGTCATAATACGAATAGTGCGGGTTGAGCGAATCGCCATCAAACTCGACGTCCGACTCGGATTCCTTGGCGTGCAGCAAGGCTTCCTGGACGCTGAACTCGGCCGCCGGTTCATTTGCTTTTTTTGGCGCTTCGGGCCAGTCGTAAGCGTAGTTGGCGATCCCCACAACGATTTTTTGCGCGGGAACCACGTCGAACACTTGGCGAAGATTTTCGACAAACCAATCCTGAGCCGCGACGGGGCCAGGCGGGGAAGTAAGCCAGTGCTGGTCGTAATTCATCAGCACGATGGCGTCGCACTGCTTGCCGAAGTATTCGTAATCGTAGGCGTCGTCGCGCGCGGGCAGAGCAATCATCAGCTTCAGCCCCAAGGCGTGAAGCGCGGGGGCCAATTCGCCGATGAAAGCGCGGAGGTGGGCCTGGCTCGCGTCGGGGACTTCCTCAAAATCGACGACGATGCCCGCTTGGTGCGCTTCCACTGCATATTCCGCGGTGTCCCGCACCAGATTCTGCCGCGCCGCGGGAGTCGCCAGCATCTGCGCCAGTTCCTTGATGCGCCAGTCCACACCGTCGTAGTTGTTCAGCAGGCCCATCGTGGGCAGCTCGATGGGCGGATTGAGAGACTTCATCCACTGGTGCAGTTTGTCGTCTCGGAGCAGCGAGATGGCCTCGGCAGGCGAGGCTTTTACTCGAGTCTGCCCGCGTTCGTAATCCACGATGGTTAGCGCGCCATCCGCCGTGACGGCGTGCAATTGCTCGGGAATCAGAAGGTCGATGTCCTTGTAATGTTTTTTCAGCGAAGCGAGGCTGTTGGCATCCCAGCTGACAAAAAAGGCCGCCCGCAATGGATCGTAGCTC
>WNFH01000740.1_pt1 | contig 21206 bp, 21 predicted proteins | sample 5400411 | NCBI WGS metagenome assembly WNFH01 (sample SAMN13153347, study PRJNA577476) | soil metagenome | isolation source: 200 cm saprolite under Douglas fir tree site 2 hole 3 | place: USA:California | collected 2015-04-18
TTTTCATCCTTCATAATTCAACCTCTATCCTTTCGACAACGAGGCGATTCTCAGATCGTTATGGCCCGGTCTCCCGCTGCGCTGAACCTAGTCCGTTGAATTAGATATTTTCTTGTTGGCAGGATTGACCAGAAACAAACGCCTGAATCCGATGACTGACCCCGATGACCCAACCAACTCGCCGCCTTCGAATTCCAGCGTGGCATGACCGCGCAAGACCATCACCGACTCATCTTCAGATTGATCGTACCAGAAGCCGGCTGGACTGCTATGGGATTGAGAAACGATGCGCTCGATTCTGACGGCTTCATTCTCGAACAGCGTCAGAAACTGCTCTTGCCTCGAAGCCTCGGAAGGATCAGCAAAGATATTTTCAACGCGAACAGCCATGTCAAATCGAATAAACGGGGCGGGCTGGTTTTCCGGCCTTATCTGTTATCGAAAAGTAGCCTGTCCCCTTTTCCGGTTCTTTTCCGGTTCATTGCCTGCACGGTCTAACGCCAGAATATCAGCACGCTTCTTTTGTCGTGTCTTGACTTGGTTGCTAATCAAAAGCAACGGTTCACCGAAAACGGAAGGAGCTAATATAGGCTCATCCGAGCCTTCAGACGGAAGTAAGTATCTCTCAAGCTCAAGTTCTTTGGGTATCCAAGACGACTTGAACGGCTCAATGTTGTTAGTCTTTGCATTGATGCCGAATATCATTCCTCACCTCTCACGCAGTTGACTCACCTGACTGCGCTTACTAGCGCTATTCCAATAGTCTATTTTTGTAGCCTTCTAGTCCCAAAAGTAAAACTGTCTGGAATATCACCCACTTACTAAAACCCTGTCAAGGCTATTCTTTCTGTCAAAATAGCCTTGAAACTTGCTTAGCCATCCCTTGAAAGCTCTAGGGTTTTAAAGCAAATTCCCTCGCATCCTTTTAACCCTCCGGTGCATCTAATTGATTAAACGGCAATCTTGGACGTCGTCTCGAAGACTCAATCCAACAATTAATAAGGAGGAAACAATTATATGTTATCGAAACCTTTAATTTTGGCGGCAGCCCTGATGTTCGGGGCGACGGTCTCCGGGCAGGCCCAGGAGATGATGAAGGGTCAGATGACCAAGTTTACGGTCCGGATCGAGAACATCTCGAGTCCGGATGGAATGAAGGCGTCGGACGGCACGAAATGGCCCTTCGCGATGTCGCCGGGTCTGTGCATCGTCCATACGAACAACGCTCCGGTCTTCTCGGCCAACAAGAAAGATCGCGGCAAGGGACTTGAGGCTCAGGCCGAGGACGGCAATCCGGCCACGCTGGCCAAGTCGCTCGATGGCGCCAAGGGCGTAAAGTCGGTCGTCGTCTTTAATACACCTGTGGGACAGAAGTCACCGGGTCCGATCGGCCCGGGCGCAGCCTACGAGTGCAGCATCGAAGCCGCTGCCGGCTCGAAGCTGACGATCACCTCGATGTTCGGCCAGTCGAACGATCTCTTCTACGCGCCGAACGAAGGTGGCATCGCCCTCTTCAAGGACGGCAAGCCGATCAGCGGCAACGTCGCCTCGCAAATTATTCTCTGGGACGCCGGCACTGAGGTGAACGAAGAACCGGGAATCGGCCCCAACCAGGCGCCGAGACAGAAGGCCCCGAACACCGGCAAAGATGAAAACGGCGTCGTGAAAAATATCAAGGATGTGAAAGACGGCTTCACCTATCCGAAGACCGCCAGCGTGATGAAGGTGACGATCACCCCGGCAAAAGGCACCGCGACTAATTAAGTAACTTCAGCGGAATCGAAAAGGTCTGCAATCCACCGGCGCGCGAGGCGAGCCGGTGGATCGATTCTTCAAAACATTCCATCCGAATTCTAGCCGGTCTTATGGAATAATCACATCCTTTAGGCTCCCTGGCGATGTGGCGTCGATGGCTTGTTTGACTGCCGAGGCGGCCTTCTGAATGCGAGGCCAACTGGTGGATGACAGCACGACGATGGCGATTCTCAATCTACCGAAGTTTTGCTGATCACGAAGATTCTTGTCGGTCGTAACAAAAACCTCAAAGCTCTCTCCCTCGGCCGCTGCCAGCAGGTCACCGTTGCTCAAGGCACTCCAGCCGCGCTCAAAGGCGGTTTCCACTTGATGAGAGATTAGAAGATGGCGCAGGGGCGTTGGCGTTCCCTGATCGAAGAGAATGCGCACTCAGGCAACCTGGGATGAGGCCGAGCTTTTGGCTGCGTGGTCGAGAACCGCACGCACTTGCTCTATAGTGACACCCGGAAACCACTCCACAAACTGAGTAATCTGCACTCCGTCTTCGAGGTTCTCGAAGAGAGCCGAGACCGGGACGCGCGTGCCGCGAAATACCCAGGCACCGCTCACGCGCTGTAGGTCACGCTCGACCGCCGGACATGACGACCAATCTAACATGCCGTTATCGTACCCCTGGTAATGCAACGATTCAAGGCAGCAGTTGACCACTGATTGTCTGTGCTATCGCCCCTTCTATCCATAAATGACAACTCCCACGATCACTGCACTATCCAGCGCGATCCAGCCGATGCATGGCAAGTAGATGTTCTTATCGCGTTTCTGTATTCCGAACCAAAACCAGAGGAAGGCCGAGGCGAGATAGGCGCTCCACGACAGTAGAGAAACCCCGGCCGCCTGACGGCCGATCCATATGGTCAGGACCTGCGGAATCGTCATGAGCATGGTGAAGACAGACATGCCTCCCAACAGGCGACGCAGCATTGTGTCCGAGTTGGAGGCATGAGCCACGGGAGTCGTTGGATTTGGCGGCATAGTCATCTCCGAGGGCAAAGTTTTCGCATCGACGCCTAACGACTCAGATCAGACGTGCTCTAAGCGTCGTCTGCATTTGACTGTTATGCCCGCATCTACGCTTCGACGATGTCCGGCTTCGTGCTTTGCACAAATGCGACTACCTCGTCACGTTCTCCCTGGGGGACGTGAAAAGCCTCCAGAGTGGCATTGAGGTGCCCCAAAAATGCCGACCAATCGCTTTCAGTGATGTTCATCCCTTTGTGGGACGTCCTCATGTCTCGTCCGGTGTAGTACAGAGGACCGCCCGCGCTCGAACACAAAAAATCAATCAGGAGCTGCTTTTCCCGCTTGACGCCATCGTCTCCTCGATTCTGCCAGAAGCGAGCGAGTCGCGGATCCGCCTGCAAGCGTGGCAACAGATCGCTAGCAACTGCAGAGATGGCGTCGTAGCCGCCAAGACGCTCGTAGAGTGTTCTTTTACTCATCGCTTTATCTCCTTCTCGTTAGGGACCTTCAGGGTCGGGTCTTGCATTGCAACAATGTGTGATTGCAAGACCTGTTCCTCATTACTCCGCTTTTTTACTATCGTCGCAAGAAACACATTTAGGGCGCCCCTGCGACTCTGATCGGTCCTCCATTGCTATCGGCCAACGTCACCCCGATAATGGCCGACACGTAATTCGTCCTATCCTCCATTTGGTTACTCGCTGGAAGTGATTCGAGTAGCGATTCAACTTCAACGCTGCGGTTTCTGAGCATTGAATCGTCTTCAACAAGACAGAAGACTAGACCGTCTTGTGGAACTTTACCGCCACTTCCTACTTCGCCAAGATTGTGCGGTGGCCGAAGTCCGTCATACAGTGTCTTCAGCCGATTATCCAAATCACCCTGCGTTTCCTCCCTGTCAGGAACCAGAAGCTTGATGTTTACGTTGCAACGCCAGCGGTTTAACTGATTGACCAACATAATGTAGGTGAGACCGTCAACGCTGACATACGGAAACGGACTCCAAATCAAAGGGCCGTCCATACCGCCCGTCAGCGGATCGATCCTTAAGGTATTACCAACCCACGATGCTGACCGGAGCCGTGTCAGTTTGCCTTCATGGGCTCCGATCCGGTGCAATTCTGGGTTTTTTGCCCAGAGCGTTCGGAGGAACGGATCTATAGCGAACCGAATTGCTCGTTTGTTTTCCACCCGGTGGCCGCGCTGTTGGTTAGACACCAGCACGCCGTTATATTGGAGCGTGAACGTCACGTTACGTTACGCCGCACTCCGAGGCGAATAAAACGGAGCCTGACACGATGGCTGTTCCGTATCCATTCATGTCAGGGGCGGCATTCATGGGGCATTCATCGGGTCGCGTCTTGCATTGCAACAATGTGTGACTGCAAACCCTGTCACTCATTAACCCCCCGTTGGCTATATTGTGACGTGATAAGCTTTCCCAATTTCCTTCGTAATCGTGATCATCCCATCTGATCGTGTCGTCAGAACAAATCTTTTGTCGGGACCACCGTTCCACGGGATACCGGAAGCGTGCTTGGTATAGTCCTGTTTCTGGGTTTCATGAACTATCTCCTTGTCCGAGACTATCACTATGTCGGGGTAACAATAGTTGAACACTTCTGCGCAATAGCCCGTAGTGCGGCCATGATGCGATGCAATGAAGATATTTGTTCGGCTCAAACAGGCACAGAAAGACTTGCTCTTGAGTAATTCCTGCCATCCCGCTTTCTCAAGATCTCCCGTAAAAAGAATCCCCATGCCATCATAATGCACGAAGGACACTACGCTGAGATTGTTTGCGTCCGTAAAGGTAGGATACTGGTTATAGAATGTTTCAAATTCCATATTGGGGAAGACCGGTGGGTTCACCACTGGGTGGACGAAGTCCCGATGCATGGCGAGTGCGGTTGTCATTGCAGCCGTCAACGAGCCGGCTTCTAGTTTGAGCGCACGTAGTTGCTCCGGTGAAATGCTTTGGTTTCTAAAGAAGCGAGTCACCGGCAGCTTTGCCAGTAGGTCTGGAAGATCGCTTATGTGATCCTGGTCGAAGTTCTGAATGATCAAGTGCTCTATGCCTGTGCAGCGACGTGCAGAAAGATAGGTGGACGGACGAAAGCCGGTCTCCTCATTATGCCCACAGTCAAAGAGCATCACGTTTTTGTTATCCGCAATCAAGTATGCGCAGAAACCGTGCGATACATCGAATATCCTAAGCTCCATCGCTTTTCTCTCCCCGCGCCGTTCGTGACTTTTCAATCCCCCACGTCGCTTGGGCAATGTCCTCCACCTTTGACACGAACTTGTCAACGTTCAGTCCGGCAATGATGGCAAGTGCGAAGAAACCAAGATCACTGGAGTTGTCCCCCGGTCGCGCCTCAAGCAAGAGTAACCCCGCCTTCAGGAAAATGAAGCTGACAGCTCCACAAATATGGCTGACAATCGGTCGGATAAAGTACCAAGGATACCATGACGAATCCCACTGCTTTCGTACAGACGCGTTGAGGTAGACTCCTCGAAGACAGTACAATGCTCCTCCGACGCCCCCAAGGCACGCACAGGTGAGTATCAATCGCAGCGACTGAGGCATTTCTGTAACGTGGTAGCGAAGCAGCACTGCTGCAACGACATCTCCAAATGCAACCATCAAAAGATATGTAATTATTGTTTTCATGCGTTTTGCACCGAACGATTGATTAAATTAGCGACTATACGATGGGGCTCGTTCTGTCGACAGCCGCAATGATTCTATTGTGCGTCTATGGGCCGGGTGTTGCATTACGACGATGTGTGATTGCAAGACCTGTCTCCCATTATTTTTTGCGTCCCGCTGCAACGGCGTGTTAGCCGGTTTCGTCCGTGTCCTCGGGGTCATTGTCCTCTTCTCCTAGATCCAACGCTCGAACGTGCTTCGAAAAGACGCGATGGAAAGCCTGCAGTCGCTCAAACAACCACGTGTGCTGGTCGGGCCACTGACCACGATCCTCAATGTCGCCAACGCGGTACTGGACGATTCGGCAGTCTCTCCGGTGCGGAAGCTCCTGCCACTCAAGCTGCCCGAGTTCTGACTCAATCGCCTCCTTCTGCTCCATCAGCATCGCGAAAGCCTTCTTCGAATGCCGGGGGTGTCGGATGTAGAGTTCGCACCCGATGCGGCGCAGCTTGGTGTTCGCCGTCAACGACAAGTTGAATCGAGATCGTCCGACAGCCAGCGAGTACCAGTTCTGAGGTCGTGGCTTGCGAAAGCTGATGGCGCTTCCCTTCCGCTTGCCGAACTCGACAAAAGCCGACCAGAACTCAAGTTGCGATAGCTTGGTTTCGGAAGGCTCGCTCCCAGAGTCAGCGCTCGTGAGGCTCTTGGCCCAATCGTTGGGCCGGCACACAAGATTGAACTTCGGAGCGGGGTCAGAGTCATTGATTCGCCAAAGCTCTATCTCGAGGGCGAAGAAGGAAAAGCTGTCGCCGGTAATCTCATTGAGCCAGTCCATCGCACGCCGATGTTCGTCGCTGATCTCTTCCGCAACCCAGACGACAACCTTCGCGCCCAGACCGGAGGCGTAGGTGAGGAGTTTGCCGAGATGGTCGTGGTCGGTGTGTTCAAGTTGGTTCTCGATGATCACGCGGTCGTCGGTGCCGACCTCTTTCGCCACGATGTCGGCCTTGAAGATGCCGACTCGCGATTCCGTCGCCTCCAATTCAAGCTCGATACCGATCGCTTCACCGAGAAGTTTCAGGTTCTCGGGCGATGCCAGCCACGGCGTGAACTCACGGGCTTCGTCCTCCCAGAAGTCGCGCAGGTCGACGCGCTTCAGAATCCCAAGGTTTTTCGTCGTGTCGCCCATGGTGAGGGGAATCCGGCTAACTTGACGATGCTGGTCAGCATATTACGGTTGCGAGACTTGCTGTGTTAGCCCCGGATTCTATTGTGAAACCGAGGCGTTAGCAAGGAAATTTCTTGGTCTTCTTAGATTGCAAAGACTGGGGCTATTGTCCGGCTATCACATCAGAACGTTCAAAAACTCAGTTTCCAGGCCGGTCAAAAAGGTCTCAGATGCGAGGCGGACGAGAAATCGACGAGCGGAGGCGTACTTATTCAGTACGTCGGAGCAAGGCGGTCGAGTGCAACGAAGCAGATGAGCCTTTTTCAACGGCCTGTGCATCCTTTCACCCCTCGCTGTCATCTAATAACCAAGATTTCCTCGATCACCAGAGAGTGTTTCTGCGGAACCAAATCAACGACAAATAAGTTTAACGGAGGTCTTCCTATGAGTAAGCGTAACATCTATATCGGCATTGGCGTGATCGCGCTGGCGATTGCCTGGTATGCGTTCCGGCCCGAGCTGCTGTTTATCAACAAGACGGTCAACGAGGAGCTGCCGACGGCGCAGCCGGCGTCGATGGCGATGTCCAAGGGCACGGAGCCGATGGTCCTGGGCAAAGGGGACTTTCGCGGCCTCGCCCACGAGACCAAAGGGATCGCAACGGTCCATCAGCTCGGCGACGGGAAGCGGCTCTTACGCCTGACGAACTTCGAGACCTCCAACGGTCCCGACGTCCACGTCTACCTGGTCGCTGCCGAAGTGGCCAAAGACAATGAGACAGTAAAGAAGGCCGGCTTTATCGACCTCGGCTCAATGAAGGGCAACAAGGGCGATCAGAACTACGAAGTGCCGGCGGACGCCGACCTCAATAAATATAAATCGGTCAGCATCTGGTGCGCCCGCTTCGGCGTGAATTTCGGCGCCGCCTCGCTCGCCATGCAGCCGACCGGGCCGGTGGTGGTGTCCCAGGGCGATTTTCGCGGCCTCGCCCATGAGACAAAAGGTAATGCGTCTCTCTACCGGCTCGCCGACGGCAAGCGTCTCCTTCGTCTCAGTAATTTCGAGACTTCCAACGGCCCCGACGTTCATGTTTATCTCGTTGCAGCAGAAGTGGCCAAGGACAATGCAACAGTGAAGCAGGCAGGCTTTATCGACCTCGGCTCACTGAAAGGCAACAAAGGAGATCAGAACTACGAGGTGCCGGCGGATGTCGACTTGAACAAATACCGCTCGGTCAGCATCTGGTGCGCCCGCTTCGGCGTCAACTTCGGCGCCGCTACTCTCGCCGCCAAAAGCTGAGAATAGCAGCGACAGCCGATGCCACAGGCAAGAGCAACAAAGATTCTGATCCTCGGCGGCGGCTTCGGCGGCCTGTACGCCGCGCTCGAGCTGGAAAGGACGCTGGCTCGCGATCCGGACGTGGAGGTGACGGTGGTGAACCGCGAAAACTTCATCCTGTTTACCCCCATGCTCCACGAGGTCGCGGCCAGCGATCTGGACCCGACCACGATCGTCAACCCGATCCGCAAGCTGCTCCGGCGCGTAAAGTTCTTTCAAGGCGAGGTGGATTCAATCAATCTGAGCGCAAAGCGCGTTTCGGTCTCGCACGGCATCGGCACGGCCCACCAACACGAGCTGGAATACGATCATCTGGTTTTGTCTCTGGGATCCGAAACGAATTTCTTCAATCTTCCGGGGTTGCAGGAACGGGCGCTCACCATGAAAACCCTGAGCGACGCCGTCACCCTGCGCAACCGATTGATCGAGCACCTCGAAGAAGCGGACTTCGAGTGCTGCCCGGAATTGCGCGAACACTTGCTTACTTTCGTAGTCGCCGGAGCGGGATTTGCGGGCGTGGAGACCATCGCCGCTATGAACGACTTTCTGCGCGCGGCGGTCGAGTTCTATCCCCATCTGAGCCGGGATTTCATCCGGGTCGTACTGGTGGAGTTCACTTCTATCATTTTGCCAGAGTTAGGAGAAAAGCTTGGGGCCTACGCGCGCAAGAAGTTGAGCGAGCGCGGCGTCGAGATCCGGACAGATACCAAGGTCACGGGATTCTCGGAGCGCGGGGTGGAGTTGGGCGACGGCACGGTGATCAAGACCAACACGCTGGTCTGGACCGCGGGAACTTCGCCAAACCCATTAGTCGAAACTCTCCCATGCAAGAAAGAGCGCGGCAAGCTGGTCGTTAACGACTGTTTGGAAGTTGCCGATTGGCCCGGAGTTTGGGCGCTTGGAGATTGCGCTGCCATTCCCGACGCTAAAACCGGCAAGTATTACCCGCCAACGGCGCAGCATGCGATCCGCGAAGGCAAGGCGCTGGCGAGAAATCTTACGGCGGCGATTCGCGGCGGCCGCAAGCAGCCGTTCGTCTTTTCGACCCTCGGGCAGTTGGCCGCCATTGGCAGACGGACCGGCGTGGCGAACATCATGGGAATTAACTTTTCGGGGTTTATCGCTTGGTGGCTTTGGCGTACGATCTATCTGAGCAAGTTGCCGCGCTTTGAGAAGAAATTGCGCGTCGCGCTGGATTGGACGTTGGACCTGCTCTTTACCAAGGATTTGGTGCAAGTCATGGAGCGGCCCGCGCGGAGAATTTCTCAAGCGGCAGTCAAGGGTAACAAAACCGATCGCGTAGCGGCGGCTTAAAAGAAAGGGAGCGAAACGATGGCAACGGATAACCATTACGATGTGATCATTATCGGGTCGGGAGCGGGCGGAGGAACGCTGGCCCACCGTCTGGCGCCCAAGGGAAAACGGATCTTATTGTTGGAACGCGGCGGCTACGTCCCACGGGAAAAGGACAACTGGAACCCGCGCGCCGTCAATCTCGAGGGTAAATACCAAACGAAAGAAATGTGGCACGACAAGGACGGCAAAGAGCTGCATCCGCACACGAACTACTACGTCGGCGGCAATACGAAGTTCTACGGCGCCGCCCTGTTCCGCCTGCGCACGCAGGACTTCGGAGAAATAAAACATCACGGCGGTCTTTCGCCGGCCTGGCCGATCCGCTACGACGATCTGGAGCCGTACTATGCCGAAGCCGAGCGTCTGTACCACGTCCACGGACAGCGAGGCGAAGATCCCACCGAGCCGCCGACAAGCGGCGCGTATCCCCATCCGGCGATCAGCCACGAACCGCGCATCCAACAGTTGTCGGATGACTTTGCGCGGCTAGGCTTGCGTCCGTTTCACACGCCGCTGGGCGTGATGCTCAATGAGCAGGACCCGCACTTAAGCCGCTGCATCCGCTGCGAGACTTGCGACGGCTTCCCGTGTCTCGTGTGGGCCAAGTCGGACGCCCAGGTTTGCGCGGTCGACCCGGCGCTGAAGTTTCCCAACGTCACGCTGCAAACCAATGCGTTTGTCGAGAAGCTCGAAACCAGCGCGTCCGGTCGAGAGGTCAGCAAGGTCATCGTCCAGCGGAACGGCGCGCGTGAGGAATACTCGGCGAATTTCGTCGTCGCTTCCTGCGGCGCGATCAACTCGGCGGCCCTGTTGCTGCGCTCCGCCAATGACAAGCATCCCCGCGGTCTGGCCAACGGCTCCGATGTCGTCGGGTGCCACTACATGGGCCACGTCAATTCCGTCCTGATGGCGATCTCCAAATGCCCGAACCCGACCGTGTTTCAGAAAACGCTCTCGGTCAACGACTTCTACTCCGGCAGCGAGGACTGGCCCTATCCGATGGGACACATCTCCTTCGTCGGCAAGCTGGACGGCGAGACTTTGAAGGGCGGCGCCCCTCCCCTCACACCCGGCTGGACGCTCGACATGATGGCGCGCCACTCGCTCGATTTCTGGCTCACGTCTGAGGACCTGCCCGATCCCAACAACCGCGTGACACTCGATGCCAAGGGAGGAATCGTGCTCAGCTACAAGCCCAACAATGAAGAGGGCCACCAGCGCTTGATCGCCAAGCTGAAGGATTTGATGAAGCAGCAAACCAAGTGCAACGTTCACGGCCACGAGTGCCATGAGGGACTGCTCGCGCGCAACCTGTACGTCGGCCAACGGATCCCGCTGGCCGGTGTGGCGCACCAGGTGGGGACGATTCGATTCGGCAACGATCCCAAAACCAGCGCGCTGGATGCCAACTGCAAGGCGCACGACGTGGACAACCTCTACGTCGTCGATGGAAGCGTTTTTGTCTCCAGCGGCGCCGTGAACCCGGCCCTGACCATCATGGCGAACGCGCTTCGGGTCGGGGATCACCTAATGGAAAGGATGAAGTAGGAAGGATGAAGGCGGAAGGCAAAAGGAAAAAGGCAAAAGGATTTCAATTCAGCCTGCTTTTCCTGTTTTTGCCTTTTTACCTTTTACTTTTTACTTGCCCTGCGCTTGCGCAGGTCGTCAAGTCGATCGACAAGATCGGCATGACTGTCTCCGACATGGATCGGTCGGTGGAGTTTTTTTCTAAGGTGCTCTCTTTTGAAAAGACTTCAGATGTCGAAGTGGCGGGAAGCGAGTACGAGCAGCTTCAGGGACTCTTCGGCGTGCGCATGAGAGTCGTGCGCATGAAACTCGGAGATGAGTTCATCGCGCTGACCGAGTATCTGGCGCCCAAAGGGCGGCCGATTCCGGTCGACTCGCGCAGCAACGACCTCTGGTTCCAGCACATCGCCATCGTCGTCAGCGACATGGACAAGGCTTACCAGCAGTTGCGCCTGCACAAGGTGCAGCACGCATCCACCGGCCCCCAGCGGATTCCCGATTGGAATAAGGCGGCAGCGGGCGTCAGGGCCTTCTATTTCCGCGATCCGGACGGGCACAATCTCGAGGTCATTTACTTTCCGCCGGGGAAGGGAGATCCTAAGTGGCAGCGCAAGGAGCGGCTCTTTCTTGGAATCGACCACACGGCAATCGCGGTTTCCGATACGGAGGAGAGTTTGAAATTCTACCGCGATCTCCTGGGAATGAAGCTCGCCGGCGAAAGCGAGAACTACGGCACGGAACAGGAACACCTGAACAACGTCTTCGGCGCGCGGTTGCACATCAGCGGTCTCCGCGCTCAGACCGGGCCCGGCGTTGAGTTTCTTGACTACTTGGCGCCAAGGGACGGGCGGCCCGCTCCGGTCGATTCGCGCACTAACGATCTATGGCATTGGCAAACAGCGATGGGGGTCAGCAGCGCCGATGCCGCCGCGCAAAAAATAAGGACTGCGCGCGCCCGTTTCGTCTCGCCCGGAGTTGTGACGATTCCGGAGCGCGGGCTGGGATTCAACAAAGGATTCCTGGTACGTGATCCGGACGGCCATGCGCTGCAGCTGATGGAAAAATGAAATGAGGCTCGTCTCCGTGAACGCGGGGTTGCCCCGCGAGCTGGTCTACAAAGGAAGAACCATTATCACCGGCATCTTCAAGGAGCCGGTCGATGGGCGCGTGCGGCTCCGCGCTCTTAATCTTGATGGCGACCGGCAGGCCGACCTGTCGGTCCACGGAGGTCCGAGCAAAGCGGTTTACGTGTACCCGGCGGAACACTACGACTTCTGGCGACAGGAGTTATGGGAGGCCGGGCTTGCCTGGGGCGCGTTCGGAGAGAATTTTACCACCGAGGGGTTGCGCGAAGACGACTTGAAGATCGGCGACCGTTTGCAAGTCGGCTCGGCAGAAGTGATGGTGACCGAGCCGCGCCTTCCCTGCTATAAGCTGGCCGCGCGCTTCCGGCGCGATGACATGATCAAGCGCTTTCTCCGCAGCGGCCGGACCGGATTCTATCTTAAAGTAGTGAAGGAGGGAGAAGTCGGCCGCGGCGATAGCATCGGACTGCTGAGCCGCGACTACGGCTCGGTGACGATCGCTGAGCTTACCGACGTCTACCTTCACAAGAAAAACGACCCCACGGCTGTAGGGCGCGTCTTGAGGGTTAAGGAATTGCCTGAAAGCTGGCGCCGGTATTTTAGTGAGCAGCTGGACAAAAACGTTGCCGCAGAGAGCAATTAAGAAGCAAGCTGGCGACAGCGGTAATCATCAAAAAACCTGACGGGGGAAAATTGTGACCAAAGAAGAGATCAGACTGCAAGAAGCGCGCGAGCGCAAAATAAACTGGAAGCGCTGGGGACCCTACCTCTCGGAGCGGCAGTGGGGAACGGTGCGCGAGGATTACAGTCCCTACGGAAACGCTTGGGATTATTTCCCGCATGACCAGGCGCGGAGCCGCGCCTACCGCTGGGGCGAGGACGGGATCGCGGGAATCAGCGACCGCCATCAGTTGATCTGCTTTGCCCTGGCAATGTGGAATGGGCGCGATCCGATACTTAAGGAACGGCTGTTCGGACTCACCGGCAGCGAGGGCAATCACGGGGAGGATGTGAAGGAGTATTATTTTTACCTCGACTCGACTCCGACGCACTCCTACATGAAATACCTCTACAAATACCCGCAGAGCGAGTTCCCCTACGGTAGGATCGTCGGAGAGAACCGCAGCCGGGGACGGAATGCCTTTGAGTTTGAGCTGGTCAACACGGGCATCTTTAATGAAGACCGTTACTTTGATGTCTTCGTCGAGTACGCGAAGGGCACATCCGAAGACATTCTCATCCGCGTCGAGATTTTCAATCGCGGTCCGGAGACGGCGGAGCTGCACCTGCTGCCGACGCTATGGTTTCGCAACACCTGGTCGTGGGGCTTGGGAGATCGCCGCCCGCGCCTGCGCGGAAGCGAGCCGGTAAAGAAAGGCGCTGCCATTCAGCTCAACCATTCCGATTATGGGGATCGCTGGTTTTTTTGCGAAGGCGGACCCGAGCTCCTCTTCACCGAGAACGAAACAAATAAAAAGAGACTCTACAGCGCCGACAATGACTCGTCTTACGTGAAAGACGGCATAAACGATTACGTCGTCCACGGAATCAAAGAGGCGGTGAACCCGGAACAGGTCGGCACCAAGGCGGCGGCGCACTATCGCATGACTATTGCTCCAGGCGGCTCGACCGCGGTGCGATTGCGCCTCACAAATCAGGATTTCAGACAAGGTCGGGGCGAGGCTTTCGGAGCCGAGTTTGACCGCATCCTTTCCGAGCGGCGCAACGAGGCCGACAATTTCTATGCGACCGTCATTCCTTCGACGCTCTCGTCGGATGCGAAAAACGTCATGCGCCAGTCTTTGGGAGGCCTCCTGTGGAGCAAACAGTTCTACCACCTTGATGTGAGCCGCTGGCTGCGCGGCGACCCCGAGGGGCCCGAACCTCCTTCTGAAAGGTTGCATGGCCGCAATCACGAGTGGGCTCACCTCTATAATGCGGATGTGATCTCGATGCCGGACAAATGGGAGTATCCCTGGTACGCAGCCTGGGATCTGGCCTTTCACTGTATTCCCCTCGCCCTGGTCGATTCGGACTTCGCCAAGGAGCAACTGACATTGATGGTCCGCGAATGGTACATGCATCAGAACGGCCAGCTGGCCGCGTACGAGTGGGCCTTCGGCGACGTCAACCCGCCGGTGCATGCGTGGGCGGCCTGGCGCGTCTACAAGGTCGAAAAGAAGCGGCGCGGCAAAGGCGACCGCAAGTTTCTCGAGGGAGTTTTCCATAAGCTGTTGTTGAACTTCACGTGGTGGGTCAACCGCAAGGATGCTGAAGGCAGGAACGTTTTCCAGGGCGGCTTTCTGGGACTCGACAACATCGGAGTGTTCGACCGCAGCGCCCCGCTGCCCACGGGCGGCCACATCGAGCAATCCGACGGGACGAGCTGGATGGGAATGTACTGCCTGAACATGCTGGCGATCGCGCTGGAGCTGGCGCGGGAGAACTCGGCCTACGATGGCCTTGCCAGCAAGTTCTTCGAGCACTTCGTCTACATCTGCCGGGCCATGAACAACATCGGGGACGAAGGTATCGAGCTCTGGGAACCGAAGGATGGCTTTTACTACGATGTGCTGCATTTGCCGGGAGGCCAGCACTACCCTCTCAAGGTGCGGTCCATGGTCGGTCTCATTCCTCTTTTCGCCTGTGAGACTCTAGACTCTGAGATCGTCGACCGGCTCCCGGGATTCAAGCGGCGCATGCAGTGGTTCATTGAGAATCGTCCGGAGCTCAGCGAGAACATTGAAACAGAGACAACCGGTGACCTGCATGTGCGCCGTTTTCTTTCCCTGGTGAACCGGAAACGCCTCCGGCAGGTTCTGCACTACATGCTCGACGAAAACGAGTTCCTTTCTCCTTATGGCATCCGCGCCCTCTCCCGCTTTCACCATGAACACCCGTATATCTTGTCGGTCAACGGGGCCCAGCATCGGGTGGATTACGAGCCGGCGGAATCGAGCAGCGGACTCTTCGGCGGGAACTCCAACTGGCGCGGGCCGATCTGGTTTCCGGTGAACTTCCTGCTCATCGAGTCGTTGCAGAAGTTTCATTTCTACCTGGGCGACAGTTTCAAGGTCGAGTGTCCCACGGGCTCGGGTAAGATGATGACGCTCTGGGAAGTGGCCGGCGAGATCTCCAGGCGCTTGACGCGCATCTTCCTGCGCGGCCCGGACGGGCGAAGGCCGGTTTTCGGCGGCACGGAGAAATTCCAGAATGATCCGTACTGGCGCGACTTGGTCCCTTTCCACGAGTATTTTCACGGCGACAACGGCGCGGGGATTGGAGCCAGCCACCAGACCGGCTGGACGGCCGTCGTCGCGAAACTGATCCAGCAGTCGGGTGAATGAATTTAACAGTAGGCCGTAGTCAGTTACCAGTAGCCAGTAAAAACATGAGAGCCGAGAGCGAAACACTGATTTTTGTTATCCGCTGACAACTGGTAACTGACAACTTGAGGGAGGAAGTCATGGACTACGATCTTATCGTCATCGGTGGAGGCACATCCGGAGTGAATGCGGCCAAGGCCGCTGCCGGGATTGGTGCCCGCGTGGCGATCGTTGAAGAGGAAAGCTTCGCCGGCACCTGTCTCGCCCGCGGCTGAATACCGAAGAAGGTGCTGGTTAGCACCGTCGAACTTTTTTGGCGCGCGCGGCACGGTGAGGAACTGGGCTTGAAAGGAACGGAAAACCTCACCCTCGACTGGAAGGCCATTATCGAGCGCAAAGACCGAATAGTGCAGAGCTGGTCAAAGGGCAAAGAGACCGCCCTAAGTAAGCTCGGGATCAGCATCGTCCGCGGCACAGCAAAGTTCGTCAGCCCGCACGAGATCGCCGTGGACGGCAAAACAATCAGCGGCGAAAAGATCATCATAGCTACGGGGTCGACACCAGGACGGCCCGACATTCCCGGCGCTGAGCTCGGAATCACCAGTGATGAGTTGATCCACTTGAAGGAGCAGCCCGCCAGACTGGTCGTCGTTGGAGGCGGCTTCATCGGCCTGGAATTCGGTTTTGCTCTCGCGCGAGCCGGCTCGAAGGTGACCGTTCTTCAGTCCGGCACCCAGATCGGCCCGGCGCTGGATGACGACATCCGGAATTCGCTGCTTAAGATTGCGAGCGATGGGGGAATCGATGCATTCACCGGCGTCGAGGTGCGCGCTATCGCAAAGGATCGGACGGTCGAGGCTCAGGTAGGAGGCAAGGCACAGAACTTTCCCGCGGACCAGGTGCTGCTCGCCACTGGGAGGCCCTCCAATGTGAGCCCGCTGGAGCCGCAAGCTGCCGGGGTCGAGGTTGAACGTAGCGCGGTCAAAGTCAATGACTATCTCCAGTCGGTCAGCGCACCGCATGTCTACGCGGTCGGCGACGCGGCGGGAAAGCATCAACACACACCGGTCGCCTGGTACGAGGGACCCATCGCCGCTCACAACGCGCTCAGAGGCAACGAGCGCAAAGTCGATTTCAGCGTCTTCCCCAGCGCGATCTTCACGATCCCCGCGATCGGCCAAGTGGGAGTCACGGAAAAGGAAGCGCTGAACCGTGGACTCAAAGTCAAAGTCAGTAAGCTGTCTTATGACTCCAACCCCGCTGCGGGGGTTCGTAATGAAACCGAAGGCATGGTCAAAGTCGTATATGAAGAAGGAACCGACTGCATTTTAGGCGTGCATGTTATCGGCGCGCACGCCGAAGACATCATCCAGATCGCCGCCGTAGGGATGCTCGGAGGGTTGAAGAAGTCACAGTTCGGGTCTGCCCATTACGTCTTTCCCACCCTTGGAGGAGCGATCTTTGACGCGATGGCGGCAGCGTAAGCCCATATCTATGAAGGTGGGAACTTTTCCCAAGGCAAGGAGTTATTAGCTAAGAGGGATCATAGATGGTGCAGGCGCTCAATGTTGATGGTAAAATAGCTCTTGAGACGAGGAGAGTTAAGCCATGTTGATAAAAAAACCCGGCGACATCAAAGACAGCGAAATTACCCCTAGAGAAACCTATCTTAACCGACGGAAATTCCTGATTCAGGCCTCCGCAACCGTCGCCACGATTGCCACCGGGCTGGTTGCTTCTCGCCTTCCAGCACTGGGACAGGCGCAAGGCCGACAAAAGCTTGCCGCTGTGCGCAAGAGCAATTTTAGCACCAATGAGCCGTTGAACTCGCTGAAGGACATCTCGTCTTACAACAATTTTTACGAATTCGGCACGGACAAATACTCGCCGGCGCAAAACGCCAAGAGCTTGATGCCGCACCCCTGGACCGTCGCGGTCGGCGGCGAGGTCAAGAAGGCGAAGACCTACGACGTCGATGAGCTAATGAAGCTGGCCCCGCTCGAAGAACGCATCTATCGCCTGCGTTGCGTGGAAGGTTGGTCGATGGTGATCCCCTGGATAGGTTTCCCGCTCAGCGCTCTGATCAAACAGGTAGAGCCAACTTCAAAGGCGAAATTCGTTGAGTTCATAACCCTGAAGGACCCGAAGCAGATGCCGGGACAGAACTATGGCGTCTTGGATTGGCCTTACGTCGAGGGGCTGAGGATCGACGAGGCCAACCATCCGCTGGCGATTCTCGGTGTCGGCCTCTACGGCGAGGTGCTGCCCAATCAGAACGGCGCGCCGATCCGCATCATCCTCCCCTGGAAGTACGGCTTCAAGAGCATCAAGTCGATCGTGCGCATCCGCTTTGTCGAGCAACAGCCGACGACGGCCTGGATGAAGGCGACCCCCCAGGAATACGGCTTTTATTCCAACGTGAACCCGGAAGTCGACCATCCCCGCTGGAGTCAGGCGCACGAGCGGCGCATCGGCGAGTTTCTCAAGCGCAAGACCTTGATGTTCAACGGCTATGCTGATCAGGTCGCCTCGCTGTATCAGGGCATGGACTTGAAAAAGTACTTCTAACAACAATGGGGGAAAGTTTTGAGTTATGGGTTTTGAATCTAAAAGTCAAAATTTAAAATTCAAAATTTGGAAGGCTACTGCCTTCCTCGCCTGCCTGCTGCCGCTCGCTTCTCTCGTGTGGGATGGTTTCACGGATAATCTCGGCGCCAATCCGATCGAGGTCATCACCCGCTCTGTGGGCGTGTGGACGCTGACTCTCCTCTTAATCACGTTGAGCGTCACCCCGCTGCGAAAATTGACCGGTTGGAACGACTTGATAAAATTCCGCCGAATGTTCGGCCTTTTCGCTTTTTTCTATGGCTGTCTCCACTTCACCACTTACATTTGGCTCGATCAGTTTTTCGATCTGCACGAGATCATCAAGGATGTCATGAAGCGCCCGTTCATCACCGTCGGCTTCGCGAGCTTCACGCTGCTGATCCCGCTCGCGCTCACATCGACTCGGAAGATGATCGCGCGCCTGGGCAAGCGCTGGCAGCAGCTCCATCGCGTGGTCTACTTGATCGCCATCGGCGGCGTCGTCCACTTCTACTGGCTCGTGAAGGCCGACACGTTTCGGCCCCTTCTGTATGGAGCCAGCCTGGCCCTCCTGTTGGGTTTCCGATTAGTCACGAGTTCCGCACTCAACAGGGTGAAGGTCTCTCGGCCCGAGGCGCGCCCTCTTGTCGGCGAAGGCCGGGTGCGCAACTGACGCGCGAAGAAAATCTGTGCTTAGAGCAACGAGAATCGCGCTAGGAATTCTTTTCGCAACATTGACGGTCGCGTCCGTCGTCTCATTCAGCGCGCCGGTGGTCAAGATCGGCGACGCAGCCCCGGACATCAAGGGCACGCCCTGGATCAACGGCCAGCCCCTGACCCTAACCGATCTTCGCGACAAAGTTGTATTAGTCGAGTTCTGGACCTATGGCTGAATCAACTGCAGGAATGTGGTCCCGCAGTTGCGGGCCTGGCATGAAAAATATGACGTGAAGGGCTTGACGATCGTGGGAGTTCACACTCCGGAATTCTTCTGGGAAAAATCCTATGACAGAGTGGTTGCGGCGGTAAAAGATCTCGGAATCAAGTACGCCGTGGTCCAAGACAACGACTCGGAGATCTGGAATCGCTTCGCGATCTGGGCCTGGCCGACGACCATGCTGATCGACAAAAACGGAGTCATCCGTTATCAGCATATCGGCGAAGGCGGCTATGAAGCGACCGAATCCTGGATCCGCCGCCTTTTGGCGGAAAATGGCTGAGAGCCGAATGCCGTGGTGACGAACGCAATCAACGACAAAAACAATTATCGGCTGCAGACTCGGCTGCCGGCCCTGAGCCTCGGCTTACTGACCGCGGCCTTCATCATCGCCAAGACCGGCCGCGACGCGCTCTTTTTTCAGGGGAGCGGAGGGCTGCTAAAGCTGCCGCTCGTGTACATCAATATCGGCGGGGCGTCGTTGCCACTCGCGCTGATCTTCGTCAAGGCGATGAAAGTCTGGGGCGCCCGGCCCGCGCGCGTGGGAATTTTGCTGCTCGCCGCGACAGTGTTGGGTGCAGCCGCTCCTTTTTTGAAGCCGGGAGATAGCACGTTGCTCTTGGTTATTTTCATGTTTATTCCGGCTATTTTCGGGCTGCTCTTCGCGAGCCTGTGGCTCTTGGCGTCGGACATCTTCGAAAAATCCGAAAAGAGCGAGGCAGCGCGCGCCTTCAGTAAAATAGGCGCCGGCACCCTCGCCGGCGGCATGCTGGGCGGCTTGATTTCCAAGGGACTCGCTCCCTATCTCGACCCCAAATGGTTGATTTTTTTAGGTGCGGTTATGATCCTTGGCGTGATCGCTCTCGTCGCGCACATCCACGGTCGGTTTCCGACCAATATCGCCTCGAAGAAAGCCGACGAGAAGAAAAAGAAGGCTGGATTTCTGACACCGTTAAGCAACAAGTATTCACTGACGCTTTTGTCTATTTCGATGGTGGGCGCCCTTGCCGGCTTGCTCATTGACTTCCAGTTCTACGCGGCGGCGGCCAGCGCCAGCATGGGCTCGAAGGGCAACGCGAGTTTCTTCGCCAACTTTTACATTCTGTTGAATTTTAGTTCCTTGCTGCTGCAACTCTTCGCCACGCCCAAGATACAGGATAAGGTCGGACTCAGAGGGGGGCTGATGGTGCTGCCTGTTGCGCTCATTGGGGGAGCCACTTTCGTGACTGCTGCCGCGACCGCTCTTAGTCGTTCTGTTTTGAGAGTGACGGAGGGGGGGCTTCGCTCGTCAGTGCACCGCTCCATTTGGGAGCAGGCGTTTATTCCCGTCGACTCTACGGACCGCTCCTCGGTGAAGATCGTGGTTGACGGCGTCGCAGCCAGAATCGCAGAAGCAATTGGCGCGGTCGCCATTCTTTTTTGGCTCAAGCAAGCGGCTCCCGATGGCGTCATTCCCATGCCGCTCAATACAGGTTGGATGGCTTGGGTCACCCTCGTCACGGTCGCCGCTTGGTTGTTGATCACACAAAAACTCCGAGTACAGATAAAAAAAGATCGCGGCGAAATTAAGGCAACACCGGCTGCAGAGATCGACTGCGAACGCTTCCCCGATCAATGCCCGTGCACCACGGAGTTAGGTAAGGGAATCGCGTAGTCCGCGGAATGATTCATGGCGAATTTAGCCTATCGACATAACCGGATTACTCGCGCAACCCACTGGGTCAATGCGCTCGCGCTTTTGATCCTCTTCATGAGCGGGCTGCAGATTTTCAACGCCTTTCCCAACCTTCATTGGGGAAGCAAGGCGGAGCCGGACGAGGCGCTCTTCTCGATCTACGCCACGGACGAGGATGGGCAGGTTCGAGGGTACACCCAGCTTTACGGGCTGCGTGTGGAGACGACAGGCTTCTTGGGCATCCAAAACACCGACATGGGCCCATTTCCACGGGCCTTTCCAAGCTGGATGACAATCCCCGGTTTTTTCTGGCTCGCCGGGGGAAGACGATGGCACTTTTTTTTCACCTGGGTTTTTGTCCTCAACGGCTTGCTCTATTTTCTCTATAACTTTTTGACCGGCCATCTGCGCAAGTTTTTTCTGACGCCTAAGGACACAAAGAAGATTTTTCCCATGGTGCTCTACTATCTCCACTTGCGGCGCGAATCCCCTCAAGAAGAAGAATACAACCCGCTGCAGAAAATGGCCTATACCAGTGTCTTTTATCTTCTCGTTCCGCTCGTCGTCCTCTCGGGACTGGCCATGTCGCCGCAAATGGATGCCGCTTTCAACTGGCTGCCGGCGATGTTCGGCGGCAGACAGTCGGCGCGGACTTTTCATTTTCTAGCCGCGGGCTCCTTCTCCCTCTTCACCTTCGGGCACATCTTTATGGTGCTCACTACCGGTGTGTTCAATAACATGCGCTCGATGGTTACCGGCTGGTACAGGGAAAAAGTCGCT
>WNFH01003720.1_pt1 | contig 21180 bp, 19 predicted proteins | sample 5400411 | NCBI WGS metagenome assembly WNFH01 (sample SAMN13153347, study PRJNA577476) | soil metagenome | isolation source: 200 cm saprolite under Douglas fir tree site 2 hole 3 | place: USA:California | collected 2015-04-18
CCACGAGCGTGCGGCGGTCGGGCGAGAAACCGAGGCCGTGGACCAGCAGCTGGCCGCGGTAGAGGGGGGACAGGTTCGCCGGCTGCGGGTCGCCGAGCCTGATCACGCCCAGCAACTTGTTTGCAGCCGGGTCGATCACGGAGACCGTGTTGGAGAACTGCTCGGCGGCGTACACGCGGTCGCGGGAGCTGATCGGGACGTCGGGCGCCGTCGCGGCGTACGGCGCCTGGCCGGCGAGCGCCTGACCAGCGAACAACGTGAACGCGACGAGGATGGCAAGCGGGCGGGCCATGTCACTTCTCCTCGGGAGCTTCGGAATTGATCTGCGTCGGCGCCGGGCTGCCCGGCGGCAGGGGATCGCCGAGCGCGAGGTGCATGACCGCGATCTCCTGTTGCTGCTCGACGATGATCTCCTGGGCCAGCCGCTTCAACCGCTTGTCCTTGCCGTACCGTAGCTCGGCCATCGCCATGTCGATGGCTCCCTGGTGGTGGGGGATCATCATCCGGGCGAAGTCGTTGTCGGCGTTGCCGGTGAAGGGCACGTCCATGTCCGCGTGCATGCGGGCGACCGAGCCGGAAATCATCGCCTGGAACCCATCGCTGCCGGCGCCATGGTCGTGCCGGTGCTGGGCGGCGCCCGCGAGGGACAGAGCCACGATCACGCCGAAAGACATGGGGGAGCGCTCCCGGAGGATCTGTCTGTTCTGGGCGTTCATGGAAGGCTCCAAGCGCTCGGTCCTGCCCTTTGCGCGGCTGCGCAACAGGCTTCCCGGCACGGGTCGTACATGGCGAGGCCTCACGCCCGCTCGCGGTTCGTGGACGGCGCGAATATGACCATCGGCCGGCCAAGGCGGCAAGCGGCAAGGGCCCGTCTACCACGGAGTCGAGCCAGCAGCTAAGGCGCTACGAATCCCGCGCTGCGCTGGAGACAGCCGCGAAAAAAGCGACGAGCGGCCAATTTCCCCGGACGGGGTCGCAGCGGCCGCGCAAGCCGCAAGTAGACTCGAGACATGAGAATCGTCCCCGAGATCACCGCGGGCCGGAGAACGCTCGGCCTCTGCGTCATGACGATCGTTCCCCTGCTGCAAATCGCCACCGAGTACCTGGGGACGGACGACCGGGGACGCGCCATCTCCAAGCTCGCCGTCACGATCATCGGCCTGCCCATCCTGATCAAGGGATCGTCGGCGGGCCTTCGCTGGGCCGCAGGCCGGCGGTCGGGACCGCTCGTGCTGCTCGTCGGCGGGATGCTCTCCGCCGGCACGCTCTACGCCGCGCTCCTCTACGCAATGCATCTTGCGAGCCCCTCCTTGGCGGTGCTGCCGCCACAGGGGACAGCATGGACCGGCTCCGCCGTGTTGCGGGTCGGATTCGCAATGGGCTTGACCTACTTCGGCCTCTGGGCGCTCGCCTTCGTCTTCCCCTTCGCGCTCGACGACGCACGCTTCCGCGCCCTGGAAGCGCGCCAGCTTCGCACCGCCGCGGAGCTGGCCCGGCTCCGCTCGCATCTCGAGCCGCACTTCTTGCTCAACACGCTCAACGCCATTGCCGGGCTGGTGACCGAGGACCCGCGCGCAGCGCGGCGCCTCCTCGCTTCGCTCGGCGATCTCTTGCGACATTCGCTCCGCGACGAAGGCGAGATGCAGACGCTGGGCGAGCAGATCGATTGGCTGCGGCACTACGCGCAGATCCTCGAGCAACGGCACGCCGGTCATCTCGCCTTCCGCTGGGAGGTGGGCGCCGGGACGCGTGGAGCGCTTCTGCCACGGCTCCTTCTGCAACCGCTGGTCGAGAACGCGGTCAAGCACGGGGCGCTGGGGCGCAAGGACGGCGGCACGATCGAAGTGCGAGCCGCGCTGGTGGACGCCAAGACGCTCGTCTGCACCGTCGAGGACAATGGCCCGGGACTGCCGGAGGGGACGGCGCGGCCGGGGGGCTTCGGCTTGCACTCTGTGCGGCGGCGGCTCGCGCTGCAATACGCGGAGCGGGCCAGGTTGCGGCTCGAGTCTTCGCCCTCGGGGACGCGCTCGATCGTGGAGATCCCCATCGAGGAGGCCCCCTCATGACCCGCCTCCGCGCCCTGGTGCTCGAGGACGAATGGCCGGCGCGCAATTACCTCGTGCACCTCATCGAGGCGACGGAGCTGGCCGAGGTGGTCGGCGCGGTCGCCAGCACCGGAGAGGCGCGGGAAGTGCTGGCGACGCTCCCGGTCGACGTGGTCTTCGTCGACGTGCAGCTCTCGTGCGGAGAGAATGGCCTCGAGCTCATCCAGTCGCTGGCTGCGCCGCCCGACTCGCCGCCCAACGGGCACTCGTGGAACGGCGTCACGCGCCCCTTGTTCGTGCTGGCCACCGCCTTCGGCGAGCATGCCCTGGAGGCGTTCGATCTCGGCGTCGCCGACTACCTGCTGAAGCCGTTCAGTGAGGAACGTATCGAGCAATGCCTGCGCCGGCTCCACGAGCGGCGGCCGAACGTCGGTCCCGGCCTGCTCCGCGTGGTCGCGCGGCGCAAGAGGAACCTCGTCTTCCTCGACCCGGCGGAGATCTGGGCGTTCGAGGCCTCCGAGCGGTTGAGCTTCGTGCACTCCCGTCAAGGCAGGTTCGACATCGATCTTTCGCTCGCCGCCATCGAGACCTCCTTCGGCCGATCGCTCTTCCGCGTCCATCGCAACTGGCTCGTGAATCTTGCCTTCGCGAGGGAGCTGGAACGGGAAAGCAGCGAGACCACGCTTTTCGTCGGCGCGTCGATCGGTGACGAGAGCCAGGGCATCCGCGTCCCCGTCTCGCGCGATCGCGCGCAGCCGCTGCGGAATGCGCTGCTGGCGAACGCGACCGGCGTGCGCCGGTTCTAGACCGGTACCAGCGGTACCGGTCGGCGATCCATGACCCCTCGTCGCGGCGATCCGGCCCTTCGTCGGATCCGGGCAGCCCTCCTCGTCTCCCGCCAGTACTCCAAGTAGATCGGAGAGGAGCGCAGCATGACGGGTCCAACAGGCGTGAAGACGATTCTCGTGGTCGACGACGATCATTCAACGGTCGACCTCCTGGCGCTGTTCCTCGAGCTGGAGGGCTACGCCGTGCTCACCGCGTCGAACGGCCAGGAAGCGCTGGAGCGGGCCTCCAGAATCGTACCGGGCCTGATCGTCACCGATCAGATGATGCCGGTCATGACCGGGGCAGAGTTGTTTCGCGCCTTGAAGAGGAGCCCCCGACCTCGCCAGGTGCCCGTCATCCTGATCTCGTCCGCCCCGCCGGCAGCAGCCCGCGATCTCCAGTGGGCGGAGCTCATCCGCAAGCCTCTGGACCTCGAGGACCTCTCGCGGGCGGTCTACCGCGTGTTCCGCGAGGCCGGTGAACGATCCGCGCTGGGTTGATCGCCGCTGCAGTGGAGAGGCCCCCATGCACCGCCATGCCGCGCCGAACCGTGCGTGATCTCTGCGGATGGCGATCCGGCGCGTCCCAGAATTGACCTGGCGCCGGGCAAGAATGCTCCGCCCGCAAACCGGACCTCAGCGCTGCTGGACGAGGCTGCGGACCTCGCTCTCGACCTCGCCGGCCGCGCTGTCCGCAAGCCCGTCCTCCCTCAGCCGCACCACTCCGGCCCGGTCGACCACGAAGGTGGTCGGCATCGCTCGCACACCGAGCCGCTCGGCGATGGCGCCGCCGGAATCCCGGAGCACCGTCAGGTCCAACGAGTTCCGAGCCAGGTACCTGCGCACGTCATCGTCGTCCTCGTCGATGCTCATGGCGACGACGCGCAGCGCATCGCGGCCGAGCTCGCGCTGGAGCCGCGCGTACTCCGGCAGCGCACGCGCGCACGGGACGCACCACGTGGCCCAGACGTCCAGGACGACCACTCTCCCCCGGAGCGCGTCGAGGTGGAGCGTCGTCCCGTCCAGAAGGCGACCCTCGACCGGCCCCAGCGGCGCGTCCCGGGACGGGGTCGCGTGCGCGCAGGCGGTGAGAATGGCCACGAACAGGGCTCGCTTCATCGCCTGCGCAAGGGCCGCATCAGAGCGCCCAGTCGTACGAGAGCGCGAGGTACGCCACCGGGTGCTCGCTCTGGACGCCGTTCAAGGAGGTCACCGTGGGCACCTGCACGATGGCGCGCACGAGCAGGTTGTCGGTCAGGCCCGCGGCGGCGCTGGCCGTGGTGTAGAGGATCTGGCCCCCGCTGTCCTCGTCATGGCTGCCATCCGAGCGGCGGTCCTTGCCGGCCGACCTGAGCTGCGCCTCGAGTGAGACTAGGTAACGGCCGGCCTCGCCCAGGGCGCGCCGCGCTCCGACGGTCGCGAACAGCGCGTGGCCGTAGCGAAAGCCGCGCGCGTTGGTGCCGTTCATGCGGCCGGTCAGATTGGCGAAGAGGGTCCAAGGCCGCGCGCCGTAGGCGTACGACGCTCCGAGAAGCTGGTCCCACGAGCCGCTGCCGAGCTGCAAATGCTCGTCGGGAGCGTCCTCGCCGAGGCGGCGGTCGTTGGGACCCGTCGGCAACTTGAGCGTTCCGGTCAGCGCGACGACGTGTCGCGCTTCCAGCCCGAGCCGGAGGACCTCCGCGCGCGCCGCCACCGCGACGTCACCCAGGCCCGTCGCGCGGTCGTCGCGGATTCCAGCCCCGTTGAGGTGCTCCTTCCAGAGGAACCAAGGCACCTCAGCCTGCAGGACGAACCGCGGAGCCAGCGCATACTGGGCGCGGAGGAGCAGACGGCCCTCGCGATCGCTCTCCGCATCGTCCCCGGTACCCGACTCCTTGCGCAGGTAACGGGTTTCCACGGCGACGCGGAGGTCTTTCGTGCTGGGCCGATCCAGGCCCAGCGTGCCGGCGGCTGGATCACAGCCGCACACGGAGCAGGCAAGTACGGATCGCGACAAGAGCGACAGGCAAAGAACGGCAAACATGAACGCACGCATTGCGGCACCTCGACGAAAGCGTTTGCAGCAGCAGGACTGACGAAGCGGTCGGTGCTTCTCAGGCGAGCGGCGGCGGCGTGTCGACGTCGAGGTCGGGCGGTTCTTGGAGTCGCTGCGGGACGGCTGGCGGCGACGCGTGACGGCGTTGCTCAGGGAGGACGCGCTCAGGTGCGGCCAGCAGGGGCGCGGGCGAAAAGGCTACCGCCTCCAGATCCGCCCTGCCGCTGCAGCTTCCCAGAATGGGGGTTCCGGCCTCCAACTCGCGGCCATGCGTACACGAAGGGCACTGGCACTTCACGGAGCCGTCCTGGTGCTCGAAGCAGCAGCTCGCGACCCGTGCGCTCGGGATCGCGCGCGCCGCGCCTGACTGCAGGCCCACCGACAGCGCGAGCAGCGCTCCAGCAAAGCGGCGCGCGAGCCGCAGGCCTTGCTCCATGCTGCGCAATCGGCGAAACATTCCATCGCGTTCCTGCATCGGCCGTGCCGGTCTTTGACGAAATTCGGACTGCGCGTCTTTCGATAAGGATGCCACGGAATTCGACCCATTCCGCCCGACGAGCGCAGATCGCTGAACATCGAAGTCCGTTCCGTTTCGGAACTGGTGCGGTTCCGAAAGAAGACGGCGGCGTCAGAAGTGGAACCCGTAGCCGAAGAGCACGGTCGACAAGCCCAGCAAGGACAACCCGCCGAGCCCGATCCCGAGCAGGATGAAGGCGAAGGGCACGTGGACGAGCATGCGGAGCAGCGGGTTCTCCCAACGCTTGTGGTGCAGGAGGGGCAAGAGGATGAAGCCGAGCGAGAGGCCCATGAACGAGACCTGGAACGTCTGCAGGCAGATGACGGCGAACGCGACGCCGCAGAGGATCTCGAGCCCCTGCACCGCCAGGTGATCCGGGTGGCTGCCGGCGAAAAGACGCGACGCCGCCGCGCGCACCCGCGTCAGGGCAGAGCCGGAAGGTGCGATCGCCGGGCCGCCCCCGCGATCCGCGGTGACGTGGAACACCGCCTTGCCGGTGACCAGGTACAGAAGCACGCCGATGGAGGAGAGCGGCCCGAGCGTCCCGTACGCGGCAGTGCTGTGTCCGAGGAACCGCAGCAGCCGCGCGGGCGTGCGCCACATGTCGAGGATGAAGCAGAGCACGGGGGCGAGCAAGGTGAGCAGCGTGATGGCGTAGAAGTCCGGCGCCATCACGGGCAGGAACCGCGCGTCGAGCAGGGTGAACGGCACCGTCAACTCGGCCCCGCCTGCGACCATGGTCATTGCGCGCGGCTCGCCGAAGAACGCCGGCAGGACCACGTTGGCGTCCAGGATGAAGAGGAAGTAGAGCAACGAAAGAGGCAAGTTGAGCGTGGGGAACAGCACGTCGAGCTTCTCCACCAAAGGGATGCGCCGCGAGCGCAGCGCCCGCCCCATCTCGCGGAAGAGGAACTCGCAGGTGCCGCGGGTCCACTTCATGTGGCGGATGCGGAAGGCGCGCATCGTCTCGGGGAAGTCCTCGTGGCAGATCACGTCCTCCGTGAACTGGCCGCGGAACCCGTGCTCCCGGATGCGCAGCGCGAACGCGAGGTCCTCGCTGACGATCTCCGGAAAGCCGCCCACGATCTCCCACGCGGCACGACGCAGGAGCGCGCCGTGCCCGAGCAGCATCACGAAACCGTAGCGGTTGCGCAGGGGTTGGTACCAGCGCCAGTGCGAGTCGATGCCTGTCCCCAGCGAGGCGCTGAAGGCGCTCGGCGCGTCCGGGTTGTACCGGTGGCTGGCCTGCACGAAACCGCACCCCGGGTCGCCGATGAGCCGCGGCGCCAGGCGAGCGAGGAAGTCGGGGGGCAGGATCTCGTCTGCGTCGGCCAGGGCGAACAGCGGCTCGGTGGCGACGTTCCGGAGAGCGTGATTGCTGTTGCCGGCCTTGAACCCGCGGCGGTCGGGCCGGCGCACCACCTGGACGCGGCCGGGATGGCGGGCGGCGAACCGGTCGACTTCGCTGCGGAAGGCGGGGTTGGAGCTGTCGTCGAGGATGTAGACGGTGAAGCTCGGATATTGCTGGTTCACGCAGCTCAGCGCGCTCTTCTCGACGAAATCGTTGCACGTCGTGTAGAGCAACGCGACCGGCGGCGCCTCCCCCGCCGCGGCGATCGGGATGGGTTCCCGGTGGCGCTGCTGCCGCCGATAAATGGCGGCGAACACCAGCACGCCGATGTTGAACAGCCCGTACAGCCAGGCCAGCTCGGTGAACCCGATGAAGAACGCCAGCGCGGCCCAGCCGAGCGGGCCGCCCGCCATGTCGAGCAAGCTCGCGAGCCGCGGATGGAACCAGGCGAGCGCGAGCAGCCAGGTCCCGAAGACCGCGAGGTACATGTGCGGCGAAGCGCCGGTGACGGAGGCCGCGGGAGAAGGCGAGAGATCCTCCTCGATCTCCGTCCCGGCGGTGAGAGGCAGCGAGACCACACGGTCCAGGGCGGTGCTGGCGTCGGAGCGGGTCACGGCCGGCCCCCGACGCTGACGGAAAGACCGACCGCGTACGCCGTCGTCGCAGGACCGACCTGCGGCCGGTCGTACTTGACGAGGAGGTGCGCGCGCAGTGGACCGCCCACGGGCGCCGAGGCGCCGGCATACGCGCTGGCCAACGCTCCGTCGAACGCGGGCGTGGGGCTGAAGGCCTTGCCGGCCGCCACGCCTGCCCCGAGCTCGACGTCACCCGTGAACCGGTACGTCGCCGCCAGCAGACCCCGCAGCTCGTGCTCGCCCAGCACTCCACTTCGCGCGTAGAAGACGGTCGGCTCGAGCTGGAGGCGATCGCCGAGAGGCACCTGCACCGCGGCGTGGCCGCCGGCTTCGATGCGCCCGTCGCCGCGGGGACCGATCCATCCGCCGACCTTGAGGCCGACGCGTTCGCCGACGGCCATCGCCTGCTCGGCACGCAGCAACTGCTGCGCCACCCCGCCGGGCAGCGTCCGCCAGCCGCCTTCCAGCCGCGTCGTGAAGCGGCCGCCCCAGGTCAGCTGCCCGCCCGCGAAATAGGTCGGCACGTGCAGGCCGCGTCGTGCGAGACCCGCGGCATCGAGGCTCAGGCTGTCGTCGACCTGGAACCAGATCCGGACGTCTTCGGTGGGAGCGACGCGGATCTCGACGAAGCGCAGGCCCACCTTGCTCGACCCCTCGAATTCGGTGAGGCCGCCAAATGCGATGGCGTCGAGCCGCACGCCGCCCGTGCGGATGCTGTCCAACCCACGGAGCGCGTCGGGGCGGCCTGGCTCGAGCGCGAGCGCGCGGGCGAACGCCTCGCGCGCTTCCCGATGCCGGCCGGCGGCGACGAGCGATTGACCGAGGCCGACCTGCACTTCCGCGCTCGGCGGCGCGTCCCGCGAGATCGCCTCGAACCTGCGGGCCGCCTCCGGGGCATCTCCTCGCCACAGCGCGACGTACGCGAGGCCTTTCACCGCGTCGGGCTGCCCCGGCGCAAGCTCGAGAGCGCGCCGGAACTGCTCCTCCGCCTTGGGATACGCTCCGGACCAGGCCAGTGCGTATCCCAGCCCCGAGAGCGCGCCGACGTTGCCCGCATCGGCTGCGAGCACCTCGCGGAAGTCGGCCTGGGCTTTCTCGAAGTCGCGCTGGAATGCCCGCACGTAAGCCCGGCCGAGCCTCGCGTCGACGCGCCGCGGATCGGCATCGAGCAGCCGGTCGTAGGCGGCTTCCGCGGCCGTGAGCTGCCCCGCCGCGACGAGCCGCTGCGCCGTTTCGAGCTCGGTCCCGGCCTGGACCGCTCTCGCCAGTGAGACGATGGCGAGCGCAAGGAAAGGCGACGCCCGTCGCGTCGCGACGAATCCGATCGCGTACAAGATGCACCTCCGCTTCGATCTCGAACGAGGCGCCGCGAGGCACCGACGTCGTGACCGCGGCCGCGCGCGGCGCGGAACGGTTTTCTTTTTTCGTTACTCTTCCGGGGCCTGCTCGCGCGCCTTCCATTGGCGGACGGCCCGGCTCAGCTTGCGCCTGGCGCTCACGATGTACGCCTTCGCGCCGCTGCGGTTGGTAAGGCCGAGAAGTCGAGTGATGACTTTCAGCGGGACGTCGTCTCCGTAGTGCAGGGTGAAGACCTGCTTCTCGATCTCGTCGAGCGCCTGGTCGAGGAGGGCCCGCACGATTCGCGCGGAACCTTCGCGCTCGAGGAATCGATCCGGGCTCGAGGCGTCGCCGTCGGGCAATGCCTCGAGGAGCTCCTCTTCCACCCGATCCGGCCGGGCGGAGCGCGCTTTCAGGAAGTTCATGCATTCGCTGCGCGTGATCGAATAGAGCCAGCTGGAGACCTTCGAGCCGCCTCGGAACGACTCGAGGTTGCGATAGGCCTTCACGAAGATCCTCTGGGCTACGTCGTACGCGTCGTCCCGGTTCCCGGCAAAGCGGAGACACCAGCGGACGACCTTCTGGTAGTGCCGCCGGAACAACTCGTCGACCCAGACAGCTTCGCCATCCCGGCCGGTCGCGGCCAGGTGCTTCGCGATCAGCTCCGCATCGGAGAGGGGCTCCAGTTGGATTTCCTTTCACACCACGTCACGAGACACCCAGGCAGGGAGACACCGGACAACATGCATCCACCGTGCCGCCGTTTCACGAAGCTCGGGCTGCGCATTTTCCAGGGTCCGTGTGACGGAAACTCACCCCATTCGCGCGACGAGCGCAGCGAGCTGACGTCGGCGTGTGGTTCCGTTTCGGAACTGCAGCAGGTCAAGAACAGCACCACCACGTCGACGTCGCAATGCCTGGCCTCGTCTTGCGAAATGGGCCGAATTACCTGGCGTGTCTATCGAATAGTGCGCAATCCGAATTTCGTGCAACACCGGCACGGTCGGTGCACTTGCCGTCGCGCGAGCGCATGCCCCGCAGCGATTTGACGTTGCGGGAAACACGAGGAGGAGCGCCCGTGAAACTGCCCTGGAATGCATCCAAGGTTCGCTTACGCGAATCGCGCCGTAAACCGATCGGAGTCGGACTGATGATGCTGGCCACGACGCTGTTCGTCCGCGACGCGGCTGCAGACAGCGTCCCGACCGGATTGCCCGCCAGCCCGACGTTCGGGATCACGAAGTTCTCGCAACCGATGCCTCGCTTCGACGTGCTGACGCGGCAACCGGTCTCGAGCCTGGTTCCGGCGCCGACCGCCCAGGCGAACACCACTCAGCAAGCCGTCGACCCTGCCCTCGGCGGTGGGTTCGGCCCGATCGAAGGACGGCCCCCGGGTCCGATCTGGGCGCACCAGGACTTCACCCGCTTCCCGCCCAAGGTGGCCTACGACGTCACCATGGAAGGCGCCAAGGTCAACAACGCCTACAACCCCGGAGTCCCGGCGAGCCTGAACTCGGGAATCAATCCCGCGAATCCGGTCCGCCCGACCTTTCACCCGGGCCTGCCGGACCAGGGACCGCTGGCCGCGTGGACGTTCAACGGGACGTTTCCGCCCAAGCTAGTCCTCGGCCGGTACGCCGAGCCGATCCTCTTCCGCGAGCACAACAAGCTCCCGGTGGACCCGAAGGCGAACGGCGGGTTCGGGCTCCACTCGATCTCGACCCACGAGCACAACGGTCACCACGGCGCCGAGAACGACGAATACCGGCGCGACCGATCCCAAAGCCGCGACCCCCGACGACACCGGCGGCAAGGTGAACATCCCGGGCGACTGGCACGAGACGATGAGCACCCATTGGTTCCACGACCACATGTTCAGCTTCACTTCGCAGAACGTGTACAAGGGCATGGCCGCGATGTTCAACATCTACAGCGCGCTGGACCGCGGCAACGAAGCGATCAACGACGGCGTGAACCTCCAGCTGCCCAGCGGGAGCGCGAAGTCGTACGGCAACCTCGACTACGACGTCAACATCGTGCTGGCGGACAAAGCGTGGGACGCGAACGGGCAGCTCGCTTTCAACATCTTCAACTTCGACGGGTTCCTCGGCGATCGGATGACGGTCAACCTGGTCGACAACCCGTACTTCGAGGTGGAGGCGCGCAAGTATCGCTTCCGGATCCTCAACGGCGCCGTCTCCCGCTTCTTCAAGCTCGCGCTGAGCGACGGCTCGCCGATGATCCAGATCGCGAACGACGGCAACCTGCTGCCCAACCCGGTGGTGCTGACCGAGCTGGACGAGCAGGGCATCGCCGAGCGGTACGACGTGGTGATCGACTTCTCCCGCTACGCCGTGGGCTCGACGGTGTCGTGGGTCAACCTGACCCAGCAGACGAACGGGAAGAGGCCGGACAAGGACCTGTCGCTCAGGGATGCGCTGGCAGGCAACTCCGCCGATCCGGTGGTGGGCAAGTTCCTCGAGTTCCGCATCGTCCGCGCGCCGGCCAGCCCCGACGTGAGCCAGGTTCCCGCCACGCTGATCCCCAACCCGGACTTGAGCGCCATCCCGGTGGCCCGGACGCGCACCTTCGAGTTTGGCAGCGGCGGCACGCAGACCACCACGGGCAGCACCGCCTTCGTCGGTCCCTGGGGCGTCAAGACGGACAACCAGGGCGCGATGCTCGACGCGGATTACGGCCGGATCAGCGCGGCGCCGGGCTTCGGCAGCCGCGAGACCTGGGTCCTGAAGAACGGCGGCGGCGGATGGGATCACCCGATCCACATCCATTTCGAGGAAGGACAGATCCTCGATCGCAACGGCGATCCGAACGCCGTCCCGGCCTGGGAGAAGGGCCGCAAGGACGTGTACCGGCTCCGCCCGGGCGGCAGCCTCACGATCACCATGCAGTTCCGCGACTGGGGCGGGATGTTCATGGAGCACTGCCACAACACCGTCCACGAGGACAACGCCATGCTGATGCGGTGGGAGATCGACAACGGCGGGGCCCCGTTCCTGCGGCCGCTGCCCACGCCGATCTCGACTCCGCAGGGCGTGACCTTCGTTCCTCCGGACGACATCCTGCCGACGGCCTTCTGAGCGGCGCGGAGCGAAACCATGACGATCAGCACTTTCTCGATCATCGAACCAATCTGCTTGAACACGGAGCGAAACATGAAGACGCGTCGGTTCTTGTCCACTGCCGTCCTGTGGCTCGCGGGAGGGGCGGCAGGCGGCCTGCTGCTGGCTGCAACTCCCGCCCACGCCCAGGCGACAGCCTCCTCCACCTTTTCGGTCCCGGTGTCGGGCACGTTGGGCACGCCGGCCCCGGCCGGCACCAAGACGGTCGCGTCGGGTGCTGCGGAGACGGTGACCTGCACGGGCCCGTTGAAGCTCAGCGCGGTGGCCGTGAAGGACCCCATCATGCCGCCGAGCGTGGTCTTCTCGTTCGATGCCCGCGGGCTCTCCTGCGTCGGGCAGACCTCGAAGATCGCCTACGTCAATTCCGGTCAGGCGAACCTGACTAGGCCACTCGTCGCAAACGACGTGATCGAGACTACGTTCGCCTATTACCAGAACGTTGCCGGAGGGTACTTGAAGGCGCGAACGGCGGTCGCGACGCTGAACGTGTCCTACGACACCACGACCGGAGCTATCACGAGCGCCAGCGGCACCATCGGCAACTTCTGATCGTCGAAGTGGACCGTCGGGCGGGCGAGCCGGCTGCAAATCGGCTCGCCCGCCCGCTTCACCGAAGAAACGGAGCGAACACCGTGCGAGCACGACTGACCGCCAGGATCATGGCACTTGCCCTGCTCTCCTTTGCCGCTGCCTTGCTCGGACCGGCAGCCGCCTTCGCGGGCCCCTGGGGAGCCGACTACTTCCCCAACGTCTCCCTCACTACGCAGGATGGGAAGGTCGTCCGCTTCTATGACGATCTGCTCAAGGGCAAGGCGGTCGCGATCAACCTCATCTACACCCAGTGCAGCGCCAGCTGCCCGCTGGAGACGGCGAAGTTGACCCAGGTGCAGCGCATCCTGGGCGACCGCGTGGGCAGGGACATCTTCTTCTACTCGATCAGCATCGATCCGAAGAACGACACGCCCGAAGTGCTGAAGGCGTACATGGCGAAGTACCACATCGGACCCGGCTGGCTTTTCCTCACAGGCAAGGAAGAGGACATCAAGCTGATCAGCAACAAGCTCGGCCTGGCTTCGCTGACCGACGCCGCGAACCGCGACGGGCACATGCCCAGCCTGATGATCGGCAACGAGCCGGGCGGCCAATGGATGCGCAACTCCGCGGTCGACAACCCCCGCTTCCTCGCCAGGCAGATCGGTAATTTCCTCCGGTGGAAGGACCAGGAGCCGGGCCAGAGCTACGCGGTCCTGCGCGAGCCCCCCAAGGTGGACGGCGGGGAGTACCTCTTCCGCAGCCGCTGCGCGACCTGCCACACCATCGGCAAGGGCGACGGCATCGGTCCCGACCTGGCCAACGTGACCAGGCGGCGCGACCGCTCCTGGGTGAGCCGCTACATCATCGAGCCCGACAAGATGCTCGAGGAGCGCGACTCCGTCGCCGTGGAGCTGTTCGCGAAATACAAGAACGTGCGCATGCCCAACCTCAGCCTCGGAGCCGGTGACGTGGCCGTCCTGCTCTCCCACATCGAGAAGGCGAGCGTCGCTTCCTCCCCACCGGCGCGCAAGGCTTCGGTATCGGCCCGGTAGGCCGGCACCGATTCTCACCGCCTGAGCTTCCGGTACAGCGTGCCCTTCGCGATGCCCAGCGCCCGCGCAGCGCAGGCCACGTTGCCGCCGTGCCGGACCAGCGCGTCTCGACACACCCTGCGCACGATCTCGGACAGCGGGACCGCCTCGCCCTCCGTCGGGCGAGCGGCCCCCGGCGAATCCGTCCACGATGCGGCGGCCGGCCGCCGGAGCGCCCTGGGAATGACGGAGAGACTGTTCTTCCCCGCAGGCAGCAAGGCGAGCTCGCTGTCGAGGACGTTGAGCAACTCGCGGACGTTGCCGGGCCAGTCGTGTGCTTCCAGCGCGGCCAGGACGGCGGGCTCGATCGCGACCGCGCTGCCGTGCACGCGTTCGGCGTGCAAGCGCAGGTGGTGCCCGACCAGGAGAGGCACATCGCTCCTGCGCTCGCGCAAGGCCGGCAAGCGCAGGGACACTACGCGGAGACGATGGAAGAGGTCGAGACGGAAGCGGCCGGCCTTCACCGCCTGCTCGAGATCGCAGTTGGTGCTGGCGATGACGCGGGCGCGCACGGGCAGGTCCCGGGCGCCGCCCACGCGCTGGATCACGCGCTCCTCCAGGACGCGCAGAAGCTTGCCCTGCATCTCCAGCGGCATGTCCCCGATCTCGTCGAGCAGGAGCGTACCGCGGCCCGCCTCCTCGAACTTGCCGGCCCGGCCCGAGCTTCGCGCCCCGGTGAAAGCGCCGCCCTCGTACCCGAACAGCTCACTCTCCAGAAGGTCTCGCGGGATGGCGATGACGTTGATCGCGACGTACGGGGCCAGCGCGCGCGACGACGCTCTGTGGATCGCCTGCGCGAGCAGCTCCTTGCCGGTGCCGCTCTCGCCGGAGATGAGCACCGGCAGGTCCAGCTCCGCGGCCCGCCTGGCATCCTGCAGGACCTGCAGCAGCGCGGGATGCTTGCCGACGAAGTGCTCGAAAGTGTAGCGCACGGCGCGTCCGGCGCGCTGCGCGGCCGCCGGCTCGGTGGCGAGGTCGCGGATGGTGGCGACCACGCCACCGGGGTGGACCTGCGGTCGGATGGCAACCCGTCCGCGCGGAAGGGAGATCGGGTGGGCGACCAGCTCGGGAGCGCCGGCCAGCGCGAACGCAAGCGGCGTCAGGCCGGGCACCTCGCGCAGCACGCGACCGACGATCTCGTCTCGCCTGACTCCCAATGCCGTGGCCGCGCACTGGTTGAGCGCGCGGACCGTTCCGGACCGATCCAGCGCGATGACGCCGTCGCGGACCACTCGCAGCGTGGCCGCCTCGCGCGCGACGGTCTCGCGCAAAGCGGCGGTAGCGCCCGCCCGGGCAAACGCCGCGCCGGCGACGGACGCATAGACTGCCAGGTGCCCCACCTCGCTCTCGTTCAGGGACTCACCCGGAGGCTTCCTCTCGACGGCGAGGACGGGCTCCCGCGCGCCGTGGGCCAGCGGGAATACCGCGAGACGGCGCGCTCCGTTCGTACCGTTCGATTGCGAATCGAGCACGGCTCGAGCCAACGCCGCGAGGCCATCGCTTTGCGTCTGGAACGGACCTGCGCTGGAGAGGAATTCGATCGTTCCACTCGCGCCCAGGCGCAGCAGCGCGGCTGCCGTACCCGGACAGACGGTCCGCGCCAGCTCCGGAATCGCCGCCGTGAGCTGATCCGATTCGTGAATCGAACAGAGCTCGTGGGCCGCGGCGGCCAGCCGTCCGATCGGCGCGCGGTCGGGTACGGACTCATCGGGGACGGCGGCCAGCTGCCTCTCCGTTCGCATGGGACGACGCTAGCCCGGACGGCACAGAGGGTTGGCGCTAATCCGACGAAAGGCCGCAGCCATCCGACGAACGGGGTTCTGCAAGGGCACCCTCGGGAAACCAGGCACCCTGCGCCGGGGACCAGCCCGGAGGCGTACAATCCGCCCTGTGGACGGCCCGTTCGAGACGACCGATCCGAAGCGGGGGCGCCTGTTGGGCGTCTTGGTGATGGCCGGCATCGCGCTGCTCCAGCTTGCGACCGAGTACCTCGGGACCCGGGATGCCAGCCGCTTCCTCTCCAAGGCCATCGCCCTCCTGGTCGGATTGCCCCTGCTGATCGTCTGGGCGTTCGCCATCTTCCGCTGGGCGTCGCGAAAGCGCTTCGGCGTGCTCGCCCCGCTGTTCGTGGGCGCGGTCACGGCCGGGCTCTTCTTCGCCGGACTGCTCTGGGCGACGCGGGTCGCGACTCTCTCGCTTACGCCGCTGCGGCCGCACCACGAACCGTTTGGCGAAGGCGACGTGCTCCGCGTCGGATTCGCAATGGGGCTGACCTACTTCGCCCTCTGGGCGCTGGCGTTCGTCTTACCCATCGTCGCGGAGGACGCGCGTGTGCGCGCGCTCGAGGCCGACAAGCTTCGCACGCAGGCGGAGCTCGCCCGGCTCCGCTCGCATCTCGAGCCGCACTTCCTCCTCAACACGCTCAATGCCATCGCGGGTCTCGTGACCGAGGACCCTCGCGAAGCGCGCCGGCTGCTCGGCGCCCTGGGCGACTTGCTGCGCGATTCCGTGTCGTCGGACGGCGAGATGCAGACGCTCGACGAGCAGATCGAATGGCTCCGCCGGTACGCCCACATCCTCGAAGTACGTCATGCGGGCGATCTCGCCTTCCACTGGGAGGTAGGCGGTGGCACGCGGCGGGCGCTCTTGCCGCGGCTTCTGCTGCAGCCGCTGGTGGAGAACGCGGTGAAGCACGGCGCGCTGATGCGCGCGGGCGGCGGCGAGATCACCGTGCGCACCGAGCTGGGCGACGGTCCGAAGCTCATCTGCATCATCGAGGACAACGGCCCTGGCGTGCCGGATCGGGCGACCCGGCCGGGAGCGTTCGGCCTCGTTTCCGTGCGCCGCAGGCTCGCGCTCCGGTATTCGGACGCGGCCACCCTGCGGCTCGAGTCCTCTCCGGCCGGGACGCGATCGGTGGTCGAGCTGCCGCTCGAGCAAGGGAGCGCACCATGAGCGAAACGAATGTCCTCAGGGCGCTGGTGCTCGAGGACGAGTGGCCGACGCGCAATTATCTGGTCAAGCTGCTCGAGGGCAGCGGCCGCGCAGAGGTGGTCGGCGCGGTCGCCACTCTCGACGAGGCTCGCGAGGCGCTGGCCGGTTCGCCGGTGGACGTCATCTTCGTCGACGTCCAGCTGGCTGCGACCGGCGATTCGCGCACCGGACTCGATCTGATTCGCTCGATGGCTGGGGAGCCGCTGGCGCCGATGTTCGTCCTCGCGACCGCCTCGCCGGAATACAGCCTGGAAGCGTTCGACCTCGGCGTCCTCGACTACATCCTCAAGCCGTACACCGATGAACGCGTCGACCAGTGCCTCCGGCGTCTCCTCGAGCGCCGCAAGCCCAGGGGACAGGCCGTGCGCCGGGTGGTGGCGCGCCGGAAGAAGAGCCTCGTCTTCCTCGACCCGGAGAAGATCTGGGCGTTCGAGGCGGCGGACCGCCTCACCTTCGTGCACTCGCCGGAGGGCAGGTTCGACATCGATCTGTCCCTGGCTGCGATCGAGGCGTCTTTCGGCCGGGCGCTCTTCCGCGTGCACCGCAACTGGCTGGTGAACCTGGCGTACGTCAAGGAGCTGGATCGCGACATCGGAGGGGCGACGGTGACGGTGGGCAGCGATCTCGGGCCGGAAGGACGGAGCATCCGCGCGCCCGTCTCGCAGGACCGCGCCAAAGCGCTCCGGGACGTCCTTCTGGAAAATGCGACCGGCCTGCGCCGCTCCTGAGCCGGCGGGACGCCGCGCGCGCGCAGCCTGCTGCCGTCGCATCACTTCGTCTCTCCGTCTGTCCCCGTGCCGTCCGTCCGGAAGTCATCCACCAGCGGCATCTCGACCTCGGTGCCCTCGAGCTGCCGGGCCCGCTTGAGGAAGTCGGACATCGGATTGGGCTTCGCCACGGGAACCCCGTCGACCGTGGCCGGTTCATCGACGACCGTCCCGGACGCGTCTGGGTCCGATGTCGCGGTCTGCCCCTCCGTCGCGGTCGCTCCCCTACCTGCGGCATTGTCCTGTGCCCGCGCCGCGGTCGCGGCCAGCGAGCCGACTGCAACGATCAGTGCGACGACCATCTTCCATTCCATTTCCCCCTCCTATCGGCCGGTCGGGATTTCCTACCGCCGGAGGATTACGGCGCCGGATCGAGCGAAGCGCCCGCGATCCGACGAGCGCCGCTTCCGCGCGGACGAGCGCCGCCGCGGCGGCGAAGTCCCGGCCGCGCGGGGGGCACCACGAGCTGCGCCCGTGCGGTGAAGAGAAGGCGGCGCGCGAAGGCCACCGCCACGAGTCCAGACACGGCGGCCACCGCGACCAGCTGATACAGGATGACGATCTGGTAACGGACGGCCTGCTCGGGTGCGGTGCCGCTGACGATCTGCCCGGTCATCATTCCCGGGAGCGCGACCAGGCCGACCGTGAGCAGGCCGTTGATCGTCGGCAAGAACGAGGCGCGCAGCGTGGCGCGCACCTGCGGCTCGAGCGCCTGCCGCGGCGTCGCGCCGAGCGCGAGCAACGCTTCGATCTGATCGGCCTCGCTGCTCGCGGAGGCGAAGATCCGCTCGAAGACGAGCGCGACGACGTTCATCGCGTTGGAGAGCATCATTCCGCTGATGGGAACGACATAGCGCGCCTCGTACCACGGGTGTAGCGGCACGACGGCGGCGAAGACCGGCACCAGCGCAACCAGCGCGCCCGCGCCGATGGCGGCGATCGCGCGCGGAAAGAGTACGCTTCCCGGTGGGCCGTGCTCGACCCGCCGGGCAGAGGTCGCGGCGGCGGCGATCAGCATCACCGCGAGCAGCAGGACGACCCACGCCGGATGCTCATGGTTGAAGAGCAAGATCAGCACGTATCCGATGGCGATGAGCTGGGCGGCGCCGCGCAGCGCGCCACAGATCAGGTCGCCCTCGAGGCCGAGGCGGCTCCTGCGCGAGAGCGCGATCGCCACCGCGATCAGCCCCAGCGAAAGCAAGAGGCGCGGCAACGAGATGTGCGCGTTCGTCATGTATCCACCGCCAGCCGCCCGCGCTCGCAGCGGTAGCGCGTTCCGCCCAGCGCGCGCGCGTGCGCCTCGACGTGCGTAATCATGACCACCGACAGCCCGCGCCCGGAGAGAGCGCGCAGCAGCGCGACCACGCGCTCGCCGGCGTCGGGATCGAGCGCCGCGGTGGGCTCGTCGAGCAGCAGCACCTCGGACGCATTGGCGAGAGCGCGCGCCAAAGCGACCCGTTGCCTTTCGCCGCCCGAGAGCGTGGCCGCCTCGCGCGGCAGAATCGACTCATCGAGCCCGACCGCAACGATCAGCTCCCGCCCTTGCGAGCCGCCGAGCGACTTGCCGTGCAGCGCGGGGCCGGCCTCGAGGTTGTCTCGCACCGTCCCCGGGAACATCGCAGGCTGCTGGGCCAGGAACGCAACGCGAGTACGAAACTGCGTGGGCGCAATCTCGCGCGCATCGCGGCCGTCGAGCAGCACGGTCCCGGCATCCGGCTCGATCAGCGTCGCGAGCGCGCGGGCGAGCGTGCTCTTGCCGCTGCCCGACGGACCCTGGATGGCGACGGCCTCGCCGGGCCGCACCAGGATCGAGGCGCCGTCGACGATCCTGCGGCCTTCGCGCAGCACCACCAACTCTCGGCCCTGCAGCGTCGCACTCATGGTCGCGGCATCTTACGTACCGGGACATCACGCGAGGCACAGATCCGACCGGAGACCGCCTCGCGTCGACCAGCGCCGGGAATCAGTCGCCCGCGGGTTGGCGGCGGACTATGCTGAGATGGTCCGGAGGTTCCGATGCGACCCGGCTTTCTCGTGGTGAGCGCGGCGTGCGTTCTGATAGCCGGACCGGGCAGCGGGGACGAGTTCAAGAATCCGCAGATCGTCGAGATCCGCGCGCCGGGAGGAGACTTGACCATGCGCGCGCGCCGGGGCACGGCGTCCATTCCAGGGTTAGGAGAGGTGGAGCAGGTCTACGGCTACGAGGTCCGCAGGGGGACCACGTTCCCACCCGCGGGCCCCGGGCCGGCGCGCGTAGAGCTGATGCCGCCCGTCATCTCGGTCGACCGGGGGAGCACGCTGCGAATCCTGTACCGCAACGAATTGCTAACGACGGACGTCGCGGGGAAGAGCCAGCCGACCATATCGAACCTGCACACGCACGGCGTGCTCGTCTCACCGAAGGGGCCGACACTCGGAGGCGCCGGTCGCGTCTACGGCGATTGCATCTTCGTGATGGCGTCCACCGCGGGTGCCGGTACGGCTGGCCACGCACACGGTCCTCCAGCACCGGGCAGCGCCGATTCGGCGGGAGATCCTTGTTCGCTGGATCCCGCAGGGGGCTTCGTGCGCTTCGAGAACGGCGACATCCATTACAGCTACGTGATCGCTCCCGACCATCCGAGCGGGATGTACTGGTTCCACCCGCACCCGCACGGCTTGTCGGAAGTACAGGTATCGAATGGCCTCTCGGGACTGCTGTCGATCGGAAGCTTCTGGGATACCGCTTACGTCAATTGTCGCATCACCGCTTCTCCCGACGTTGCAGGATTGGCCGCTTGCCGGGACCAAGAAGCGCAACGCGAGGAGCTCGAGGCCGAGCGGCGGGCGCATACTGCCGGTCACCTGTTCCAGATCAGATACCTGGGTTTCAAGGACATCCAGGTTTCGAAGCTGAAGGGCGGCCCAGGCAAACCCAGGTTCCGGCTCATCGAGTTCCCGCTGCGCCCCGATGCCAGCGATCGATCCGCGAGCGAAGCCTTTGGCGACCAGACCGATGCGCGAAAGAATCGTTGCGGCAAGCTGGTGAGCGGCTCCGGCGACGGCGAGCTGGCGTACGTCGAGGGAATGGCCGCGCCTGGCCAGTGCTGGCACAAGGAGCATCCCGACGAGCGGTGGATCTTCACCGTCTCCGGCCAGGTCCATCCCCGCATCACCGTCAAGGCTGGCCAGGCCGAGGTGTGGCATCTCGCCAACATCGGCGCCGACGTGACCTATCGCCTCCGCCTGGAGACCCTCGAGCGGATCCCGAGGCGTCTCGCGTTCGAGGTGCGGGCGCTCGACGGAGCGGCCTTCCCGCCCGATTGGACGAGGCGGAGGCACACCGAGATCGTGCTCATGCCCGGCGCCCGCGTCGAGGTGCTCGTGCAGCGCTGCAGCAGCCAGGCCGGCGCAGCGGGCACCGACGCCCATCGCGACTGCGTCGATCCCGCGGAGAGGGTAGAGGCGCGGCTGCGCACGGCAGGGGTCGCGACCGGGATCGATGCCGACAGCGGCGACCAGTGGCCTTCCGTCGATCTGGCGTCCGTCGTGTTCGAGGCGACGCCGGGAAGCGCGGCGACCCGATCGGTTCCGGCGCCGGCGCCTCGGGTACCGAGCGCAGCGGTGAGCCCCGAGACGCCACCCTCCCCTCCAGCGCCCGCCGGCCGGGTCGCGCCGCCGCCGTCTGTGGGGTCCGCGGCCTGCGACTACCGCCGGTACCAAGCGGGTCCCGCCGACTTCAGGGTCGATTCGAACCTGGTGCGCCTGATCCGGTTCAACAATCGGGATTTCGGCGAGCACGGGGGCGAGCTGTTCGGCATCCACGTCGAGAACTTCCGGATGTTGGACCAGGCGGGAAAACCGGTTGCCGTGGCCGATCTCCTGGCCGAGGGTCGCGTCGAAGCGCCGGACAAGCGCCCGTCCGGG
>WNFH01002129.1_pt1 | contig 21158 bp, 22 predicted proteins | sample 5400411 | NCBI WGS metagenome assembly WNFH01 (sample SAMN13153347, study PRJNA577476) | soil metagenome | isolation source: 200 cm saprolite under Douglas fir tree site 2 hole 3 | place: USA:California | collected 2015-04-18
AGGCGGGTTTACCGCCTACGTGTTACTTACTCTGGCAGTGGTCGTGGGACTGATGCTTTCGACGAAGGTACAATCACCTAGCCGTTGGCCCCGCTTGCTCAATAGCGAACTGCATAACTTTCTGACCCTGCTTAGCGCGATCTTTATGGTTGTGCATGTCCTGGCGGTATGGGTGGATCCTTTTACCCATTTCGGGTGGAACGAGGTCTTCATTCCGCTCGCAAGTCATTACCGTCCGGTGTGGATGGCACTTGGCATTGTAGCGTTGTACCTTGGCGTCGCCATCGGCATCAGCACCTGGCTGCGCCCGCGCATTGGCTACACCTGGTGGCGGCGGCTGCATGTCCTGACGCTGGGCATCTATGCTCTCGTGACCGTTCATGGGATCGGCACCGGCAGTGACACGCATACCTGGTGGGGACTGGGTATCTACCTTGTCAGTGTCGCCCTGGTGGCACCGCTCTTCTTTCGGCGGCTGTTCGCCCCAGCAGACAAGCGCAAGCACACGCCTGCACAGCCTCCCGCTCGCAGGGCTGATGCTGCTACTCCTAGGAGTTCTCGCACTCTGGACGGTGCTGGGGTGGTTTAGATCATTTTGTCGTTCGTACCTGCAAGTTGTCACGACTGCTCAAGCTGACCGGTAAAGTACAGTCTTCACTGCCACTGAGCAGGCTGCGGCTGTCAGGCGTGAAGGCGATATCGTATGAACAGCATACGTCACACTCCCTTTGAGCGACCGGCAACCGAAAGTCTGCTCACTTCAGGCACAATCGCTGTGGTCAACACCTCGAAAGGTTCCAGATCACTCACATTCGCCAGATAGAAGATCACATGGTCCACCCCATGTGCTGCCAGCAGCGTAAAGTACTCGATGGCAGCCTCCGGCGTCATCGTCTGATTACGCCCATCGCGGGTGAGATGTAGAGACGAGAGCGTGGTTTTCTCGATCTGCTCGTAAGGGCGTCCCAGTTCCTGGCAGTGCTCACGCAACACCTCCAATTTCTGTTGAAGCGCCGATTGTTCCGCCGTGGCAGGAACAAAGAGATTCCAGGCATCAGCATATTGGGCAACCAGGCGCAGCGTCTTGCGCTCCCCTCCTCCTGCGACAAGCAGCGGTGGGTGGGGCTTCTGGATAGCATGCGGGGCATTGTTGGGATGAGCAAGATGATAGTACTTGCCTACATAAGGCCTGACTTCATCAGAAGACCACATCTGATGGGCAATTTGCAACGTTTCTTCCAGGCGCTCAAACCGCTCGGCAATTGGGGGAAAAGGCACGCCGTAGGCTTCATGCTCTTCTTTGTACCATGCAGCACCCAGGCCAAGGTAGGCTCGCCCGTGCGAGAGGATGCCGATAGGTCACGCCGGTCACCATCGTTCCCAGCTTGATGCGATTGGTGCGCCCCGCAAGAAAGGCTAACGCGCTCCAGGACTCCAGCATATTGTCATCGGGATCGCCAAATCGTGGCGGCATGAGGAAATGGTCGGGAACCCAGAGACTCGACAAGCCCGCTCGCTCTGCCCGCTGCGCAATCGTCGCGAAGGTGTCGCCCAGGGACTCTTGATCCTGGGGCCAGCGATAATTCGAGAACCATAATCCTAAACGCATCATCGATCTCCTTTGTTTGCGAATAGCTCTGCTCTTCGAGAACAGGATGCTTTTCCTACTAATGGTGGGAAGGCAGAGAGATACAGTACGGTGAGAAGTACTGTGCTCGGCCTGACACCAGTTTTTGCGAGTAGCGGCCTGATAGAAGCGGGTATATACACGCATCAGGCAAAAAAGAAAACGCCACCCTTCTGCGTCCATTGTGAGTATATACCCGCAATGGACCATAAAAAATTTAGCTGCTCACCTCCTCCAGACGCGAGAGCAGCGTCCTGAGCGCATCAAGCTGGTCTTGACCAAGTGCATTTGCTATCATCGACTGGGCCTTCTGCCATAAAGGAAGGGCACAGGCAACGGCCTGACGTCCTTTCTCGGTGACTCGTACCACATGTTCCCGTCGGTCATTTCCCACATCCAGGGCGACAAAGCCGTCACGCTCCAAGACGCGCAGATTTCTGCCAATGGTGGAGCGATCCATGCCGACCTCCTGGGCAAGACCGGTGATGCTTTTCTCTCTTCCACCGCTGAGGATGCCTTGCAAAAGCATGTATTGCGTGATCTTCAGGCCGCTGGGAGCGAGGACTCGATCATATACCTCGGTGAGCGTTTGCGCTGCGTGGCGGACCGTTGTGCATGTGCAGACGAATTTCGTATCCATGATGTAAGTATATACCCGTACCTGGTGTATGTCAAGGAGGATGGTGGATTGTCGAAACAGGGCTGTTGCAAAGCCGACTTTGCAACAGCCCTGCAAATGACCATACCCCCCCTTGACAACACCCCTGATTGTAACTATACTAGTTACAGGAGAGAGGAGAGAAAACCCATCAGCGCAAATACTCGTTTCACCGTGGCGCTGCATATCGTCACCTGGATGGCACTGGCATCCCAACAGCAAGAGAGCATGACCTCCGATCAGATCGCCGGGAGTGTCAACACGAACCCCGTCTTTATTCGACGGATTCTGGGATTGCTGAACAAAGCCCATCTGGTCAACGTGCGCCATGGAACGGGTGCCGGGTGGACACTGGCACGTCCTTCAGAGAAGATATCCCTTCTAGAAGTCTATGACGCCGTTGAGCAAGAGCCGCTTTTCGAGCTTCATCATACGCTTCCCAATCAGGCCTGTCCTGTAGGAAGAGGCATTCAACCAGCACTGAAACGCTTCTATAGCGATGCTGAAGCTGCGATGAAGCAGCAGCTTGCCCAGGTGACTGTGGCGGATGTATTAGATGAGACACTTGCTTCCTTTTCTCAAGGAACATTAGAAGGAGTGGGCAAGCAGTGATCAGTGAGCGTCAGACAGCCAGATCTCGTCTAAAGTCAGGCGTGGTCTGGTTCTGGGAGGAGCTACTCTTTTTTTACCCGCAGTTGTAACTGTGCTAGTTACAACTCACCAAAAGAGCTTTCTTCACTCTCTTTTTTTACCAAATATTGTAACTGATACAGTTACAACAGTCATCAGAGCAGAGCTATCTTGCTCAGTGCTTCCAAACTTACTATTCACCACTAGGGAGACAAAATATGAACAAGCTTGAAGGAAAAGTGGCCGTCATCACAGGCGCAAGCACCGGTATTGGTCTTGCCACGGCACAGCGCTTCGTCTCAGAGGGCGCATCTGTCTATATCACAGGTCGCCGTCAAAGTGAACTGGATGCAGCGGTCAGACAGATCGGTGAGAACGTGACTGGTGTTCTGAGTGACGTTTCGAATCTCGCGGACCTTGATCGTCTGTATGCCAGGGTGCAGCAGCAACACGGCAAAATCGATGTCTTGTTCGCCAACGCTGGAGGAGGAGAATTCGCTCCATTGGGGGCTATTTCCGAAGAACACTTCGACAAGACGTTCAGCACCAACGTCAAAGGGCTGCTCTTCACCGTCCAAAAGGCGCTGCCGCTTTTGCAGGATGGCAGTTCCATCATTTTAACTGCATCGACTACCTCGATCAAAGGGGGAGAAGCGTCCAGTGTGTACAGTGCGACCAAGGCAGCCGTGCGGTCATTCGCGCGCACCTGGACCGTCGACCTGAAAGCCCGCAAGATCCGCGTCAACGCCATCAGTCCTGGTCCGATCAACACACCGGGCCTCAGTGGCTTGGGGCAGACGAAGGAGCAGAGTGAGCAGATCCTGACGTTCCTCGCGACCACTGTGCCTCTGGGGCGGTTGGGCGACCCTGACGAAGTCGCGAAAGCTGCCTTGTTCCTTGCCTCGGATGACAGCAGTTTCATCACCGGAATCGAACTGTTCGTCGATGGGGGACAGGCACAAATCTAAGTGATGCTGGTCGCGGACGTCTCGATGAGATGCCCGCGATCCCTGCTTTCCCTCTGTCCATCCAGGACGGAGGAGCAAATCAACAGTGGTTGAAAATGTAGTAAAACATCCTCCAATGTATTCATCTTGCATATCTTCTTGCTCGTGCTTGACAAACACGCATGCAAGTATTATAATACCTACATGGATGCAAAAGACTACAGTACCTTACGTTTACGTAAGGACACACAACGTAAGCTCAAGGTGGTGGCAGCCCTTCGCCAAGAGAGCATGTTGGACACGCTTGACTTCCTGGTGGCACAAGAATATGAGCGTTTGCAAGAGAAGGGAGGCAAACGCGATGTTACTCGCAAAAAAGATCAAGCTTGAGGTCTCAGAAGAGGATGCGGCTACCCTGGAGTTCATGCAAGGCAAATGCCGTGGCTTGTATAACTGGTGGGTGATGCGCTTACGGGACGGTGAGCGATGGAACTTCAAAGAGGCGAAACGGTCTCTACAGCAGAGCAAGCAGCACGATCCTGAACTTGACTTCGTCTATGGCAAGTTGCTTGCAGAGGTCTACTACCGTCTCGACAATGCGATGCAAGCTTTCTTCAGACGACTAGAGGAAGGCTCGAAGCCAGGATTTCCGCGAGTGCGCCCACGGCACAACTTCTTCACGCTCTGCTACCCCGCCTACTACCTCAAGATGGTTGGTGATGTGCTCATTGTGCCTACAGGCGGTGGTGGTAAACATGGTCCTAAGAGGTATCCGAATATCACAGCCAAACTCACTGAGATACCTCCTGACGGCTTCCGTGAAGTTGCCATCAGTCGAGATGCACGAGGCAACTACTACGCTTCCTTTTCCTATCGTGAGCAGGAACAAGAACAGCAACAAGGTAAAGTAGTGGCCTTTGATCTCGGTATCAAAACCTTGGCAACGGGTGTCAATGAGCAAGGCAGAGTCTATACCGTGGGCGGGTTCAAAGGTTCACGGTGGTATAACAAACAACTCGACAAGATACGTAGCAAGCGGGATAGGTGCAAGAAGAAATCGAGACGCTCTATCCACCTCTCGAAGGTGTGCAAGCGGGTTGCTGAGAAGAAACGCAACAAGCAGAAGGATAGCCACCATAAGGCGTCACACCTAATAGCACAGCGAATGGTTGAGAGAACTGTCGTTGTGGGTGATCTTTCCCAACGCCAAATGGTGATGAAAGAGCATGCAGAGCGTAACAAGTATCTGAATAGGGCTGTATTCAATGATTGGGGTCTCTACAGCTTTGTGCAGATGCTCATCTACAAATGTCTGCTCTATGGGAAAGAACTGGTATTCCTAGATGAACGCAATACATCAAAAATGTGTAGTGGATGTGGACATCTTCAGCCTATGCCACTCTACAAGCGGACGTATTGCTGTACCTCATGTGGATTGGTGATGGACAGAGACGAGAACTCTGCCCACAACATCCTAGGGCGGTACTTTGCTCGGCTAGAGCCACACACGGGCGACCCCGTGCGGTGTGCGGACGTTTTCACCGCAACGAATATGTTTGACTACATTTAAGAAAGCAGCACAACAAGAAAGAGAAGCCATCATGGAATATACGTCTGAGCATCGTGCTTTCCAAGAACGCATTGGGATGATGATCTAGCCCACCGATCCACGGGCACTCGTGAACGCTCTTGTTGAGGTTGAAGATGCTGGGGTGCGTCAGGGGTCGGTACCGCACGTTCTTCCAGACGGAAATCGCTCGCCTGTGAGTGACCGTGAGGTCGGGCGGCAAGGACAATCTGACTGGCAATGCTTTCAGTCATGTTGTTTTCTCCTTTCGAGAAGCATGAGACTTCCTGGTCTCTGCGAGCTTACTCAGCGAGTTCGCCAACTACCCAATCAAAACTGAGCTCCCCTGATCGGGTTTGCCCACCGCCTGCAAGAAAGTGTTTCATTTGTCTCAGTGTTCGCTTTCCTCAAGGGAGAGGAACAGGGGAACAATGTCACTCGTTGTGAGGATCGCATGAGCAAACGTCGGTCCGTTGATCTCATGGGCCGCATGCATTGCTTCTCGACTAAAAGCCGCCGTCGCATCTTTCACCAGGGTCACATGGTACCCGAGTTCCATGCCAAAGCGACCGGTCGATTCGATACAGGTATTGGCGAGCATGCCAATGAGCACAAGGCGTTGGATTCCATGTTGCTTGAGCTGTTGATCCAGGTCCGTGTTCGCAAAACCACTTTGTCCCCAATGCTCTTTGATCACAATGTCGCCTTTTTGGACGGGAAAATCGGGATGGAATTCACCGCCCCAGCTTCCTTTGGCAAACATCTCACGCTGGCCTCCTGCAAGCTGGGTCCGCGTTGGATACTTCCATGTGGTGTAGTCTCCTGGCTCCCAACGATGATGGGGAACGAAAAAGATGGGAATGGCGGCTTGTCGCGCCGCGCTCACAATCTCGCGCAAATGCGCCAGGAGATCCACGGACTCGGCAACCTCTTTGGCCAGAGGATACAATTTGCCTCCGGGCGAAAGAAAGTCGTTATAGGGATCAACCAACAGCAGTCCTGTCTGACTGCTTCGGTTCTGTTCGATACTCACGCTTCTTCTCCAATCAGAAGGGACCTTCATCAAGATCCCACGGGTGAAGCTCATGCTTGAATAAGCATTCAAACATGAGGTCAAAAAAATTTAGTGAACCGCTAACAAGGCCGTTTTCATCACATCCTGGAGGACGCTCCGATCAGCCCTGGCCCGCGCAAGCACGCGAATACTGATCAGCGTCCCCAGCAAGAAATGAGCGAACTGGTGGGGATCACACGTCCAGGAAAGCTCCCCTGCCGCCTGCGCTTTGATAAGGAGATGATAAAACACCTCCTCGATGACATCGTAGCCAGACTGCACCCAGTCCACTGCTGTTCCCCTGCTCGTTATTCATGGCAATGGTGTACTTTCCCTTTCATTCGTTCAGCGGTGTCGTCTGCTTCATCTGGGTTTGCAAGCCTGTGGAGACAGCCTCTAAAATCTCGTCTGAAAGGGACAGGTTCGCCTGAGCAACAGCACGGGCTAGAATGATGGCTCCGACGAGCTCAGACAACAGGTGGACGGCACGCTCACGTGCGGAAGCGGGCATGTCATCTTGATCTTGAGCAGGTGTCTTGGCGAAGTAGGAGGCGAGGATGTCCAGTTCCTCGTCGATGCCTTTCGCAAAGCTGGCTTGCACCTGCTCGTCTTGCCGGGCTGCGTCGCTAGCAAGGGAGGCGATGGTACAGCCATCCGCCCGATTATCGCGGTGTGCCGAGGAGAGATAGGCTTCGATAAACGGCAATAAGGCGGAGTGGTTAGATCCCGCCTGGTCCATCAGTGTCTCTGTGAGGGTGGTATTGGAGCGCTGAAGACCTGCTAAAGCGGCCTCAGCAGCAAGGGCTTCTTTTGAGGGAAAATGGTTATAAAAGCCACCATGCGTGAATCCGGCGGCTTTCATCAAATCGGCCACGCTCACGCCATTGAAGCCAGACTCGCGAAAGAGGCGACCAGCCGTCTCGATGATACTCTGGCGATTCTCTGTTGCTTGCTCTTTTGTTAGTCGCATGATTTTACCTCGAAGCAATGGGCTTCACTTGACAATGAGACTCTGTCTCGTTGTCATACCTGGTAATGATGTTGTATATCATCATTACCAGGTAGTGTACCACTTCCAAGCGAAACGGTCAAGTGGCTCTTTCTCCCAGCTATACACCTGCTGACGAACCTGCCCCAATGTGTTAAAGTGCATCTGAGTAATGCTCCTTTTGGTGATACTCGGAACATTACTCTGTTAGGCAGTCCTCTGCAAGAGGGGATTGCCTTGGTCTGGTTTAGTCTAAACTCCAATGAACCCAGATACCTTGAAATAAAAGGAGTGTATGTATGCCAACGCCAGTCAAGATGCCACGACTTGGAGAGTCAGTTGCGGAGGGAACGATCGGTGCCTGGCTCAAACAAGAGGGAGACATGGTCGGGAAGGACGAGTCGCTGGCCGAAATCATTACTGATAAAATTACCGCCGAACTCCCCTCCCCGTTTGCCGGTCGCTTGACGAAGATTATGGTGAAAGTGGACGAAACGGTGGCAGTGGGTGTCGATATCGCACTCATTGAAGAAAGCGCTGATGTCTCTGCCGCGCCTCCCACGCAGGCAGCTTCTGCCGTGAAGGCGGCTACAGCGGCCCCTACAGGAAATGGGGCCCGTGCTGCCGTGGGGGCAGCACGCACTGGCGAGGAGGATCAGCCGCGTATTTCTCCGCTCGCGCGACGTCTGGCTGATGAGCACGGCATTGATCTGAATATGGTTGTGGGAACTGGGGCGAGTGGTCGTGTCCGCAAAGAGGACATTTTGGCCTATGTGACCATGCGCTCACAGCAAGCGGCAGGAGCCGCTGCGACGGCCTCTTCGCCACCCGCTGTCACGCCAACGCCCACAGCCCCAGCTGTACCGCAGCCTCCCTCTCCTGCACCCTCTCCTGCACCACAAGCGGCTCCTACTCCGACTATCGCAGGAGCGGACGAAGAGGTGGTGACACCCAGCCGCATGCGGCTGGCGATCGCCGAGCACATGGTGCGCACAAAGCGGACCGCGCCCCATGCGACCACCTTTATGGAGGTCGATATGACCGACATTGCCAGGTGGTTGGAGAAGAACAAAGAGGAGTTTAGACGCAAGAACGGGTATGGTATTAGTTACGTCGCTTTTGTGATGAAAGCGACCTGCGAGGGACTGCGCAAGTTCCAGATGGTGAATGCCACCTGGACGGAAGACAACAAGATCATCCTGAAGAAGCGCATCAACCTGGGGTTGGCGGTTGCCATAGAGTCCGGGTTGGTAGTCCCGACGATCCATGATGCCGATCAGTATACGCTTGCTGGCCTGGCCAAACAAGTCTCGATCATTGCACAGAAAGCCCGCACCAATAAGCTGGCGGTGCAGGACATGCAGGGCAGCACGTTTTCCGTCAATAATACGGGCACCTTTGGCACCATGTTCTCGACTCCGCTCATCAATCAGCCGCATGCCGGTATCCTGAGCATGGAAGCAGTTGTCAAGCGGCCTATGGTGATGGAGGACGATGCGATTGCGATACGTCACATGATGTTCCTCTCCTTCACCTTCGATCATCGCATCCTCGATGGCGCGGGGGCCAATGGGTTCCTCCAGGCTGTCCGTCTCAAATTGCAGAGCTATGGAACAGAAATCGATGTGTATTAGTATGGGCCAGCAAGGAAGGAGAGAGACAGATGCCTGACCAACAGAACGTGACCACAGGTGGTCAACAGATGAAAGAAGCTGTCGCGACCGAGCAGGCGTCGGCCTTTGATCCGGTCGACTGTTTCAAGCAGATGATTCTGGCCCGCACGATCAACGATATCCTCAAGACGCGCAAGACGCAGGGCAAATTCGACTTCTATATCGGCTGTGCCGGTCACGAGGCGATTGCCGGTGTGATCGCTGCGCTCAGGCCCGATGACTGGCTCACCCAATACTACCGGGACCTGGCCGGCTGGCTCTGGCGCACCCGCGATCCCTACGCGCCCATCCGCGGGGCCTATGCTCGCGAGACTGACCCGATGACCTCGGGTCGCAACTTATCGGAGCAATTCAGCAGCCGCCGCTTCCACATCCTGCCGTACTTCGCGGAGATTGCGGCGCTGGCCCCCTTCTGCGCTGGCGTGGCCTTCGCCTTCAAGCGCGAGCAGACTGGTCAGCTCGTCTCGTTCCACTGCGGTGATGGCGGCGTGGCGACCAACGACTTCAATGTGCTCTACCGTGCGGCAACCGTGCATCAATTACCAGTCATCATGGTTGTGGAGGAGAATGGTTGGGCCATCACATTCGGTGGGAAACAGTGGGGCGGCAGCGTGGTCGAATGGGCGCGTGGCGGCGGTGCCCACGCCGTCGAGATGGATGGCACCGATGCCGTGGCCCTCTATGAAGCGACACTCCCTCTAGCGGAGCATGCACGCACGAAAGGTCCCGTCTTGCTCCACCTCAAGATGGGCCTGCTCGACCCACACTCCAGCAGCACCGACATCTATGCGTATCGGGACCGCGCTGAGATCAACAAGACCAAGGAGGCGCGCGATCCCATCACCAATACCGGTCGCCGTCTCCTCCAAATGGGCCTGCTGACGGAAGCAGAGATCGAGCGCATGAAGAAAGAGGCCAGGGCGCAGGTCACCCAGATCGATGAGCAGGTGCAGGGCGAACCATTACCCAGTGGTGATCGCCTCTTGGAGCATGTCTATAGCTGGCCCAAGGAACCCACCGTCGAGCCGACCGGCGCCCCGAAGACGATGACCATGCTCGATGCTATCAACGATGCCCTGGTTGAGATTGCCAGGCGCGATCCAGGCTTCTTCGTCTATGGACAGGATGTCGGCGGCCCGCGAGGCGGCGTCTTCGGCGCGACGCAATCGCTGGTCAAAGAGTTTCCCGAAAGGGCTATCAGCAGTCCGCTCAACGAGCAACTCATCTTCGGCATCGCAGCGGGCGCCTCGATGGCGGATGGTCGTGCCCGTTGCGGCGAGATCCAGTTCGTCGACTATCACCAATCAATGGCGCAGACCGCACGCCTGGCGGCCGCTATCGAATACCAGTCGTTCGGCGACTGGAACTGTCCCGTGCTCATGCGCATGAAGTCTGGCAGCGGCGGCGGTGGTCCCGTCTCGGGTTCGGGCGCAGGCGGCGGCGGGATGGGGCATTCACACGCTGGCGAGCACTGGTTCACAGATATCCCCGGCATGATTACCCTCTGTCCCAGCACGCCGTATGATGCCAAAGGCTTGCTCATCGAGGCCTCGCGTACCGAGTCGCCCGTCATCTTCCTGGAGCGAGGTCGCCTCTATCGCTCCGTTGCGCCGAGGGACGCACAGGGCAACGTGATTGGGCCTGTGGCCGATCTCTGGCAGGTGCCCGGGGGCTACTACACCGTCCCGATGCGCCAGGCGCGACGCATCCGGATCGGTTCCGGCTTTCTGACCGGGGCCATCGTCACCTGGGGCATTATGATGCTTGAAGCGGCCATCGCTGCCGCCAATGTGGTGGCTCAGCACGGAGGGTCCTTCGATATCGTAGATTTGCGCACACTTATGCCCTTCGACCAGGAGACGATCTCCGCGGCTTTGCGCGAAGCCAACCGCGTCGTCGTTGTGACCGAAGAGCCCGACTATGCGAACTACGGTCGCTACGTCCACTCCTGGATCGTGCAGCACCACTTCGAGGACATGGACATGCCTGCGGCCTTCATCTGTGGCAAGGGCAACGTCCCCTCCGTGCCCTATGACGGACCGGAGGAAATGGCATTCTATCCCACCTCCAAGGACATCGAGGCAGTGCTGATCAACTTTGCGACGGCCTAGGCCCGGAGGAACGGGTCTGTTCATAAGTGCAGGAGAAGGTGATGGCAAGCAATCAGTATGATGTCGCAGGAGAAGAGATGGACCAACACAAGGAGAAACCTATGACAAACGGAACGCGCAACCTGGCCGACGAGGACCTCACGCGAGCGGTGCTCGCCACCTTCGGGGACTCCAAGTCGGAGCGGTTCCGGGAGGTCGTGCAGAGCCTTGTCAGGCACCTGCATGCCTTCGTGAAGGATGTCGAGCTGACCGAAGAGGAGTGGGTCAGGGGGATAGACTTTCTGACCCGTACCGGTCACATCACCGACGACAAGCGCCAGGAGTTCATCCTGCTTTCGGATGTCTTAGGCGTTTCGATGCTGGTGATCGGGATAAACAACAAGAAGCCCGCCGAGGCGACCGAGTCTACGGTCTTCGGCCCCTTCTTCGTCGAGGGCTCGCCCCGTTTCGCAAACGGCGAGGACCTGGCCAATGGGGCCCCCGGCGAGCCGTGCTTCATGCAGGGTCGGGTGCTCTCCATCACGGGCGAGCCGATCCCAGACGCGCACATCGAGGTCTGGCAGGCCGACGACAAGGGCTTCTACGACGTGCAGTACAAGGAGCTCTCGCAGGCGCGCGGCCGCGGCCACCTCTACTCTGACGGGGAGGGGCGCTACTACTTCTGGTCGGTACGGCCGGAGGCCTACCCGATCCCGGACGACGGGCCGGTGGGGGAACTCCTGGCTGCGGCAAAGCGCAGCCCGATGCGCCCGGCGCACGTTCACTTCATGATCAGGGTGCCGGGCTACAAGACCCTCGTTACCCACGTCTTCAAGGAGGGTGACCAGCACCTCGACTCGGACGCCGTTTTCGGGGTGAAGAGTTCCCTGATCACGGGCTTCGAGCGCCATGAGCCCGGCACCGCCCCGGACGGCAAGAAGATGGACGTGCCCTTTTACACCATGAGCTACGACTTCATACTGGCACCTGCCGAGGAGAAGGACGAGCACAGCTCGTGAGGCCTCCTCGGCAGGCGTTCACAAAAGCGTGGGCGAGAGGGGGAGGTAGGAGAGTAGGGACGTGACGACCAGCAGCGCACCATGGAGATCTTTCGCGACATGGGCGTCGAGCCGGACGTCGTCGAGAAGTCCGCGCCGCAGGAACTCATGAGCAACAAAGTGTTCTGCACGAGTCTGGCCGGGGAGGAGTTCGGATGGCTGCGTGCGTGGGGCACGCACCCGAGTCGGATGGCGGACTAGTGGGGAGGCTCTCATTCTGGAAGGGGAAGCCTACGCACAGGTCTTTGAGGTCTCCATTGAACAGGTACTCTCACCCACTCTCTCGCCAGGCCACATAGTGATCCTGGACAATTTGAGTATTCCTACTGGGCAGGCGGTGCGGCAGGCCATCGAAGCAAGAGGGACTGTGTGGAAATGCACCAGGGAAAAGCGGCGAAGACGACCGCTCCGCCGCTGGATGCCTACTTCCGATACATGGGGGCACCGTCCGGTGATAGCGACCTGCGCACCTTCAGCGACGAACAGACGTGCTGTCGCCAACCCGATGCCGCTGTTCCCTGCTTTCTCTGGGAGTCGCCTGACGCTACCCAGCCTCTCTTTCTTCGAGAGGATGGATCAGGAAGTTGTTGCCCCGAGATCTGCGAGGTAACGACCCAAATGAAGCTCGACATCACTGCGTTGCTGGAGTCCTTGCTTCAAGAGTAATCCAATCCTGGCTTGCGCATCCGGGAGCGCCGCAAGCCTGCTAAATTCCGTGAGATCCTCGAGAAGATCTTCGCCTGAGGGGACACCATGAGTTCGCTTATTCACGAGAGCTTTTGCTGTTGTTATCGCATCATGATTGAAGCTACTGATCCGTGTCGCAAGGGTGTCCACGAAACGATCAAGCTCAGCATCTGGGAGGGAGCGGTTGATCCATCCATAGCGTTCGGCCGTGTCAGCGTCAAAATCCTCACATCCAATGATGATCTCGAGAGCCCGTGATCGGCCAACCAGAGCTGAAAGGCGCTCAATCCCCCCCGCTCCGGGGACCGCGCTCGCACCGACTTCCCAGTGACCCAAAATGGCCTTCTCGCGACTGGCAAAACTCATATCGCACGACACAATAAACTCCGCACCACTGCCACGGGCACGGCCTCGAACCGATGCGATGCTGATGACGGAAGATTGTGCCAGGCGTACCGCGATGTCATGCAATGGAAATGGGAGCCCCGTTGGCCCAGGTTCCAACGGAACCTCTTCCGCACGCACCAAGTCATAGTGGGAGATGAAGTAGTCCTCATCAGCACTGTCAAAGACCACGACTTTGACATCGTGATCCGCTTCAAGCTGGTCGAGAAACCGTTGCACACCCACGATCATGTCAACATCTTGCAGATTGATAGGCGGGTTATCAAAGGTGACACGCCAATAGCCTGGGGTACGCTTCGTGATGCGTATGGCATTTGCCTTGTCAGACATAGATTGCTCCTTTTCAGGGATCTCGCTTGCGTGAATCACATCACGTGTAGTGTGGGGAACGTCATGACTCGTCATCGCAGAGAGCAAGAAGAGACAGGACCACCGCTGTCTTCGACTGTCTGTGACAGGACTATCGAGCCGTTGCAAGCGAGTCTCCCGGTATCATTAATGATGAACGTCATCATTACTATCTAGTATAATGATAACCATCATCATTGTCAAGGAATGACTTCTCTTTTCGCGGGCAATCTGTAAAATTTGGGATGCGGAACAGCACACGTGTAGTAAATTTAATCACCTCGTGGCCAATTGTCTCATTTTCTACAACATTCACGCCATCAGCGAGGTTTTAGAACAGTTGAATTCAGCCCTTTGTCTTGCCCTATCCCAATCCAGCCTGCCTGGCACGCAGGACCGCCTGGGCGCGGTCAACGACCTGTAACTTGCTGAAGCGGCGACAGCACAGCCTCTTGCATGATGGATCCTCCCTTCCAGGTCAATGCAAACGGCAGACGGCTCATCCGCGAGAGCCGAGGAGGCGGATGAGGCACGATTGGACGGGTTGCATCAACGAGCAACACCCGGCGTTGGTAGGGTTCACTCTGTGTTTCTGATGAAGACATGTCCCTGCTCTTCATCCTATCACATCTCTCAACAGCGAGGATGCGGATGAGCCAACATATGCTTCACAGGGTTGTGTTTCTCCTCAAAATACGGTATGCTTTTTCTGTATTTATTTAGACAAATAGATTATTGATTCCGGCATATAGTGCGAAGGTTCTGCCACTCCTGCAACTTGTCAGAAAGGCAGAGTGAAGGAAGAAGGTGAGAAACCAATGCCAGGATCAGTAAGAATCGATGCAGGATATGCTACAGATCTCAGCTGGGCGTGCCCGCCCTAGCACAGGAAGGAAGTGCAGAAGTGAATACGCTCCCGAATATCGTGTTAGTGCATGGTGCCTGGGCCGACGGCTCCAGTTGGAGCGCCGTCATCGAGCGCCTGCAGGCCGACGGCTACCAGGTCACCGCACCCCAGTTTCCGATGACCGCGCTGGCGGATAACGTCGCCCGGCTGCGCGAGGTGCTGGCCCTCCAGAACGGCCCGACCATCGTCGCCGGCCATTCGTACGGCGGCCAGATCATCACCGCTCTGGGCACGGACGCGCCGGGCGTCGTCGGTCTGGTCTACATCGCGGCCTTCGGACTTGACGAGGGCGAATCGATCGGCGCGCTGCTGTCGCAGGGACCGGTGACCCCGGCACTGGCACACCTCTTGATCGACAAGCAGGGCTTCGCCTGGCTGCCAGAGGACGACTTCGTGCACCACTTCGCGGCTGACGTTGATCCGGTGAAGGCCAAGGTCATGTACGCGGTGCAGCAGCCTTTGTCCGCGACCGCCCTTGGGGACGTGATGGGTGTCCCGGCCTGGAAATCGCTGCCGTCCTGGTTCCTGGTCGCCGATGGCGATCAGGCGATCCCGCCCGATGCCGAGCGTCTGTTCGCCAAGCGCATGGGTGCCACCACCGTCGAAGTCCCGACGAACCACGTGGCGATGGTCTCCCACCCGGATGACGTGGTGAAGCTCATCGAGACGGCGGCGCAAGGTCACGTCCGGGGACCTGGGGTATGACAACGACCACGTCAACCTCGTGGTGATGTTCTAGCCGGCTTGCTCTTTTTGTGCTGCGCTGACCTCCTTGGTCTGGGTGGCGTTGCCGTCCATGATGCGCATGCAGGCACAGGTTCGCAGCTCGGCGCTCATGTAGTGGCGAGCGACGGCCTACGCGTCGTGTTGTGAGGCTCGCACCGCGCCGACAAGGCGGATCATCGCGGCGCGGTGCGGGAAGATCCTGACGACGTCGGTGCGGCGCCGTATCTCCTTGTTGAGCTACCTACAAGGAGATACTCTTGGGAGCGTCGCCTCCATTGCAATGCACTGCTTAGCCGAAAGCCGCTCCCAGGGCAGAAGCAATTTCGTCCAGAGCACGATTACCCGGCTCCTCTAACATGTCCGGGAAATCGTGAAGCATTCCATCGTAGCGCGATATCTTCGTCGGTACTCCAGCTGCCTGCAACCGTTTCCCGTAAAGTTCGCCATCATCGCGCAGCGGGTCATACTCCGCCGTAATGATCAGCGCGGGAGGCAGACCAGAGAGGTCGGGAGCCAGCAATGGCGATGCCAGGGGATGTATCCAATCTGCCGGGTCGGGCAGATAATTATTCCTGATCCAGACCATCATGGGCCTGGTGACATTATAGCCTTCGCCGCATTCCTCCATGGAAGGAGTGTTCAATCTGAAATCCGTCGAAGGAAACATCATCAATTGGAAAACTAATTTGGGGCCGCCCTGATCGCGCGCCATAAGGGCAATGACCGTCGCGAGGTTTCCTCCCGAACTATCACCCCCGACAGCAATGCGTGAAGGATCGCCCTGAAACTCTGCCGCGTGAGTAGCCACCCATCTGGTCGCAGCGTAGCTATCTTCTACTGCCGCCGGGAAAGGATGTTCGGGGGCCAGACGATAATCGACCGAGACAATAATACATCCAGCTCGATTCGTTATGCGACGGCACAACGGGTCCTGAGTATCGAGGTAGCCTACCTGCCAGCCACCTGTATGGAAAAAGACCAGGACCGGGAACGGGCCACTTCCCTGTGGGGTATATATTCTGATGGGAATCTCACCCGCCGGTCCCGGAATCATGCGGTCTTCGACATGGCCAACCGGTTTACCCTGGGGCCGAACAGCCTGCATCGCTTTTAACGTTTCACGCGCCCGTTCCACAGTCAAATCGGGCGTGTAGCCTAAGCCCATCTGTTTCATTTGCTCTAATAACGCTTGAGCCTGGGGATCGAGAGGCATTGTTGATTCTCCTTTGCTGCAATCTCCTCAATGAGAGATTCTGCCTCCCTGAGCATTTTCAGGGTGGCTCTACAATACAGATAATCGCGTCTGCGGCCTTCCTCGAAAATAAGTCGTACTCACACCTCCTTTACAATCCCTTGCTCGACCTGGTGGGCACTGCGCGAATCGGCAACCCTGATCTCTTCGAGGGCGTGCAGGGTACTCGATGTGCCTGCCCTGGCGACCTGGGATGACAGTTCGTGTCCGATAACCGTTTTCAACTTCCTGCCCTCCGTCAACAATATATCAAGGTCGATGCCGGTCTCGATGCCCATCTCACGCAGCATGTGGACGAGATCCTCGGTCGAGACGAAACGATCTTCGTTCTGAAAGCCATCGCGGGCGACAACGTCTGTCACCAGCACCTGTTTGGGAATCTGCATCGTAGTACCTGTCTACATCTAGATGATGCCACCCTGCTTCAATTGCTCCAGCCGTTCAGGCGTAAAACCAAGCAGTAGACCGTAGACCTCTTCGTTGTGCGCGCCCAGGGCGGGGCCAAGCCACTGCGTCTCTCCCGGTGTCTCACTGAGCTTTGGCACAATCCCCGGAAAACGAACAGTGTTGCGCTCGCCGGGCGCGATACTGACCTCGTGATCTTCGATCATATTGCGGGCGTTGTAATGGGGATCGTTCATGATATCTGCCGCATCATAAATAGGCCCAGCCGGCACGCCTGCCTCGTTCATCGCCTCCATCACCTCGTCAAGCGTGTGTTGTGATGTCCAATCAGCGATAACGCCATCAAGAAACTCCTGGTGGCGCGTCCTGCCGGGGTTGTCCGCGAAGCGTGGGTCTTCCGCCAGGTCCGCTCGGCCAATCGCCTGCATCAGACGTTTGAACACACCATCAGCGTTCCCGCCGATGACAACCCACTTACCTTCCTTACAGGCATAGATGTTAGAAGGAGTCAACCCCGGCAGGATATTTCCCGTCCGCTGCCGGATAATGCCATAGCCATCGTACTCAGGGAGGAGCGACTCGGTGACAGCAAAAACGGCCTCATATAACGCGACATCGACCACCTGTCCGTATCCTACAGAAGAAACATCATAGCACCCTTGCACCCGTTGACGCTCGCGGTGAAGTAAGGCCATTAAAGCGCCGATGGCTCCAAACATGCCTGCTAGTGAGTCGCCCAGACTGACGCCAAGCCGGGTTGGAGGACGGTCAGGGTAGCCTGTCAGGTGGCGCAGCCCACCCATGGCCTCGGCTATGCCGCCGAAACCGGGGCGGTCCCGGTAGGGGCCGGTTTGCCCATAGCCAGAAATACGCACGAAAATGACTTCTGGATTGACGGCTTTCATCGCCTCGTACCCTAGATTCCACTTCTCCAATGTCCCTGGACGGAAGTTTTCGAGTACGACATCCACATGTGGCAGCAACTTGAGGACAATCTCCTGTCCCTCTGGCGTACGCAGGTCCAGGGTGATCGATCGTTTATTGCGCGCCTGCAAGGACCAGAAGAGGGAGGTGTTGCCGCGGAAAAGACGCCACTGGCGAAGTTCGTCCCCTGTTCTCGGTCGTTCAACCTTGATGACATCGGCGCCGAATTCGGCAAAAAGCCGACCTGCATAGGGCGCTGCGATCAAATTACCGAGTTCTAAGACCCGAAACCCGCTGAGTGGTCCCTTCCGCGTGTCCATGTAGTTACTCCGATCAGCCAAGTTTGAAGGGGTCGCGTGTCTGGCCGGAGAGTTCGACCCAGACAGCCTTGGTGTGTGTATACTCGCGCACGCCCTCCAGGCCGTTCTCGCTGCCCATGCCGCTCATCTTATAGCCACCGAAGGGTGTATTGAACGATAGCGTGCGGTACGAGTTGATCCAGATGGTCCCCGCGCGCAGAGCGTGCGCCACGCGATGCGCCCGCCGGATATCGCGCGTCCAGATGCCGGCGGCCAGGCCATAGCGCGTCTCGTTCGCCTGCCGGATGACCTCTTCCTCCGTCTGGAATGGGATCACGGAGAGTACCGGGCCGAAAACCTCTTCCTGGGCTATGCGCATCTTGTTGTCAACCCGCGTGAAGATAGTCGGCTCAACGAAAAAGCCATGCACCAGTTCCGGGTCGGTGGGAATCTTGCCTCCAGTGACCAGTTGAGCGCCCTCCGCCTGGGCAATGTCAATGTAACTCTTGATCTTTTCTTGCTGGCCTTTGAAGGCCGCCGGACCCATCTCTGTCTCTATCTTCAGCGGGTCGCCCAGCTTGATAGCACGCGCACGCTCGGCAAGGCGGTTGACGATTTCATCATGCATTTGCGCTTCGACAAAGAGCCGCGAGCCGGCGATGCAGGTCTGGCCACCGGCGGCGAAAATTCCTGCAACCACCCCGTTGATGACCCCCTCATCCGCGTCGGCGAAGACGATATTGGGCGACTTCCCACCCAGCTCGAGGCTCACACGGGCCAGGTGATCGGCGGCATCCTTCATCACATGGATGCCGGTCGCAGTCGACCCGGTGAAAGCCACCTTGTCTACCCCTGGATGGCGCACGAGTGGCCCACCCGTGCCAGGGCCATAGCCCGTGACGACGTTGAAGACGCCGGGGGGGAATCCCGCCTCGGCGAAGAGCCTGGCGAACTCAAGCGTAGACGCCGGGGTGTGTTCGGAGGGCTTGACCACAAAGGTGCAGCCTGCGGCGAGCGCCGGGGCGAGCTTGAAGCTGAGCAACAAAAGAGGGGAGTTCCAGGGAGTGATGGCTCCGACCACGCCGACCGGCTCGCGCCGTGTGTAGACGAAAAAGTTCGGCTTGTCACTGGGAATTGTTTCTCCCTCAAGTTTGTCCGCCGCGCCCGCGAAGTAGTAGTACCATTCGGACAGCGACTTGAGCTGTCCTCCCATCTCGCGAATGAGCTTGCCGTTGTCCGTACTTTCTATAGTGGCCAACCGTTCCGCGTTCTCATCCAGCAGCGCGGCCAGCCGTCGCATCAACCTGGCCCGCTCGGTGCCGGTCATGCGACCCCACGGCCCTTCGTCGAAGGCGGTGCGGGCCGCGCGAACAGCAGCATCCACGTCGGCTTCACCAGCTTCGGGTGCAACCGCCCAGACCTTCCCCGTGTACGGATTGATACTCTCAAAAGTGCGGCCCGATTGAGCGTCTACCCATTCGCCTCCAATAAGCATCTGGTAGTCGCGTACTTCTCCGGCCACCGGTGTCTCAACCACTTGCATATGCATCTCCTTGTTGATTCATCTACACCTTCTTCCACATCAGGAAGAGGACTTTGCTGCAAGAGAGACGACAGGTAAATAGGAAGTGAATCCAGCGAACGAGTTTACCTTTCATGGATTCATTATCAAAGTTGTAACATGAAAGCAACGTTGCTGTCAACCTTGATCCAGTAAATCAATATATTTTAAGGAAAGAGATGTTGATATTAGGGAGTATGGATCGCGAATTATGTGTATGTTAGCTTGATTTAACAATCAACATATCATATGCTAGATGAAAGCTGGGAAGAGCAAGGGGAAAGGCATACTCTAATTTCAAGGAGAGCAAATTTTCCTCTGCAAGACTATGCTTCCCCTTTTCCTCTGCAAAACCATACTTCCTCTTTCCTTCCCTCAAAAAGTAAATTTTTAATCGAAACTGGGCACGGAACTGGCCACGTTCCAGGTCGATCTGGCCATTGGGCTACGGTCTGGCCTGTTGTGCGATTGAGATGATCGCATCGGCTTCTGCCCCGCAGTATGATCTGTCGCGCTTTGGCTCGGAAGTGTTTCGGTCCAGTCCGCGTCAGGCCGATCTGATGATTGTAGCAGGAACCGTGTCGATTAAGATGGGTCCTCGTCTGCGCCTGCTGTGGGAGCAAATGGCAGAACCGAAGTGGGTTATCAGCATGGGATAGTGTGCCAATTCGGGTGGGGAATTTTATGATAATTGCACCAGCTAGATAGTTCTGTCTAGGGGTCCTGAAGCAATGCGGAGAAGGAATTAGATGAATCTGTCGATGCGCTCCTGTTGCGAACGAGCTATATCTTCTATTGAGGCAAGTAGCGAGCAGTCTTCTCTAGCTCTCATTGATGGATATCGCTCGTTCGCTTCCATCTTTACCTTATAGGGAAAGCAGAAGTGTACCTCGTACCAGGGCGACACAATGCGCCATCTCCCTGACATACCAAACAACACAGGCGCAGCATAATACAGAAGGGAGAGCGTGTCACAGCTAAGGTTTGTGGCAGGCTCCCCACAGGAGATACCTATGATCACTCAACCTAACCCTCACCTCGAGGCTCGACCCGCTGCACCAGATGTTCAGCACAGACTTCCTTTACATCTTCCAGGACGACCTCACCTGCGTCCTGCACCACAGGGCATCAGGGCCATTGACACCCGCATCCCGAACATTGCGCTCGCTGGTCTCCAGATCCTCATCGGCTACGAGTGGCTGCTCGCCGGTGGAGATAAGCTCCTCCTGGGAGCATTCCCCGCCCAGCTCGGGGGGATGCTTCTCACCTTGGTCAGTGGTGGCCACCTGGTCGGCTTCTTCGCCGCCATCTTGCAGGGACTCGTAGCGCCTAATGCCCTATTCTTCGGCTAC
>WNFH01001316.1_pt1 | contig 21140 bp, 17 predicted proteins | sample 5400411 | NCBI WGS metagenome assembly WNFH01 (sample SAMN13153347, study PRJNA577476) | soil metagenome | isolation source: 200 cm saprolite under Douglas fir tree site 2 hole 3 | place: USA:California | collected 2015-04-18
GACGGTCGTAGGCGCCGATGCGAAAGTGATAATTGCAGTGCGTGCAAACCTGGAGCGCCTCTTCCAATTCCTTTTTGTAGAGGTGCTCGCCGCATTCTTCGCAGCGCACAAAGACATTCTCAGTGCGGACGACGCGCTCAGAGTCGCGCACCGGCTCGATCTTGCCTTTCTTCTTGCGAAACCAGGGCATATGGAAAAATCAAAACTCAGGAGTCAGAATTCAGAAGGCATCATCTAACTCAAAACTGTAAACTCCAAGCTGTTAGCTGAGGTGAAAAGGGTAGCACAGGAAGAGTTATGAGAGCCAACCGCGCACCACCCTTCATCACGAGGACCTTTTTGGGTAACGCTTGATGTTAGTTAGGATTTCTCGTACTTCGACGCGGCTCGAGAGGTTCACCCTCAGAACGAGTTCTGTAACGCGGCCATTCGCGGTTCGAGGATTGATCCGCCCAGCTTCGATACTGAAATGCTCGCCCCATTCTTGCGTGCGCGGGTTGAATAACGGAGTGAGTTCACCACTCGCGGGATCAATCGAAGCAATGTCGGAACCCTTGAATCGATTACAGTCAAAACAAGCCAGCGCTAAATTATCGATGGTGCTTTGACCTCCGTGCTTGGTCGCAATGATGTGGTCGGGCTCGTGAGGGAAGAAGGCTTGTTCTTCGGGTAGCAAACAATACTCGCAGCATCCGTTCGCCCGTTCTCGCACCTCTCTTCGCAGGGCTGACGAGATACGGGCTGGACTCACGACTGAGTCTCCATGAAAACTTGAGCACGCGCTTTGACCAATTGCATCAAATGTTCCAGCTCACCGAAGCGATCCAATTCACCGGCTTCGTCTTCCGTTAGTTCGCCAGCTTCGTTTCGCTCCAGCAGATACCGCACGCGCTCTTGAGACTCGAACGATGGACGAAACGCTAGAACCTCAGTCGAGCTTGTGCGTGCGAACAGATCCACGATCTCATCGTAGCTTTTTTGAGGAACGCTCATTGTGTTGCTGCCTCCTTCGAAGACGCCAGGATCAAAACATCGGGATCAACTATCCAAGCGCCTTTTCTTGCTCATTCTTTTCAATGATATTCATCAGCCAAACATTATACCTTTCTAAGTCCGTTTTGAAATCCTGAAGCTCCTTGTGCCAGTCGCCTTTCGGAAGATTGAAACTTTCAGCCAGCAGACGGGCAACAAAATAGCCAGACTCAAGAATGAAATGGGACATCTCCCAAAAATGTCTGGTGCTGTTGTCAGCTTCATAAACGTGAAACGTGAATTTATAGTGTGCCTTTGCCCCTTCATCTTGAATCTCTTCTTCCAATCTCTTAGCAAACGATCTGAAATTATTATGAACTTGGCCTGATGCCTCCCGAACCAATCTATTCAGATCGGCAGTTAACTGGTCTGTCTTCGGAAGTATTTGGTTCGTTTGAGTACGATTTCTGAGTTTCTTATCGCCCGAACCGTACAACTCGGCAATGTCAGGTTCAGATTTTGAAAGGTAAGCGATTCCTGCTCCCTCAATCGCCCGCCGCACGTGACCATGGACTTCTGACGCCTGTGCCCTAAGCAGATGGGAGATTGCAAATGCATATTGATTCCAAGCTGAGTGGAGCATATGCATCCTAAGCCTCAAATCCCATGGAATTCTGACTACGCCATCGGCTGATCGAGTGAATGGCGATGCTGATGACGAATTCACGAGTTCCTGAACTAGTGGGTTCAAGCTATCAATGAGTGCCAGCATGCGCTCGAAAAACTTTAGGATCCCATTCTGTCTAAATTCGGCTAGAATCCCTTTGAGGTTCGCTTCGTCAATTTCCAGTATTTGAAGGAGATCGATTCGTTCAATTGACATTGCTTACTTCCACGCAAAGGCTAGGTTTCTAACGCGTACCGTTTCAAAACTCAATCCCCTTTTGCGCCCTTATCCCCGCCTGAAATGGATGCTTCACCTCAGTCATTTCAGTGACCAGGTCGGCGGCTGCGATCAATTCTTTCGGTGCGTCGCGGCCGGTGACGACGATGTGCAGTGAAGGTTTTAGTTCGCGCGGATTTCTTCGAGTACTTCCGTGACGGGAAGCATGTCATAACTAAGCACGTAAACCAGCTCATCAAAGACGAGCATGTCGTAATCACCGCTGCGAAGTTTCTCAATACAGAGGTTCCAGGTCTCGCGCGCGGTCTGGCGATCCTGTTCGGGATTCTTGGTGTCCCAGGTAAAGCCGTCACCCATAGTGTGGACTTCGATACCCAGCTTTTCGGCCGACAGGTGTTCGCCATAGCGATCGTGCCGTGACTTCATGAACTGAATCATGCAGCAACGCAGGCCCTGGCCGGCGGCACGCATCATCAAGCCGAGCGCGCAGGTGGTTTTGCCTTTGCCGTTTCCAGTGTGGACGATGAGGAGACCGCGAGTGTTTTCGTCGTAGTTCTCACGACGCCATTTGTATTTCTTTTCTTTGGTCGCCATCTTGATTAGTTGCAAGCGAGGAGTTGAACCGCAGAGGGCGCAAAGGTCTTCGCAGAGGACGCAGAGAAAAATGAGCCCTCCCTGACGGTCGGGCTAATCCCCCGCAGGCGGTTCTGACTTCGATCCGTTCGCCCGCTTCACCGCGTCCTGCAAGAGCGGCACGATCTGCTGCTCGATCTCGTCCCATGAACCTGCGAGCGTGCACCCGGCGGCGTTGCGATGGCCGCCGCCGCCAAACTGCTCGGCGACTTTCGCGACGTTCACAGTACCTTTCGAGCGCAAACTGGTGCGATAAAGGCCGGGCGAGCATTCCTTGAAAAGCGCGGCGGCCTGGACTTCGCCGACGGCCAGCGGATAGTTGACGAATCCGTCAGCGTCTTCATCGCAAGCTTTGGTCAGCTCCTGCATCGCGAGCGTCTGGCGCATCCAGGCCACGTGGCCGGTGTCATCGCGCTTCGCGGTCGCCAGCACCTGGCCGAGCAGTTCGATCTTTGGCCAGTGATAGCTGCCGAAAATCGCTTCCGCGCTCCGGGCTGGACGCACGCCCGTGCGCACGAGTTCCGACGCAATCTTAAAAGTGCGTTCGGTGGTGTTCGAGTAATGAAACGATCCGGTGTCGGTGAGCAAAGCAGTGTAGACACCCTCGGCGATTTCTTCGGTGACGCGCACGCCGGTGGCTTTGCAGAGATTGTAAATCATCTCACCGACGGCCGAGGCAGTCGGATCGATCCAGTTGATAGCGCCAAACAGCTCGGTCGTCGAGTGGTGGTCGATATTGACGACGAATTGTTTTTCGAGATCGATCAGGCCGGGACGATCGATGTCCGAACATTCGATGACAAAGACCGCATCGTAAGGCCGGTCGACTGAGGGTGTGACGCGGATGGCTTCAGCGCCCGGCAATTGACGATACGCGTGCGGCGCGCCGTCGCGCATGATGACTTCGACGTCTTTCTCGAGGGCGCGCAGCAACCAGTAGAGACCGAGAGACGACCCCAGACTGTCGCCGTCAGGGCGAACGTGGGAAGTTATCCCAAAACAGTTTTTCGATTCAATGAGCTCAACTACTTGACTAAGCATTAAGCATCGTAACCAAGGATGAAGGATGAAGGATGAAGGATGAAGAACGAAAGCGAGGCTGTCACTTTCATCCTTCATCCTTCCGCCTTCATCCTTTAGTTTCATCCTTCATCCTTTCCGTACTCGACCTTTCCCAGCAACGCATCGACGCGGGCAGCTTTTTCTTCGACCGTGTCGCGCACGAAGTGAAGCGCGGGAGTATGGCGCAAATTCAGCGAGAAGCCAAGCTGCTTGCGGACATAAGGGGCGGCGCGGCGCAACGCGATGAAAGCCAGCTCGTGTTCATGCTCATCGCCGGCCACCGTGACAAAGACGCTGGCGTCGCGCAGATCGTCGGCAACTCGCACGTCGGTAACGGTGACCATCGACAAACGCGGGTCCTCCAACTCGTAACCGACAATTTGCGTGATTTCTTCACGCAAGGTATCGGCGATGCGCTCAGGGCGATGCATGGCAACTGTTTAGAGTTCAACCTTCAGGTTGCTTGAGAAAGAACAAGCTAAAGCTTGAACTCTGAACGATTAATGGTGTCGAACGTTTCATGGTATTCGTCACGATTGAGTGCGTTTGCACGCGCCGTTAGGCAAGCAATGTCTATAGAATCGCAGCTCACTTTCCTTTCGAGGCTGAATCATAAAATGCCGTTGCAGCTGTAAACATTTCGTGCCTACGGCACGTTTTGCCTACTGCCTTCTGCTTCCTACAGCTCCGTGGCCGCGACCTTTTCGATCATGTAGCACTCGATCTGATCGCCGACTTTAACGTCGTTGAAATTCTCCAAACCGATGCCGCATTCGAAACCTTCGCGCACTTCTGAAGCGTCGTCCTTGAACCGCCGTAGTGACGCAATGTTGCCTTCCCAAATCACGACCGCGTCGCGAATCAGGCGCGCGCGCGCGTTGCGCTTCATGATGCCGTCGATCACCATGCTCCCGGCAATGGCGCCGACCTTCGGCACCTTAAAGACTTCGCGCACGTCGGCCTTGCCGAGGATTTTCTCCTTCTCGATCTTCTCGAGCATGCCGATCATCGCTGCCTTAATCTCTTCTTCGACCTTGTAGATGATCGAGTGCAGGCGAATATCCACGTTCTCCTGCTTGGCCAGATCGCCGGCGCGCGATTCGGGACGCACGTTGAAGCCGATGATCACGACAGCGGTCGAGGCTGAGCCCGCCTGGGTGGCCGAAGCGAGCAAGACGTCGGATTCGGTGATCGCGCCGACGCCCGAGCGAACGACCTTTACCTTGACGCGCTCGGTGGACATCTTTTGCAAAGTCGATTTCAGGACTTCGACTGAGCCCTGAACGTCGGCCTTGATGACGACCAGAAGTTCCTTGACTTCGCTTTCACCCAGCGCTTCGATGCCGCGCTTTGTAGTCTTAACCAGGGTGCGCTGGCGTTCGGCGGCTTGCCGATGACCGGATATTTGTTGGGCCCGGGTAACGTCGGAAACCACCTGGAAAGTTTCGCCGGCTTGCGGCACGCCTTGCAGGCCCAGCACTTCGACCGGCGTTGCGGGCCCGGCTTCGGTGACCGGCTCGCCGCGATCATTGAACATCGCGCGCACCTTGCCAAAGATTTGGCCGACGATGAATGGATCGCCGACATGCAGAGTGCCTTGCTGAACCAGAGCGGTCGCCACCGCGCCGCGGCCGCGATCGAGTTTGGCTTCCAGCACCACTCCGGAAGCCAGCCGCGTAGTGCTGGCGCGCAGGTTCAAAATGTCGGAAGTGAGCAGAATGGTTTCGAGCAGGTGGTCAATGTTCTCGCGTTTCTTTGCGGAGACTTCGACCATTTCAGTTTCGCCACCCCAGGCCACTGCGTTCAGTCCCTGCTGCGAAAGTTCCTGTCTGACGCGATCCGGATTGGCGTCCGGCCGGTCGATTTTATTAATCGCCACGATGATCGGAACGTTGGCCGCGCGCGAGTGTTCGATCGCTTCGATGGTTTGCGGCATGACGCCGTCATCGGCAGCGACAACCAGCACCACGACGTCGGTAGCCTTCGCGCCGCGGGCGCGCATCAGGGTGAACGCTTCGTGACCCGGCGTGTCGAGGAACACGACGCGCCGCGTTTCACTCGGATTGTCCGGGCTCGGAACTTCGACGCTGTACGCGCCGATGTGCTGGGTAATGCCGCCGGCTTCCCCGGCCACCACGTTCGTCGTGCGAATCGCATCCAGCAGGGAAGTCTTGCCGTGATCTACGTGGCCCATGACGGTGACTACGGGCGCGCGCGGAACTTCCACGTCGTCGGCGTCGGTCGCCACCAGTTCTTCAAATTCTTCCTCGGCGACCATCTCTTCGAAGGGCACAAACGCCACGTCATAGCCGAATCTTTGCCCGAGTTCGGCAGCTACTTCATCGTTCAAGGCCTGGTTAATGGTCGCGAATACGCCCCGTTGCAAGAGCAGAGAAACGATCTCCTTCGGTTTGATTCCCATCTTTTCCGCGAGTTCCTTAACCGTCGATCCTTCGACCAGACGCACGGGCTTCAACTCGCCGGCGTCGCCCGGAACGTCGAGTCGTCCGGCGATTCTTTGCTCAAGCGTGAGCGTCGGCGGTGGCGGAATGAAATCACGATCGAAGCGGCCGCTTTTGCCCTCGCCGCCGCGTTTGCCTCCGCGCGTGGAGCCTCGTCGCGATCGGCGGCGCCCGGCATCCGGTGGCGGAATGTAAGTCGTTTGCGGCGTCGCCGTTTCGCCGGGCGTGCCGGTGTATTCGACGCGGGTGCGGGTTGACCGGTCGCGCGCGCGTTCCCGCGCAGTTGGCACAGCCGGAGATGGCGTCGGCGCCGGCGCGCGTTCTCCATGACGAATGCCGGCGTTGAGGGCTGCGGCAGTCGGACGCATTACGCGCACTTGCCTGGAAGGAGCAGGGACGGACTCAGCTAGCGCGGGCGATCCATCTTCGGCCGCGGTGGTCTCCACCTCAACTGGAGCGTCTTCAGGTGGCGCCGCTTCGACCGGCAAAGGTTTTTCTGCGCGCGCGGCGGGCGACAATTTGCGAACCGTCGTCGCCGGTTTGGCGGCGATTTCCTGCTCGGGCGCCGGTTCGGGTTCAGCGGCTGCGGGCGGCGCAACTTCCGCCGCCTCGACGGGCGGGGCTTCTTCGACGACCGGTCGCGCGGCTTTCTTTACGACGCGGATGCCACGTTTGACCGCGGTGTCCTTCTTCGGGAAATACTTGTCGCGAATTTTGTCGGCGAGATCCTTCGAGACCGAGTTGGAAGGCACACTAACATCCACACCCTCGCGCCGCACTTCTTCAATCAGGCGTTTGGTGTCGATCTTGAGCTCTTTGGCGAGATCGTAGAGTCGAACTTTGTTAACTGCTGTCATGCGCTCCTTGCTGCTTCGAAAAAGTGGTCCGTAATCTCCGCCACCTTACGAAGCGCGCTTCAGGAGCGCTCTGCTAAGGCAGGCGTCGGGGGCGAGCAGCTCTGTGCGAAGTTCCGCGCATGCTGCTAATGCTGGGCCGCATCATTGGAAGCATCTCATTGCTTCTCTTCTTTCGAGCTCTCGATCGCGGCCACTTCGTTCGATTCGAGAGCGGAACTTGTTTGCGCTTCGCCGGGCGAAGCTACAGTCGCCGCTTCACTTTCCGCGGCGGTTTCTTCCTCGTGCTCGGCGGCATCAAGGTCATCCGCAGGAGCAATCGCGTCCGGGCGAAGATCTCGTCCGGCGTCCTGCAGCAACAGCTCATCTTCGCTGATCGGATCGGCTTCGTTAAGCGCGACCGGTTTGGTGGAAGACGCCTCACCTTGCTCGACGGCTTCGTCGTAACCCGCGGCCGTCATCTCGTTGTTTGGCTCAACCTCGGCGGTCGACGTTCCGTCCAGCTCGGCCGAAGCAGCGTGCTGCTCAACTTCACCAGCGGCCGCTTCGTCCTGCCCGGCGCCTTCTTCCGTTGCCGCCTGCAAACTCTTCTCGCGAACCTCAATCACCGCGCGCGCGGCGTTGAGAATCTTTTCAGCTTCATCCAGACTGACGTCGAGAAACTCGACCAGGTCGTCGACCGAGGTGTTCGCCAGCCCGTCGATGTCGGTGACGCCGTGTTCACCGAGCGTGTCTGCCTGCTGCGCCGTGACTACCTGAATTGCAGCCAGCGGCACCGGCGCGCCGGATGCGATCATCGCGCCCATCTGTTCGGCAACTTCGCGCTTGATTTCTTCTTCGCTGCGAATGTCGATGTTCCAGCCCACCAGCTTGGTCGCCAGCCGCACGTTCTGCCCGCGCTTGCCGATCGCCAGGCTGAGCTGGTCTTCGTTGACGATGACTTCCATCTGCCGATTTTCGATGTCGGTGATGCGCACCTGATTCACCTTTGCCGGGGAGAGGGAATTCGCGGCAAACACCGAAGGCTCTTCGGACCATTCAATGATGTCGATCTTCTCGCCCCGCAGTTCGCGAATAATCGCCTGCACGCGCGAGCCCTTCATCCCGACGCACGCGCCCACCGGATCGACATCGCGCTCATTCGAGACGACGGCAATCTTGGCGCGCTCGCCCGGTTCGCGCACGCACGATTTGATGACCACGGTGCCATCGTAAATCTCCGGCACTTCCATTTCGAACAAGCGCTCCAGCAGTTCCGGAGAAGTGCGGGAAACCTCGATTTGCGGGCCTTTTGACTCTTTCGAGACGTTGGTGATAACCACGCGAATACGCTCGCCCTGGTTCCACTGCTCGCCGCGCGACTGCTGTCCCCGCGGCAAGATGGCCTCGAGATTTCCCAGATCGACAATCATGTTGCCGCGTTCAAAGCGCTTCACAAAACCATTCACCAATTCGCCGACGCGATCGATGTATTGGTCGTAGACATTCGTCCGCACCGCGTCGCGGACCTTTTGAAAGAGAATCTGCTTCGCGGTTTGCGCGGCGATGCGGCCCAACTCTTCCATGGGCATCGGCAATAACAGCGCGTCGCCAACTTCAACTTCGTCGCCGCCCAGCTCGCGCGCGTCGTCAATCGAAAGTTCGATCGCGGGATTCGCCACGTCGTCGACGACGACTTTCGAAGCTGAAAGTTCGAGCCCGCTTTCAGGGCTCCAATCCACCTGGATGTCCTCGCCGCCCTTAAACTGTTTCTTGGCGGCCGCGCGCACGGCTTCCTTGATCGCTTCGATTACCAGTTCGCGATCAATGCCCTGTTCCTGGCAAAGCGCTTCGATGTTTTGCGCGATGGTTGTACTCATTTAAATCTTCTCGATGCTCCTGCTAGTTATCGCCGTTTGTTCTTCAGCAGATGGCGATCAAGCTCTTCTCTTTCTTTGGCCAGTCGAAACTCTCTCTCAACGTCGATTTCCAGATTTGCCTTAACGATTCCGTCGAACGGAACCCGGACGCGGCCGCTGGTCTGGTCGTCAAAGATCACCTGGTCGTTATCGATCCCGACGATCCGTCCGCGAAAGTTGCGCTGGCCACCCACCGGATCGCGCGATTTGATCTTCGCCGCGCTCCCCGCGAAGCGTTCGTAATCGGCGCGCCGGTAAAGTCCGCGTTCCAAACCCGGCGACGAAACCTCAAGGGTGTATGCCGCGTGAATGAAATCTTCGACGTCGAGCGTGGTGCCGAGTTGCTCGCTGACTTCGGAGCAATCCCGGTGCGTCACGCCTCCGGGCTTATCAATGAACACGCGAACCACCGGACGATTGTCGGGGCCGGCGACCTCCGCGTGGACCAACTCAACTCCGTGGTCGATGGCGGCCTGCTCGGCAAGCTGGCAAACGCGCTCCTTCACCGACCTTGAATCCATGACAATCGCGCCGTAATTTGCCAACTATCGCCCAAAAGAAAAAGTGGGCGAAAACCCACCGGACAACGCATCCGAAGACCCGAGCAAGATTGGGGATTATACGAGAAGCACGGGGGTGGAAGCAAGCGAGGGTCGGGCGTGGCAGGGTCTTAATGGGAACCTAAAACCTTGCGGCGGATTCGGTCACACCTGGAGAAGCAGCCAGCTACTCAATCGATTAGAGTGCTGTTGTTTGGCTGAGGCAGAGTTTGGCGTTCAGAGATTGAATCCCAACCCAGGATGGCGGAAAAGCCAGCGATGAGAGCGAGAGCGAGAACGATAACAATGAATCTGATTGAACGCGGGCGCATCATTAGCCTTTTCTTACAGGACAGGAGATGGATTTCAAATTAAGACCCTGCGTAGGCGTGTGTCTCAAACCCCCAGGTCAAGGCTTCGTCGTTGAAGCGTACTCTTCAATCAGCCTCTGGGCCCGCTTTCCCGGGCTAATCACAGCAAGGTCTTTGGCCCAGTCATAGCCGCTGAACACGCCCACCACTTCGCCCTGCTCGTTGTAAACCGGGCTGCCCGAGTAACCGTCGCGAGCGCTGATTCTTACCGACCAATAGTCCAGGCCGTTGAAAGCGTAGGCGCCCATGAAAGTCCCGCGGCCGACTATCCGATCGCCGTGCGGACGGGCGATCAGAAAGAGTTTTTCGTCCTTGTTGATACTCGATTGAAATGCCGGCGCGCCGCTTTGTTTGGGCGAGCCGCAAACTTCGAGCAGGGCGAGATCTGCTTCCTTGTCGACCTTGATCACTTTCGCCTGGCAGCCATTGGTATAGACTCTCACTTGCAGTTGATCTTCGCGTCCGAATCCGAGCGCCAGCTTCTTTGACGGGTCAAGGTCGCCGGACACCACGTGATAAGCCGTGAGGACCAGTCGCCCGCCGACCAGAAACCCCGTCGCGTATCCGTTTGGTCCCCAGTTGAGAAAAGAGATGACGCGTTGCAGCGGGTTTTGATTCTTCTTTGAGAATTCAAGTTCCAGCGAAATGCTGCTGCGTTCGTGCTGCTTTAGGATTGCGCTCGCCTCTTTCGCGATGCTTGTTTGCGCGAATATCGAGACGATCACGGTAACGAGAAGAAAAGTGCCAACCTGCCTTTTCATGCGGACCTCCTCTGAGAAGAACTTGATCCGAAAGGTTATCACTCGAAGCTGGGGGTAATGCTGGGGCAACGGAAGCCCCCGGGGCGAAGTCTTTTCTACCACAGAAGGGTTTACTTTGGAAGGGTTTCTCGGGTATTGCAGTTTGACTGTGGTACGCGCATCTGGCACGTGATTTCACGGACGGGACGCCGGCACCACCTTTCCAAACTGCATCAGTACGCGTGCGCGGGGTATTAGCCCACGTTGGGCCGCGCTCTCAGGTATCAGGACTCCGGCGTCAGTTTCTTCTTGACCGTCTCGCTAACCGCGCGGCCATCGGCGTTCTTGCCCGCGAGGCGAGGCATGACGGCCTTCATCACCGCGCCCATTTCCTTCATCGAAGTCGCGCCGGTTTCAGCGATTGCCGCGGCGACCGCCTTGTCGATTTGCTCTTGTGACGCGGCCTGCGGCAGGTAAGCCTCGATGACTGCAATCTCAGCCAGCTCTTTATCGGCCAGATCCTGACGGCCGCCTTTTTCGAATTGCTCGACGGAATCGCGGCGCTGCTTTGCCTGCGAGCGCAGGAGCTTCATCAACTCTTCTTCGTCAAGCTCGCCGCCCTTTTCGATCTGGCGATTCACGATCGCCGCTTTCAACATGCGCAGCGTCGAAGTGCGCGCCGCGTCTTTGGCTTTCATGGCCGCGGTCAGGTCGGCGATAATTTGTTCGCTTAGGGTCATCGAAGTAACTGTAGCGCATTCGGGCGAAGTTTGCTGTTTGAGCCGCGTTCACGCGGCTTGCCCAAAGGGTTTCTAAACCAGCCGTTTTTACGGCTGGGTTGGTCATGGATTTGAAAGCAAAGCCCGCTTCGGCGGGCTTGCTCATTCGGCTTGGGCCGTTTTGGTACTGAAGCCGTTTGATATAAGCATGCTGAAGCGCGCTAAACGGATTCGCGGTGGCGCGACCCGGCGCTACAAGCGCCGGTCTAATAACCCTTTCGGGAAAGCCGCGTGAACGCGGCTGATTGAACGTTCTCTCCCCGACCCTCACCGCAAAACGAAAAGGAGTCAGGCGGAGCTAGAGTTTGGCCTTACCATTTGATCTTGCCAGGTACTCCCGCAAATACTTTCCCGTGTAGGAGTCTTTGGCTTTCATGATCGCTTCTGGCGTTCCCGTCGCCACCACGAACCCACCCGCATCTCCGCCTTCCGGCCCTAAATCGATTATGTAGTCGGCAGTCTTGATCACATCCAGGTTGTGTTCGATCACCAGAAGCGATCCGCCGGCGTCAATCAACGCGCGAAACGCGGCCAGCAGTTTGTTGATGTCGTCAAAGTGCAGCCCGGTGGTCGGCTCGTCAAAGATGTAGAGCGAACGGGCGCCCGCGCGCTTCGCCAGATGCGCCGCCAGTTTCACGCGCTGCGCTTCGCCACCCGACAGCGTCGTCGCCGATTGCCCCAGACGCAGATAGCCGAGGCCAACTTCGTCGAGCACGCGCAGCTTGTTAACGATTTTTGTGATGTCGCGAAAGAACGTGATGGCTTCGCGCACGGTCAGGTTCAGCACTTCGTGAATGTTCTTGCCGCGATAGCGCACGTCCAAGACTTGCTGCTTGAAGCGCGTGCCCTTGCATTCTTCGCAGACCAATTCCACGTCGGCGAGAAACTGCATCTCGACAGTCACGGTGCCGTCTCCCTGGCAAACTTCACAGCGGCCGCCGGGCACGTTGAAGGAAAAGTGCGAAGGCTCAAAGCCGTGGGCCTGCGCTTCGCGCGTATGGGCAAAGGTTTCGCGAATCGCGTCGTAAACCTTGATGTACGTGACGGGATTTGAGCGCGGCGTGCGGCCGATCGGCGATTGATCCACGAGGATCACCTCGTCGATGTGCTCGCCGCCGGAGAGCTTTTGATATGCGCCGACGTGGCCTTGCCAATCTCCGCGCTGTTTCTTCAAACCCGCGTAGATGCAATCGTGTATCAGGGTCGATTTGCCCGAGCCGCTGACGCCGGTGACGCAGACCAGCATGTCGAGCGGAATATCGACGTTGACGTTTTTCAGATTGTGCTCGCTGGCGCCGCGCACGTTGAGCCGCTTGAGCTGCAAAGGCCGCCGGTGCTTCGGTTCTTTGATCTCAGCTTCGCCGCGCAGATAACGGCCCGTCAATGACAGTGAATCCTTCAGCAGTCCGCGGAAATCGCCTTCGTAAATCAGACGTCCGCCGAGTTCTCCCGCCGCCGGCCCGATATCGAGAATATGATCGGCGGCGTGCATCATCTCGGCGTCGTGTTCGACGACCAGCACCGTATTGCCGATGTCGCGCAGGTTGTGGAGCAGGCGAATCAGGCGATCGTTGTCGCGCGGATGCAAACCAATCGACGGCTCGTCGAGCACGTACAGCGCGCCCACCAGCGATGAACCGAGATTCGTGGCCAGCTGAATTCTCTGGGCTTCTCCTCCTGATAAAGTCGAAGCCAGACGGTCCAGCGTCAGATAATCCAAACCGACATCGACCAGAAAACGCAACCGCCGCCGAATCTCAAACAGCACGCGATCGGCGATGGCCGCTTGTTCTTCCGTGAGTTCAAGCGCGTCAAAGAAGGCGGACGCTTCCTTAATCGACAGCGCGGAAACTTCGGGTAAAGTCTTGTTGCCCACCCGCACGTCGCGCGCTTCCTGGCGCAAGCGCGCGCCTTCGCAATCAGGGCAACGCGTGTAGCCGCGATACTTCGACAGGAACACGCGCACGTGCAGCTTGTATTTCTTAGTGTCCAGCCATTCAAAGAATCCGCGCACGCCGCTCCACTCGCCCTTGCCGTTTATGATCGCGTTGCGTTGCTGCCGGGTTAGTTCATTAAATGGGACGTCCATCGGAATGCGTTCCGTTTTGCAGAAGGCCCGCAGTTCAGTTTTGGTCCAGTCGAATTGCGGCTTGGTCCACGGCTCGATGGCTCCTTCGCGCAGCGTCAGGCCGGGATTCGGAATCACCAGATCCAGATCGAGGCCGATGGTGTTGCCGAAACCCTGGCACGTCGGGCACGCGCCGAACGGATTGTTGAAGCTGAACAGACGCGGCTCTGGCAGCGCATAAACAGTGTCGTCGTACTTGCATTCGAACGCTTCGGCGAAACGAAGTTGTCGCGGCACATCTTCCGCGGTCTGAATCACCGCCCGGCCATGACCTTCGCGAAAACAGGTCTCAAGCGAATCGACCAACCGCTGCCGCACGTCTGCCCGCACGTTCAGCCGATCGACCAGTGCGAATACATTTTCGAAGTCCTCGCGCTGGTAATCATCCGGCGAAGCCAGATCAATCTGCCGGCCTTCGTGCAACAGCCGCGTGAAGCCGCGCTGCATCAGGCTCATGAGGTGAGCAGTGATCGTCCGACTGGGAGACGGGGAGAGCCGGCGACGGGGAGATCGTTCTTTCGTTTTCCCTCGGTCTCCCCGTCTCCCCGTCTCCCCGTCCCCGTCTCCGTTCCTTTCCGTCTCTGCCAGCCCAGCCGCTGCCGGAAACAAGACGAAGAATCGCGTGCCTTCCTCCAGGGCGTTCAGGATTTCGTCGGCCGCGGATTCCGGAGAATCGCGGTACACCTCGCGGCCGCACACTCGGCAGATGGTTATGCCCACACGCGCATAAAGCAGACGCAGATAATCGTAGACCTCGGTTTGCGTGCCCACCGTCGAGCGCGGATTGCGCGTCGAATTCTTTTGCCGGATCGCTATGGCCGGCGAGATGCCGCGCACTTCGTCCACGTCGGGCTTGTCCATGCGCTCGAGAAACTGGCGGGCGTAAGCCGAAAGCGATTCGACATAGCGGCGCTGGCCTTCGGCGTAGATCGTGTCGAACGCGAGCGATGACTTACCCGAACCGCTGACACCCGTAACGACGGTCATCTGGTTTATGGGGATCCGAAACGAGATGTTCTTGAGATTGTTAACGCGGGCGCCGCGGACTTCGATAGCTTCCTGGGTCATGGCTGGGTCGTTGCCGGAGCGCACAGTCAAGAATTTGTCTGCTGCGGCAAACCATGAATTTTAGCGCGAAAGCGTGAGCAAAGCGAAGCAGCCAGAGCGCAAATCCTGTTTAAGCCGCCGGCATGGCAACAGCACGCGCCAGATCGCTCATCTGAGGGGATTGCAGGCGAGCAGTCGAACGTTGGTATAATTCATCGCCAAACCCGCAAGCGGCGGCTGCCAGTCCAGAGAGCATCAGGAAAACGAGAGGATTGATAATGAGATTATCGATTGCCCGGCTCAAATCGTTCGCGTTAGTTGGGTTGATTCTGGTGAGCGCGAGCGCCGCGAGTGTTGCACAGCAGAGCTCGCCCGCCGCAAACACCTCGCCCGAAAAGCTCACCAGCGGCGCTGACAGCCTCACGCCCGCGCAGGTTGACAGCATCATCCGCAGATTCACGGCGAAGGAGACCGAGTTTCGGCACGCGCTGAACACCTACGCTTTCAAGCGCGACGCCCTGATTCAGGAACTCGGCATGGGCGGTCAGGTGGTCGGCGAATATCATCGCGTCTCGGATTTCACGTTCGACGATCAGGGCAATCGCTACGAGAAGATTAATTTTTTCCCGATGCCGACGTTCCAGGCGATGCAAATGACGCAGGAAGATTTGGAAGACCTGGGCGGCGTCAATCCGTTCGCGTTGGAAGCGGCCAAGCTCAGTCAATACAACTTCAAATTTGTCGGCAAAGAGCGGATCGACGAACTTGATCTGTTCGTGTTTGACGTGGCGCCGAAAGTGATGCCCAGGAAAACCACGGATCGGATGTTTGCCGGGCGCATCTGGGTTGACGATCGCGATCTGCAAATCGTCAAATCGAAAGGCAAAGGCGTTCCGGAAACCAAGAACAACAAATTTCCGATTGTGGAAACTTATCGCGAAATGATCGACGGCAAGTACTGGTTTCCGACCTATGCGTACGCCGACGATGACATCATCTTTGACAATGGCAATGACCTGCGGCTCAGAATGCGCGTGAAGTACACGGATTATGTGATCGGGCATGGCAAGGTGACGATCACCGAGATCGGCGAAGCACCGCCTGCAACTGACAAGCCTGAATCTAAAAGGCCCGAGTCGCAGAAGCCACAAACGCCGACAAGCCCATCATCGACGACTCCAGCCGGCGATCAGACCGCGCGACCTGTCGAAGGCGGAATAGTCAACGACAGGGCCATAGAGTTGCCGGTGCCAAAGTATCCGGCCACCGGGACAGGAGTTCGCGTCGCCGGACAGGTTCAGGTTAAGGTCTTAATCGATGAAACCGGCAAAGTAATTTCGGCGGAGGCTGTATTTGGTCCGGAGTTGTTAAGAGCGACTGCGGTTGAAGCAGCCACGCGAGCGCGATTCAAGCCGACGCTGGTCGGTGGAGTTCCGGTGAAGGTTAGCGGAATAATTACGTATGACATTAAGCCGTAGTCAGCGCTTGCTGAGTTTCTCGACTCCCAGCTCTTTCATGATCAGGCCCTGGACTTGTTCGACTAGTTTCCGCAGATCGTCGTCGCTTGAAACCCAACTGGTTTCTACCGGCGGCAGCAGGACCATCTCGATCGTTCCCGGCAAGGCTTCGCCGGTTCCTCTGCCCATCAATCGGTCACTGTTTCTTATAGCCATCGGCACTACCGGCACGCCGGCCTGCACGGCCATGTGAAACGCACCCTTCTTGAACGGCAGCATTTCGCCCGGGCGCGCGCGCGTGCCCTCAGGACAAACCCCAAACGAAATCCCCGAGCGCAAGCGCCGCGTCGCTTCCTGGATAGACTCTACGGCCCGTTCGCGATTTGATCGATCGATCGCGATCACGTTTACAAAACCCATGCCGTAGCCGAGAATCGGCGCTTTCAAGAGTTCCTTCTTGCCTACCATGCCCATGCGCCGGCCGGTGTAGGCGAACAACGGCACCGCGTCGTAGTAGGACCGGTGATTCGCGACGAACACGTAAGGCTGTTGCGGATCCAGGAACTCGCGTCCCGTGACGTTTACTTTTACACCGCTCAGCCGCAGCCAGTTGCGCGCGCCCCAGTTGGCCCACCAATAAATCCAGTTTTGCCGTTTTGCCAACCCGCCAATCAGCAACACCGGCGGCGCGAACAGAAGCAAGAGCATCGCCGCCACGAACCACGACCAGCAGAAAAGGAGGCGGCCAATAATGCGGGCTCCCGGTCTTGTGCTAGACTTCGCCGCGCCGTTTTTCGCCGCGACCTGCTTGTTCACTTCTTGAGAAGGAGCCTCGGAATGCATCGTTATCGTTTTGCCAATCGTAAACTTGGTCAAGACCTCGAACTCGGCGGATGGGAGAGCCGCGCTAGCGGCGAAATATTTATAGTACCGGCGTCCTCATTGGAATTGAGTTCGCGCGAAGCCGGAGGAAATGCCTCTGGCTTTGCGCGACACAACCTGGCAAGAACCCTCAGTTTCTATAAACATTTCGCGCCTACGGCGCTGACAATTCTGCTTCTTGCCGGGTCGGTCTTTTCCCATGCCGCTCTCGCCCAGCGTCGCGCACAACCCGCGCCTTCCGCCGCGGCAATTCCTTCACCGAGTTCCGTCCTGGGCTTCAATCCCGGCGACGATCGCACCATCGCCGATTGGAAGCAAATCACGAATTACTTCGCGGTGCTCGGCAAGACCAGCAATCGAGTTTCGGTGCAAACGATCGGCCAATCGACGCTCGGCCGGACGATGATCGCGGCCTTCATCAGCGCCCCTGAGAATATCCACAATCTGGAAAAGTATAAAGACATTCAGCGTCATCTGGCTGATCCGCGGCTTAATGCTGCTGATGGCCGCGTGAACTTTGGCGAGCTGCTCGTTAAAGAAGGCAAGACGGTCGTCGCGATTTCCTGTTCGATTCATTCGACCGAGATTGTCGCTTCGCAGATGTCGATGCAACTTGCGTACAACCTGGCGAGCGCAAACGACGAAGAGACCCTCTCGATTCTGCACCACACAATCTTGATTCTGATTCCTTCGCCCAATCCCGACGGCGTCGACATTGTCGCCAACTATTATCGTAAGACGCTCGGCACGCCGTTGGAAGGACGCGACCCGCCGGAACTCTATCATCACTACGCGGGGCACGACGACAATCGTGACTGGTTCATGCTTGATCTGAAAGAGACAAAGGCCGTCACGCGGCTGTTTTGGAAAGAATGGTTTCCGGAAATCGTCTACGACATACATCAGCAGGGCTCGAACGGATCGCGATTCTTTGTGCCGCCGTTTTACGATCCGCCGAATCCGCATATCGCGCCGCTCCTGCTGCGACAGGTTGGCTTAATCGGACACAAGATGGCCGCCGATGTGACGGCCGCGGGCTTCAAAGGCATCCTGACGAACGCGCTTTACGACACCTGGTGGCACGGAGGCTTTCGCACCGCGCCCTACTTTCACAACTCAATCGGGATTCTCACTGAAGCGGCCAGCGCCCGCATCATGACGCCGAGCACCGTCACGCGCGAACAGCTTTCGCGCAGCGGCACGCGCGGGATGCGGACGGCGTTGGACGTGACCACGAACTTTCCCAATCCCTGGCCGGGCGGCGCATGGCATCCGCGCGACATCATGCAAATGGAGATGATCGCGTGCCATTCAGTCTTGTCGCTGGCCGCGAACTATCGCGCTGATTACCTGCGCAACTTTTATGAGCTTGGAAAGGCGGGTCTTTCATCACCGGCCGAAGGCGCTCCCGTCGGTTATTTAATTCCGGCCGGCCAGGGCCGCGATGAGAATGTCGCGAAGATGATCGGCGCGCTGGTTGAGCAGGGCGTCGAGGTTTACCGGCTTGATAGTGAGTTGCACGCGAGTTTCGGCGCGCAGACTTTAAAGCGCTCTGGAACAATAAAGTTTGGCTCGGTTACAGCTCCGTTCTTCCTGAACTTAGGCGTTGACGCAACTTCGCAGGAAGTCCCTGCGGGAAGTTACATCATTTTTCTGAATCAACCATATCGGCAAAACGTGCTGGCGCTGTTCGAGCCGCAGCTATATCCCGATCGGATGACCGCAACTGGAGAGGCTGAGCGCCCATACGACGTCGCAGGTTGGACGCTGCCGATGATGATGGGCGTCGAGAGTCCCGCAGTGCTATCGATCCGCGAAGTTGCAAACGAAAGAAAGCTAACCCTGATTAAAAGCGAGCACGACGTGCGTCGCGATCTTGGCTTGCCGCTTTGGACGAGCGACAAGTCCCCGATCGCAAATCCCATCAAGCCGGGAGTGCGCGTCGGCATTTATCAAGGTGCACGCGGCAACATGGACGAAGGTTGGACGCGTTACGTCTTTGACACTTTCAACGCGCCGTATCAAACGTTGCGCGACGCGGCCATCAATGAGACGAACCTGCGAACCAATTACGATGCGATCGTTTTGCCTTCCGATCGCAGCCGCGAGCCGGCCGATAGCGGCGCGCCGGCGGCCGACAGCGGCGCCGGCATCAGCGACAAGGGCTTTGTGAATCTCGCGCGCTTTGTTGAAGACGGCGGCACCCTGATTTGCTTTGATGGTTCATGCGGTTCTCTGATCAAGAGATGGAAGCTGCCACTGCGAAGTGTGCTCGAAGGCTTGCGTTCATCTGACTTTTATTGTCCCGGCTCAATCCTGCGCATCGATGTCGATACCTCGAATCCGATCGCCCGGACGATGTCAAAAGAGACGGACGCGTACTTCATAAACAGCTCCGCGTTCGAGCCAACCACCGTCCCGGAGTCTGGGATGAAGGATGTTTCGGCATCGCTCGCCACCGGACCGGCTAAGATTATCGCGCACTACGCAGAGGCAGGCGTGCTGCGCTCGGGATGGCTGCTGGGCGAGGACAAAATTAAAGGTCGCGTGGCATTGGCGGAAGTCCCGGTTGCCAATGGCCGCATCGTTTTGTTTGGCTTCCGCCCCCAGCATCGCGGTCAAACCTGGGGTACGTTCCCATTCATCTGGAACGCGATAAACTCCGGGCGCTAGGGCCCGCGACCCGTTGCCTTGCGATGCAGGTGTTTAGAGTACCAACTTCAGTTGGGCTTTTTCGCTGATAAAGACCCGACTGAAGTTGACTCTGAAGGCTTGTCGTCGCGAAACCTGCCGGCACGTTCTTGCATAGGTAACTGCCAGGTGCTATCTTCGCCTCGTCAGATCTGACTCTCTCCCCGTTTTCTCTCCTCGGAAAAATTGACCGCCGGTGCGGCTTAGGAGTTGCGCCGTGCGGAGCATCTTTTTCGGCTTACCGGCATCAAACCGAAGCAGCGTTTTGGCGCCGCAAAGCCGCGGTCGGCATTCTCCCCGACAGGAGTTCATCTGATGCAAAGAATTATCACCCTCGTCCTGGTCGGTACCTTCGCCGCCGTGCTCGCGCAGACAGCCGGCGCGCAGACGCGTCCGCGCCGCGTCGGACGGACGCAAACATCCCCGCCACAGACTCAGCAGTCGCAACCGCAGCCAAAGCCGGATGCTTCGCAGGCCTCGCGCCCGTCGCGTCCGCCGGTTCTTAGCGGCGCTAATCGGAATCCCAACGAGCAGCAACCCGCGTCAACTTCGACGCAGGACTCCGGCCCGGAAGAAGTCGGCGAAGGCGACATCGTGCGCGTTAACACGACGCTGGTCAGCATTCCCGTGAGCGTGATGGATCGCGACGGCAAATACATTCCCAACCTGCGCAAGGAAGACTTTCGGATTTGGGAAGACGGCGTCGAGCAGCAGGTCGCTTATTTCGCTTCGACGGAAAAGCCGTTCACGGTAACTGCGTGCCGACGATCGAGTAATGATCGTTTCTTTCAACGATAAGATTCGCATGCTGACGTCACAACCAACCAACGATCGGACCCTGCTGCGCAACGCAATTCGTCAGACCGAGCCCGGTGATGGCACTCGGCTTTATGACACCGTGGATCAGGTGATCAATAAGGAACTCAATCGCATCGAAGGCCGCAAAGCGATTGTTTTGTTCACTGACGGTGTGGACACGACGAGCAAACATGCGCGGTATGAAGACAACGTGCGCGACGCCGAAGAACTCGACGCGCTGATCTATCCGGTCGAATACGATACCGCCGCGGACCTGGGCGTTTGGGGCCCTGGGCCCCGGGGCGGAGGCCAGTCGAGCGGCAATGTGGTGATTGATATTATTGGCGCCATCTTTGGTGGAGGAAGTGGCAACTCGGGTGGCAACGGCGGTGGCGGATATCCGGGAGGAGGCGGTGGCGGCCGAGGCGGCCGGGGAGGTCGCGGCGGCGGTGGTGGCTGGCCCGGCGGTGGAGGTGCAGGAAACACTCGCGATGAATACGAACGCGCCGATCGTTATCTACACGATCTCGCGCGCGTCAGCGGCGGCCGTCTATACAATGCCGAGCAGCAGAATCTTGATGCGGCGTTCCGGTCGGTCGCCGAAGAGCTGCGCCGCCAGTACAGCCTGGGCTACTATCCGAAGAAGGCTCCGCAGGCCGGGGAGCGGCGCTCGATCAAAGTGCGCGTCGATCGGCCTGAGTTGGCCGTGCGCACGCGCGACAGTTATGTGTTCCAACCGGGCGCAAACACCGCGCAGGGGCAAACGAACTCACAATCAAGGCCGCCGGTTTTGAAGAAGGAATTGCGGGGAAGCTTCTGACAGGCCTCTGTGCCCTCCGTGGTTGATACTTGCGGCGCATGAATTCATCACGGAGGACACAGAGAATTCACACCACAGTCCCATCCGCAATCGTCCCATTTTT
>WNFH01000746.1_pt1 | contig 21139 bp, 14 predicted proteins | sample 5400411 | NCBI WGS metagenome assembly WNFH01 (sample SAMN13153347, study PRJNA577476) | soil metagenome | isolation source: 200 cm saprolite under Douglas fir tree site 2 hole 3 | place: USA:California | collected 2015-04-18
CACCGCGGCGGCTTTGCGTCTTCGCTTCAAGGGTGGCGATGCCGCCTTTCCCGGAGGTGAGATGAGGTTGCTGCGCGAAAACGAGTCGCTCGGAAGATCCGGCAAGCGCGAAGAGGAGCGCCGCCAGGGAGAATAAACGACCGAGCGAAGAAGGGATCAGTGCACGGGGCTGATGATTCAAGCGGCGCATGCAGTCAATGAAAACAAGTGGATAGCCTAGCACGGGGTGAGAGCGATGTGTAGTTGAGGGGCGGGAAGAGTGGACCGGGAACGGGAAAACAGAGCAGCGCCGTCGCATTCACGGTGTAACGCGGCGAAAGAACGGCGCGTCTCTCTTAGCGCAGGGTTAGTTGGCCTTCCAGAAACATATTAATGCGTGAAGCGGGTCAAGAGGCGTAACATGCCGGACCTTGCACGCAGGGGGATGGAAAATGAAGCAACCGTGGAACGCTCTCCGCACGATTCTTACTTTTGCGGCTTTCTTTGGCGCGTTTGCGATAAACGGCATGGCGGCGCCCGCCGACCAGCCGAATCCCGCTGATCATTTCAAGAATCTGGAATTCCGTGAAATCGGGCCGGCAACGATGGGCGGACGCATCGATGATTTTGCGGTAGTAGAGAGCAATCCGAACGTCGTGTATGTCGGCGCGGCGTCCGGCGGTCTCTGGAAGACAACGAACAACGGGACCACGTGGGAGCCGGTGTTCGACAAGCAAAGCGTGTCGACAATCGGGGACATCGCGATTGCGCCGTCGGATCCATCCATTCTTTGGGTCGGCACGGGCGAGCCGAATAATCGGCAGAGCTCTTCATGGGGCGACGGTGTGTACAAATCCCTTGATGGCGGCAAGACGTGGAAGAAGATGGGACTCGAAGCGACGCATCATATCGGGCGGATTGTCATTCATCCGAAGAATCCGGACGTGGTGTACGTGGCGGCGCTGGGCCACTTGTGGGGACCGAATCCGGAGCGCGGCATCTACAAAACGACGGATGGAGGAAAGACATGGTCTCAGGCGCTGAAGATCAATGACGACACCGGCGTGAGTGACATCGCGATGGATCCGGTGAGTCCGGACACCCTTTATGCCGCAGCCTATGAGCGGCGGCGGACGCCGTATGGATTCAATGGCGGCGGGCCGGATGGAGCGATTTACAAGACCACCGATGGCGGAGCAACGTGGAAAAAACTGACGAAGGGTTTGCCCTACGAAAACGGTGGCGATACCGGACGCATCGGGCTGGATGTTTACCGCAAGGATCCGAATATTGTTTATGCCCTGGTGCAACACGAAAAGGGCGGAATCTACCGCAGCGAAGACAAGGGCGAGACTTGGAAGAAGATGAGCGATACGAATCCGCGGCCTTCGTATTACAGCCAGGTACGCGTTGATCCAAACAATGATTTGCGGATCTGGGCGCTGGGCGCGCAGATGTTCTACTCCGAGGATGGCGGGAAGACTTTTTCAACGCAGCGCGTGCACGGAATTCACGGCGATTATCACGCGATGTGGATCGATCCGGCGGATTCGAATCACATGATTACGGGCTCCGACGGCGGCATCCACTGGAGCTATGACGCGGGGAAAACCTGGGACTTCATCAACACCATCGCGATCGGTCAATTCTATGAAGTGGGGCTCGACAACGAAAAGCCGTATCACATCTGCGGAGGCTTACAGGACAACGGGAGTTGGTGCGGGCCGATCCAGACGCTGACGCGCGACGGGATTGTGAACGAGGATTGGCAGGTGATTCACGGCGGGGACGGCTTTTATGCGGCGGTCGACGTGGTGGAGCCGTGGATCGTCTACACGGAGTCGCAGGACGGGAACATCGACCGGCGCAATCTGCGGACGGGCCAGCAGCGGTCGATCCGGCCGGAAGCGAAGGCCAGCGAGCCGCATTACCGCTTCCAGTGGAATTCGCCGGTGGCGATTTCCGCGCACAGCCACACGACAATTTATTACGGCGGGAATTATCTCTTCAAATCAACAGACCGCGGAGATACCTGGACACGTCTCGGCGGGGACATGACGACGGGCGTGGATCGCAACAAGCTGCAAATTTTGGGGAGGACGCCGGATAAGAACACCCTGTCGCGGCACGACGGAGTGCAGGAATATCCGACCATCACGACGGTCAGCGAATCTCCGCTAACGGCAAATGTGCTGTGGGTAGGGACCGATGACGGCAACCTGCAGGTGACGCGTGATGGCGGAAAATCGTGGAAGAACGTGGCGGCGAACGTGCCGGGCGTCCCAAAGGCAACGTATGTGAGCCGCGTTGTCGCGTCAAAGGTGGGCGAAGGCGCGGCGCTGGTTTCGTTCGATGGGCATCGCGGCGATGACTACCGCGTCTATCTTTTTGCGACCAATGATTACGGGCAAAACTGGAAGGCGATTCGCAACGGGATTCCGGAATCGGCGGGGAGCGTGCATGTGGTGCGGGAACATCCCCGGAGCACCAATCTCCTGTTCGCGGGCACGGAGTTCGGTTTGTGGGTCTCCTGGGACCGCGGAGCAAACTGGACCGCGCTGAAAAACAATTTCCCAACCGTGCCCGTGGATGACATCGAAATTCAAGCGCGGGAGAACGACCTCGTGCTGGCGACGCACGGGCGGTCCATCTGGGTGTTTGACGATTTGACGCCGATCGAAAAGATGGATGCCATCGTGGCGGCTTCACCCTTGACCTTTTTCCCGCCGCGAACGGCGACCTCCTGGAACGTGAGCAACCGCCGCTCGAGCGCGGGGCAGAAAATGTTTACGGCAAAGAATCCGGCGTACGGGGCAATTCTGAATTATTACCTGAAGGAAGCTGTGCCTGCGGAGGCCGCGAAGAAGGACAAAGATGACAAAGAAAAGAAAGACGCGGCCGAGCCGAAAGATGCCGCCGCAGAGAAGAAGGAAGGCAAAGTAAAGATCACAGTGCTCGATAAGGACGGGAAGGTGGTGCGCGAATTCGACGGGCCGGGCGCGGCGGGTGTGAACCGCACGAACTGGGATCTGCGATGGAACCCGCCCGCGGAGCCCACACCGGAACAGCAGGAAGCGATCGCGGCGGGGTTTGGTTTCGGGCCGCGCGGACCTCTGGCCGAGCCGGGGGAATACACCATCAAGATCAAGGCCGGCGACAAGGAAGCCACGCAAAAAGTCACCGTGGTCGAGGACACCCGGATTACGATTTCCACGGCGGACCGGGCGGCGAGGCGCGAGGCGATGGATCAACTCTATGTGATGGCCAAAACCACCGCGAAAGACCGGAGGACCATCGAAGGCATCCAGACAGCGCTGAAGACGGCGCGGGAGCAGTGGAAGAAGGATGCAGGGAAACCCAACATGGCGAAGATACCCGACGACATCGTCAAGGCCGCAGATGAGCTGCAAAAGAAATTGGACGCAACGGCGGCGAAGTTCATCCGCGAGCGCGAAGGACTGGGTAACGCCGGGCCGCCGCTGGAGTGGAAGCCCGATCCGCTGCCGAATCAGGTGCAGGAACTGCTGGGGGACCTGGATGGATTTGCAGGTGCGCCTGGCGGGCAGCAGAAAGAAAAGCTGGCGGAATTGACGCCGCTGGTGAATGAAGCGTCGGCGCAGGTCAAGAAGATTGCGGAGGAGGATCTGCCCGCGTTGAATAAGAAAATGAATGACGCGGGGATTCCCCACATCGTTCCCGCTCCGCCACAGCCGCGCGGTGGACGGGGCAATGAAGAGGAGATTCCCCAGTAGCACTCGCTCCTGAGAAGCGCGGAACATGTTCCCCCTTTGCCGATGAGACCCCTTCGGCCCGCGTGCGTCTAACAGGCCGGCAGGGGTGTATCATTCGGCAGGCCGCGAGCCCCCGGCTGGCGGATCCAGAAACTTCAGTTCAATTCTTCGATAGACAGCACGGAGGAAAAAAGCATGAGCGCAAAGCAGCCCGGTCTGCGCGGTGTGGCCGCGTGGTTTGTCGTGCCGGCGATAGTTCTGGCAGTCTTTTTCGGAAGTTTAACCGGGCCGCCCGCAAGTGCGAAGCAGCCGGATGCCGCTGGGCAGGAGCAGGACAAGAAGGAAGAAAAAAAGGACGAGAAGAAGGAAGAGAAGAAAGGCCTGCCGCTGAAGTCCGACCGCAAGATCGAGTTCACGACGGATGAAGGCACGTGGCTTTCGCTCGATGTCTCGCCGGACGGAAAGACCATCGTATTCGAGTTGGTGGGCGACCTTTATACGCTGCCGATCGCAGGCGGGCAGGCCAAGCTGATTTCCGGCGGAATGGCGTTCGACAGCCAGCCGAAATTTTCTCCGGATGGGCAGTGGATTACCTTCATTTCCGACCGCGAAGGTAGCGAAAACGTCTGGATCATGCATCCGGACGGGACGGGCGTGAAGCAGGTGTCGAAGGATCCGAATAACGATTTCACGTCGCCGAGCTGGGCGCCGGACGGGAAGTATATTTTTGTTTCAAAAGCCCTGTTCGGCATCGGCTCGAGCGAAATCTGGATGTACCACGTGGACGGCGGCTCGGGCGTGCAGATCACAAAATCAAAGCCGACACCGACAACGCGGAGGCAGGAACGTCCGAATGCCATGGGTGTCGTAGCTTCTCTGGATGGGAAGTATCTGTATTATGCGGCGAAGCTGGGCTCGTTGTATTACAACCAGCAGCTGCCGACGTGGCATATTGCTCGGCGCGACCGCAAGACCGGCGACGAAGACGACATCATCAATCAGATCAAGAGTGCATTCCGCCCGCTGCTTTCCCCGGACGGCAAGCAAGTTCTATATGTGACGCGATACGAAACGGAATCCGGATTGCGTTTACGCAACCTGGAAACCGGCGCGGACCGCTGGGTCAAATATCCGGTGACTCACGACGACCAGGAGTCACTCTTTACCCGGGATATTTTTCCTGGCTACGCCTTTCTGCCCAGCAGTAAAGAGATCATTTACAACCAGGATGGGAAGATCAAACGGCTCGATCTGGCCACGGGAACTGAAAAAGTGATTCCGTTCACGGCGCAAGTGTCGCAGGAGCTGGGGCCCAAGCTAGATTTTCCTCAGAAGGTGGAAGAAGGACCGGTGAAGGTGCGGTTGATCATGGAGCCCCAGGAATCGCCTGACGGAAAGAATCTGGCGTTTTCCGCCATGACGCACCTCTACACCATGGAGTTGCCCGCTGGAAAACCACAAAGGTTGACCAGTGGAGATGCGCGCGAATTTCAGCCGGCATGGTCGCCAGACGGGAAATCCATCGCTTATGTAACGTGGTCGCGCGAGGGAGGACAGCTCTGGAAAATTCCGGCGACAGGTGGAACGCCGGTTCAGTTGTCGAAATCCCTGGCGGTATATAGCAATCCCGCCTGGTCGCCCGACGGCGCAAAGATCGTGCTGTTGCGCGGAAACGCCTATGACCGTGAAAACAGCACGTTCGACGGCGGGCAGACGGCGAATGCCGACCTTGTTTGGATTCCTGCGGAGGGCGGGGAAGCAAACCTGATTCTGCCGGCGCGCGGTGCGGGCGGACCACACTTCACCCATGAAAAGGACCGCCTCTACGTCTACACGCCGCAGGGGTTGGTTTCCTTGCGCTACGACGGGACAGACCGCAGAACGCACCTCATCGTGAAAGGGCAAGGACTGTACGCGGCTGAAGAGCCCGTTCCGGCTGACGATATTCAGCCCAGTCCTGATGGACAATGGGTGCTTGCGCGCGTAATGAATCAGCTCTATCTGATTGCCATGCCGGTGGTGGGCGGAGAACCGCCGACGGTCAACGTGACAACGCCGGCGGTCCCGGCAAAACGTCTGACGGATATCGGTGCGGATTATGTCGCCTGGGCCGATGGTGGCAAGACCATCACCTGGGCCGTGGGCGCCAGCCTTTTCCGCGAGCCGCTGAGCGCGATTTCCTTCGAGCCTCCGAAGGACGAAAAGAAAGAGGGCGATAACAAAGACAGCGGCAAGAAAGAAGCCGAGGCCAAGAACGCGGAGAAGAAAGACGAAGCACCACAGGCAGCCGGCGCGAAGAAAGACGATAAGAAGGAAGAGAAAAAAGCAGAAAAGAAGCTGAAGGAGCAGGAGAAGGAAGTCCAGGAGATCGCAGTCAATCTCGAGGTCCCGCGCAAGACGCCAAGGGGCACGATTGTGCTGCGTGGCGCGACGGTAGTGACGATGAAGGGCGAGGAAGTCCTGAAGAACGCCGACATCGTCGTCGAGAACAACCGGATCAAAAGTGTGGGCGCGAAGAGCAGGGCGCCCGCGGGCGCAAAGGTTTTCGATGTGCGGGGCAAGACCATTGTGCCGGGCTTCATTGACACCCACGCGCACTGGTTTGAAATCCGCCGCGGCATTCTCGACACGCAGAATTGGTCGTTCATCGCCAATCTGGCGTACGGCGTGACCGCCGGCCTGGACGTGCAGACCAGCACCAACGACATGTTCGCGTATCAGGACTTGGTGGACAGCGGCGACATCCTCGGATTGCGCGCGTTCTCGACCGGGCCCGGCGTTTTCTCCGACAATAACTTCCAGTCCGCCGAGGAAGTGAAGGGCGTGTTGACGAAGTACAAAAAGTATTATGGCACGCACAACATCAAGAGTTACGTCGTGGGAAATCGCAGACAGCGGCAATTCATGGTGCAGGCCTCCAAAGAGCTGGAGATGATGCCCACGACGGAAGGTGCCTTGGACCTGAAGCTGGACCTGACGCACCTGATCGATGGTTTCCACGGAAACGAACACACGCTGCCTATCACGCCGCTTTACACCGATATGATCCAGATGTTTGCAAAGTCGGGAATCGCGGAGACGCCCACGCTGATCGTGAATTACGGCGGGCCGTTCGGCGAAAACTACTGGTATGAGTCCAGCGAAGTACACGACGACCCCAAACTGAATCATTTCACGCCCCACCGGATTATTGATCAGAAAACGAAGCGGCGGCCCGAATGGTTCCGCAAGGACGAATACGAGTTTCCCAAGCTGGCGGCGCAAATGGCCAAGCTGGTACGCGCGAATGGTTTAGTCGGCGTGGGCAGCCATGGGCAATTGCAGGGGCTCGGCTATCACTGGGAGCTGTGGATGCTGGCGAGCGGCGGGATGACGCCGCTGGAAGTGCTCCGCTGCGCGACAGTCAACGGATCGAAGATTATCGGGCGCCCACAGGACCTTGGCTCCATCGAGCCGGGAAAACTCGCCGACCTCTTGATCCTTGATAAGAACCCGCTCGAGAACATCCACAACACCAAGACAATCCACTGGGTAATGAAAAATGGTGAATTGTTCGAAGGTGACACGCTCAATCAGGTGTGGCCAGAACAGAAGACGCTCGAGCCGCTTTGGTTCTGGAACAATCACGACGCGCCGAAGGCGGGAGAACCCCTGAGTTACGGCGCTACCGCACAGCCCTGAAGCAGTGACCGGTGATGGGTGGCTCAGGACTGGCGAATCGGCGAAGCCCCGCGAATCATCATTTGCAGGTTATTTTTCTGACTTGGCCTGAGCCTTCGTCTGTGTGGATTGGTACCACTCAACGGTGCGCGCCAGGCCATCTTCAAAGCTGACCTGGGGGTCGTACCCGAGATATTCCCTCGCCTGTGCGATGTCCGCCTGAGAATCGCGGATGTCACCATCGCGCGGTGGGTCGTATTTTGCTTCGAGCGTCTTGCCCGTGAGTCTTCCAAGCGCTTCGAGCACTTGATTGAGAGAAACGCGCCCGCCACATCCGACGTTGAAGACTTTTCCGCTCACGTTCGGAGCTTCGCAAGCTAGAAGATTGGCCTGGACCGCATTCTCGACGTAGGTGAAGTCGCGCGTCTGCTCTCCGTCTCCGAAAACGACCGGCTGGGTATTCTCCAGGAACGCCGTGCAAAACTTGGCAAGCACCCCGGAATATGGCGAACCGGGATCCTGGCGCGGCCCAAAAATGTTGAAATAACGGAGCGCAACGTTTTCCAGACCGTAACACCGGCCGAATGTTTGGCCGTAGAGTTCGCCAGCGTACTTGGTGACACCGTAGGGCGAGATCGGCTGCGGTTGCATGGTCTCGACTTTGGGAAGAGTGGGCGTCTCTCCGTAAGCCGAAGACGAAGCCGCGAACACCACGCGCTTCACCTTCAGTTCTTTCGCGGCAACCAGAACATTTAGCGTGCCTTCGATGTTAATTTTGTTCGTTTCGATAGGGTCTTTCACCGAGCGCGGTACTGAAGTTCGGGCGGCCAGGTGTAGCACGTATTCCGCTTCGTACATGGCTTTCCGCACGACTTCGATGTCAGTGATGCTGCCTTTAATGAACGTAATCTTGTTGCGGATTTCGGCGAGGTTGTCTTCCTTGCCAGAAGATAGATCGTCGAGGACCACCACGCTATGGCCGCGGCGTACAAGTTCGTCCACGGTGTTCGAGCCGATAAAACCGGCGCCGCCCGTAACAAGGTAGCGCATGCCGGAAGTCCCCCTAGCTCTTGCGGCCGCCCTGCGGCCGGGTATCAGTGCTCCGAACAGCAGATTGCCGCCGCAGCAATGGACGCAGGCCCGGGAAAGACGACCGGCCCGCGTTTTGGTACGCTCATAGTTCGCGGCGAGCCGGCAAACGAGGCCGGATGAGTTCCGCTTACGAGGAGATATTGTACGACGGAAGCCCCGCGGACAAGGGCGGTTTCGAAGGAGCGTCACACAAAGAGCATGGGCCATAGGATGACATTAGGGATCGCAGCGGTGGCGGCGCTGGGTTGTGCGGCAGGAGCGTTTTATTGGCTGCATGCGCGCGTAGAAAAGCCGGCACCCCCGGTCGCGTCGACAGAATTGTCCGGTTCGGATAAAACGCACCTCGCGGACAAAAACGCGACTGCTGCCGTCGAGGCTGCTAGTGCTTCTGCCGTCGCAAACAAGGCCGCTCCCACCGTTGCGGGGCAGGCGCTGCGGGCTGGAGAAGCATTGGACTACACGGCAAACGTCTCCAAGCTTACAAACGTCGCCAATTTGACGCTGCGCGTTGTGGACCAGCGGGATTTTCTGGGGAAGAGTGCCTGGCATCTGCAGGCGCTCGCCCACACGGAGAATCCTCTCCGCATGGTCTTTGAGCTCGATGATCAATTCGATTCTTATAGCGACGTCGGCACACTCACGAGTTTGCAATACGAGATGCACTTGAATGAGCGCGGGCAGAAGGTGGAATCCGTGCAGCGCATGACGGCGACCGGCAACGAGCCCGCGCCCGCGAATGCCACGGCCGCGCGAGTCCTGCCGGGAACTCGCGATCCCCTCGGCATGATGCACTACCTGCGTAACGTGGATTGGCTGAAAACGCCGGAAGTGCGCAGCCCGGTCTACGACGGGCACAAGCTGTATGACGTGCGCGCGAAGTTGGCGGGCTTTTCGGCCAGCGTTACGGTCCCGGCGGGGAGTTACATCGCTTCAAGGATCGACGTTCGAGTGTTCGACAACGGCGTGGAGATGAAGGATGCGTCTTTCATTCTGTACCTCGCCAATAATGCCGCGCGAACTCCGGTACTGCTTGAGGCCACCATGCCCTTTGCGACCGCGCGCGTGGAGTTGATAAAGGCAAAATAAGAGGTCCCCAGTCGCCAGTTCCCAGTCGACAATGGTTCTCCAGAACAGAAGTCGCAAGGATGCAAGGAATTCCCGCATGCAATTTTTGTCTCCCCGTTTCCTGCTTTTCAACGATTGACTGTTAACTGTGGATCCTTCGGCGCGGCAATTCTCACCCTCAAGTTTGTCGCTCGATGAGCGAGCACACGATGTGGCCGATGGTGATGTGCGCCTCCTGAATGCGCTGGGGATCGCGTGAGGGAACGTTCAGGAGTAGATCTACTTTGCCGGCAAGCTTGCCGCCGGTCTCGCCGGTCAAGGCGGCCAAATAAGCGCCACGAGCGCGCCCGGCTTCCACCCCGCAAAGAATATTGGGACTGTTCCCGCTGGTGGAAAGTGCTATCAGGACATCTTGCGCGAAGACGAGAGATTCAATCTGCCTTGAAAAAATGTGTTCGAAGCCGTAGTCGTTGCCTGCCGCGGTAAGAATCGAAGGATTCGTACTGAGCGCGAGCGCGGCCAGGCCTTTGCGCTCGGTGCGCAGCCGGACCACAAGTTCCGCCGCCAGATGCATCGCGTCGGCGGCGCTGCCGCCATTCCCGAAAAAAACAAGCTTGCCTCCGGCCCGCAGCGCGGCCGCGGATTTCTCCGCAAACTGGGCAATCCTCCCGACCAGCTCGCCGGAAAAGTTCTGCTTGATGCGAGCGCTTTCCTCGATCTGGCGCCGGATCTCTTCTGCGGGAGACGCCATGGCATCCCTAGCAGAGAACGATTTTTTCGCGGTGGCGCATGACGCGGCGCGTGGCGTTGCGTGTGTCGACCACGAGCTTCGCGGCGTCCACAATCGCCGCGTAATCGTAGCTTGAATGATCGGTGGCGATGATTACTGCGTCGTAGCTTCCGAGCGTCTGCGAATTGAGCGGCACGGACTTCATGTTTTCGTAATTGTAGTGCCGCATCTTGTGGAGTTTCGGAAAATAGGGATCGTTGTAATCGAGCAACACGCCCCGCTGCTGGAGGAGCTGCATGATTTTCAGCGTCGGCGATTCGCGCAAATCATCGACGTCCTTCTTGTAGGCGACCCCGAGCACGAGAATCTTCGAGCCTTTCATGCTCTTCTTATGATCGTTCAGCGAGTTGGAAATGGCCTCGACGACGTGATAGGGCATCGACGTGTTGACTTCGCCGGCCAGCTCGATAAAGCGCGTCGCGAAATCATATTCGCGGGCCTTCCAGGAAAGGTAGAACGGGTCGACCGGGATGCAGTGGCCCCCGAGGCCGGGCCCCGGATAGAACGGCATGTACCCGAAGGGTTTCGTCGCCGCCGCGTCGATCACCTCCCAGATGTCAATCTTCATGCGCAGGCTGAGCTGTTTGAGCTCGTTGACGAGCGCTATGTTCACGCAGCGAAAAATGTTTTCGAGCAGCTTGGCCATTTCCGCCGCTCGGGTCGAGCTGACCGGCACAACGCGGGCCACCACCTGCGCGTAGAGTGACTGTGCGGCGCGGCCGCTTGGCGGATTCAGGCCTCCGACGACCTTGGGAATCTGAGCCAGGCCGAACTGCTTATTCCCGGGATCTTCCCGCTCGGGCGAAAAAGCCAGGAAAAAATCGCACCCGGCATTTTCGTTTTCCGGACCCGTGGCGATGGGGCAGCGCAAGCCGCTCTTCTCCAGGATCGGAAGAACGAGTTCCTCTGTCGTGCCGGGGTAAGTGGTCGATTCGAGTACGACCAACTGGCCCTTCTGGAGGTGCGGGTAAATGGATATTGCCGTCTGCTCGACGTAACTCAGATCAGGTTCGCGGCGCTCATCGAGCGGAGTCGGCACGCAGATGATGATGGCGTCGGCATCCCTCAATTTTTCGAAATCCGTGGTCGCATTGAAATGCCTGCTGTTGACGAACTGCTGGATCTTGTTCTGAGGGATGTGCTCGATATAGGACTTGCCCGCGTTCAGCATGCTCACCTTGTGGGAATCGGTGTCGAAGCCCGTAACTTTGTGCCCCGCTTCGGCAAAGCGCAGAGCTAGCGGCAGGCCCACGTACCCGCAGCCGATGATGGCGACCTTGAGCTGGGCGCCTTTGAAAAATTCGGGTTTCCGGTCGATTGGCATGGGTCCCGTTGCACTCCTCATAGGTGTGGCCCTGGCCGCACCGGGTCAAAGCACTTGCGTTTTCTTGGATACTGCGTTGTTTGTGACCAGCCACCAGGCCGCAGGGCCGACGTGAAAAGACATGTAAATATAGCAGGTTCCGCGCAAACAAAAAAAGGCGCGACCTCTGGAGTGTTACAGCTTGTGCAAGAGAGGTTGCCGCGGGAAGCCCGACAGAGGAAAATAGGGGTGATTCATCTACGGGTTCCCAGCGAGTGCTTCAGGCAGTTTGATTTCCATGATAATCATCATTCTTTTGCTGGGGTTGGCTGTTGGTGTGCTAGTGGGTCTTCTGGGCATTGGCGGTGGCGTGGTGCTGGTGCCGGCCCTGGTCTACCTGTTGCATATGGATCAGCACCTGGCGCAGGGCACTTCGCTTTTTATTCTGCTACCGCCGATCGGATTGGGTGCCTTGCGCGAATACTGGAAGCAAGGCCAAGTGGATTTGCGGGCAGGGCTTTGGTGCGCCCTGGGGATGTTGGTAGGCGCGTACGCGGGCAGCTTGATCGCGCTTCCCATGCCATCCCGGTATTTGAAGGGATTGTTCGGCTGTTTCCTCATGCTCGCGGCGCTGTTGCTCTGGAGAAAGAGTCTGCTGGAAACCGGGTGCGCCCTTCCAGGGGAGGAGAGGGCTCGTGGCTGAAGGGATCGCGCGCGACACAGGAATTTTGGCGCTGGCCTGCGCTTGCGGAATTGCCTCGGGAATGTTTGGTATCGGTGGTGGCGTCTTTCTGGTGCCTCTTCTCGGGCTGCTATTCTCGTTCAGTCAGCACCGCGCGCAGGGCACAAGCTTGGTTGCACTGATCCCACCGACCGGAATTTTGGCGCTGATGGCCTATGCCAAGGGCGGATTCGTATCATGGAAAACAGGCCTGTTGTTGATCCCGGGCCTGTTCTTCGGGGGGATCGCGGGAGGAACCCTTGCGAGGCAGGTCCAGCCGCGGAGGATGCGGCAGATTTTCGCGGGGATTCTATTTGCGCTGGGCGCCTGGCAGGCGTTTGGCGCATGGTGGCGGTGAAGGACGGTTGAATCCGATGGTCGATTTGCATTGTCATATTCTTCCCGGCGTCGATGACGGCCCGGATACGCTTGAAGAATCGATGGCCATGGCGGAATCAGCGATCGCCGACGGAATCACCCACGTTGTCGCAACGCCGCACTCCAGCAACAAGTATTTCTTCGATTTTGCAACAGTCCGCCGGCTCCGCGATGAATTGCAGTCGAAGATTGGCGGCGCGCTGAAACTGGCCACCGGCTGCGACTTTCATCTCAACCCGGAAAACCTGGAGTCCTTGCGGGTGGATGCCTCGCCCTATTGCATCAATCAGCGCGATTATCTGCTTGTGGAATTCAACGAGATTTCGATCCCTCCGGCGCTGGACCAAACACTGCACGAAATTCAACTCGCCGGGCTGCGGCTTGTGGTCACCCATCCGGAACGCAATAGCATTTTGCGGGCGCATCCGGAACGGCTGAAAAAATGGGTGCGGCAGGGCTGCTTCGGACAGGTCACGGGCGGGGCGCTGACCGGAGGCTTTGGTTCCACGGCCCAGGCTGTCGCCCTGCAATGGATCCGGGAGGGGCTTGTCCATTTCGTCGCCACCGACGCCCATAACACGCGCACACGGCCGCTGCGCCTCCAGCCTGCCTACGAAGTGGTTGCGGGCCAGTTCGGCGAGGAGAAAGCGCGAGCGTTGTTCCTGGACAATCCGCTGGCGGCCTACGAGGGGCAAAAGTTGCCGCATGTGCCGGAATTGGATGATGACACGCCGCCGCGTAGGAAGCGGTTTTTCTTCTTCTGACGAATTCCGGGTCTCCACGTTTGCGAAAAACATTCGGGTCATTGCGCTGCATGTATCGGCGGCTCTGCCGGAGCAAGCGCTTGCGGAATTTTCCGGGTGGGACTCTCTCGAATGAGCGCTGCTCTCCCGTCCAACCAAAGTGGTCAATCGGCATGCCACGCGCTAAACTAACATGCTGCTATTTTTTCCAGGAGGATGCATGCGGGCAGTGGTCACGGGTGGAGCCGGATTTGTCGGGTCGCATCTCTGCGACCGTCTGATTGCTGAGGGGTGGGACGTCCTCGCGCTCGATAATCTTGTCACCGGAGCGGATTCGAACATCGCGCATCTGATGAAGCACCCGAAGTTCCGGATCGCGCGCGGGGACGCTTCGAATTACATCGACGTGGCCGGGCCCGTGGACTACGTGCTGCACTTCGCATCGCCCGCGAGCCCAGTAGACTACCTGAAACTTCCGATTCCCACCATGAAAGCCGGGGCGCTGGGCACGCACAACGCCCTGGGGCTGGCGCTCGCGAAAAATGCAAAATTTCTTCTGGCTTCCACGAGTGAATGCTACGGCGATCCGGAAATTTCCCCGCAACACGAGGAATATTGGGGATGCGTCAATCCCATCGGTCCGCGCGGCGTGTATGACGAAGCGAAGCGATATGCCGAAGCCATGACCATGGCTTACCATCGCTTTCACGGAGTGAACACTCGGATCGTCCGTATCTTCAATACCTATGGACCGCGAATGCGGTTGAATGACGGGCGGGCGCTGCCGAATTTCGTCTTTCAGGCGTTGAGCGGGAAACCGCTGACGGTTTACGGAGACGGAAAGCAGACGCGCAGCTTCTGCTATGTTTCGGATCTAATCGAGGGAATCTATCGGCTGATGATTTCGGAGGAACATCTTCCTGTGAATATCGGTAATCCTCAGGAGATCACCGTTCTCGAATTTGCCAAGCGCATCCGCCGGAATTTTGAAAACCCTCCCCCCATCGTTTTCGAGGCCCTGCCGCAGGATGATCCGAAACGCCGCTGCCCGGACATCTCCAAGGCCAAGCGCATCCTGAACTGGGAGCCCAAGGTTGGACTGGACGATGGGTTGAAACTGACGCTCGCTTATTTCAGACAGGTCTTCGCAAGAAAATCGGCCAGCAGCGGGTAGCCCTCAGCGATTCCCGAGGCAAAGAGGCTGCATGAAACGGCACTTCCTGTTTCGTCATGAACAGGAATCAGAATCGGAACGCTGTTCCCTGAAAACCGATAACTAACTTCTTCCAAAGGAGTAGTACTCGAAGCCCTTCTCGCGCATGGTCTGCGGTGCATAAATATTTCGCCCGTCGATCACCAGCTTGCGCGCCATCAGTTCCCCGGCGCGGTCCCAATCCAGCTTGCGAAAAGAGTCCCACTCCGTGCAAACGAGCGCGGCATCAGCGCCGCGCAACGCAGTGTAAGGATCCTCGTGATAATGCACTTGCGGGAAGAGAGTCTTTGCACGGGTCATCGCTTCGGGGTCGCTTGCGTGCACGACCGCTCCTTCCGCCAGCAGGCGCTTTACCACTTCCAGTGCCGGCGCGAAGCGGATATCGTCCGTGTTGGCTTTGAATGCCAGGCCGAGCACGGCTACGTGTTTTCCCTTCACCACCCACAAAGCATGCCGGATTTTTTCGAAGATACGGTCGATGCGTTGCCTGTTGACCCGTTCGGTGGCCTTCAGCATGTCGAAATCTACGCCCACCGAGGCCGACAGATGGATAAATGCCTGCACATCCTTCGGAAAGCAAAAACCGCCGTACCCCAGTCCCGCCTTCAGGAACTGCCCGCCGATGCGATCGTCTAGCCCCATAGCGTGCGTAACTTCCTCGACGTTCGCGCCGATTTTCTCGCAGAGATCGGCGATGACGTTTGCATAGCTGATTTTTAGCGCGAGAAACGAATTCGAAGCGTGTTTGATGAGTTCGGCGCTATTAATTGTAGTAACGAGGAATTCGACTCTGTGCGCCGGCGGACACGCTCCGTTGTGGACGGGGCAATGAAAGCTCTTCTCGAGAATCGGCCGGTAAATTTCCTGAAGTTCGGCGGCGGAGGACGAATCCTCCACGCCGACGACGATCCGGTCCGGATGGAAAAAATCTCCAACGGCCGTTCCTTCCCGGAGGAATTCCGGATTGGAGGCCACGCGGAATTTCGGGCTTCCTTTGCCGGAATATGCCGCGAGAGCGCGTTTGAGTTCCAGTCCGGTCCGCGCCGGGACGGTGCTTTTTTCGACGACCAGTTTTGAGGTCCGCGCCTCTGTTGCAATTTGCCGGGCAACGTGGTCGATTGCAGACAGGTCCGCCTCTCCGGAATCTTTTGGCGGGGTTCCCACGCAGATAAAGATGGCGTCACCCGCGCGGATGGCTTCCCCGGCATCCGCCGTATACGAAATCCGGCCGGCTTTGCGGGCGGAGCCGAGAATCCTATCAAGGTGCTCCTCGTAGATCGGTACGCCCCCGGCATTGAGTTTGGCAATCCGCTCGCTGTCAATGTCCGTGCACACCACCTCGTGTCCCGCCTCGGCGAAACACGCTCCCGTAACCAGACCCACGTATCCACAACCGATAACGGAAAGCCTCAAGCTGAACTCTCCCTTCGATGAGTTTCGGAAGGCACAGACCAAGTCCGCTGCGGAATACCTGCCACCTATTTTGACCGAATCGCCCCGGAGAACAAAGTCCCTCACGTCCGGGGTTGTCTTTCGATGTTTGCGCGGGCTGCGATTGCCTGGTATTTCTTCGTCTTTATCTGCTTTTTCGTCAACCGTGGACCGGGAAACAGGGGATGAATCGAAATATCGCAGCCCGGCGCGATCCGAATCTGCCTAGCCCCCTAATCCCCTGCCCGTAAGCAGACCGCGCAGCCCGAGCAGAACCAGACGCGGCTGGCGGCGAACGACATTCCAAAGCAGCCGTGTGGATTCATCGCGATTGATCTCGCCGAGCGACTGTCGTGTCGATGCGTCGAGCAGGTCCACGAGTTGTGAATAATCCTTCTGCTGAAAATGGTGCAGCGCTCGGCGGATCAGCCAATGTGTGCCGAGTTCCCCGCGCAAAGCAGCAAGCTCCCGGCTCCTGCCGTTCTGCAACAAAGCCTGCGCCACGCCGAGCGCGCCGCGAAATCCCGTTACGATTCCGCCCACCGTGGATACCTTCACCTGCGCTGCGGCGTCTCCCACCAGATATACTTCGCCATTGCCGATCCTCTTCCGCACTGGCACCCAGCCACGATAGACCGGGATGCACGCGCCCTGCCATTCCAGTGGCTCCATCTGCTTCTTTTCCAGGAATCGTTCGAAGCACCGTTTTGTGTCGCGGCCGTGTTCGCCGATGACGCCGAACGCAGCGCGCTCCGCCGATTCCGGGATCAGCCAGTAAAAGTACGGCGTCTCCTCGGGCACGAACCAGACTCGCGTCGTATCCGGTGGGCAATCTTTCGGCGGTCTGACGATGGCCTGAACCAGCGGCACGGTTTCTACGGGCGGCCAGCCGGAAGCGCGCGCCACGCGGCTCGCGGCGCCGTCTGCGCCGACGACACTGTCCGCGTGCAATTCTTCCCGCCTTCCGCCGGACTCGATTTCCAGACGCAGGCCGCGCGCATTTGGCCCGATCCCCAGAAAACGCGTGTCGAAGGAAAGGCCTGCGCCGGCTTGCTCCGCTTCGCGCGCCAGAGCTGAAATCAAGCGCGAGCGTTCGATGATGAGGTCGGGTTTGGTTAGGGCCACCTGCGCTGAGCGGCCATCCGTGAAAAGCTCGAAGCGGCGAATCTCATTGACGATGCTTTCGCGGGCGGAAGCGCCCATCTGGCTGCGGAAATGATCGGTCACGATCAGTGTCCGGGGGGCTGTCTCCCGCTGCGGATTTGCTTCCAGAACGCGTATTCGCCGGCCGCCACGGGCGACCTTGACGGCGGTAAAGAGTCCTGCCGCGGAACCGCCCACTACGATCACTTCCCGGTCGCCCCGGTCAGGCCGGAGCTGCTCTGCTCTATTTTCCAAAGCTTTGCATGTCCCGATGGCGGGCCTCCCCAGAAGCTTCAACCCACGAGGGATGCCGCACTGAGAAATCTGGTTGCTTCCCGCCTGACCCGTGAGGGATTGCTTGAGAAGTGGATGGGCGGGGGCACCGTCAGTATAGCGAATCCGTTAGCGACGGCAAACACGAAGAGGATTTGAATGGCCGCACGGAAACCTGGTTTCTTGCCGCACCGTTGTCCTAGTGCCGTTCCAACTAATTGGGCCAAATGACGGCCAAAGGATCAGACGCGAACATGGGGGAAAGCATTTTCGAAGGGATTTGCTCGAACCAGTTGGAACGGCACTAGGAGGCTGAGGCCTGTTTGCGCACCTGGCTCTCAAAGGGCGCGCGTTCCAGAAATGCGACGCCTGCAAAGACGATGCCGAGCGCCAGAGCGCCAACCCAGAAGGCTCCCCGCACAGAAAGATGGCTGATCAATACCGCCGCGCCGCCTCCGATCGCCCCCAACAGATACAGCGCCAGGACGGCCCCTCGATGCCCGAGTCCGAGATTGGAGAGGCGGTGCGCGGCGTGATCTTTTCCCGGTGCGGCGAAAGGAAGCAGGCCGCGGCGCGAACGTGAGATCGTCACCAGCGTGGTATCGAAAATGGTCACACCCAGGATCAGGATCGGCGCCAGCCAGGAAGAAAGAGGATTGGCATGCTCCAGGCGCAATTTCAGTCCCAGCGTCGCCATGAGAAAACCAAGAAACATGGCGCCGCCGTCACCCATGAAAATTTTTGCCGGCTTGAAATTCCAGCGAAGAAATCCTGCCGCCGCCCCGAGAACCGCGGCGGCAAGCGTTGTGACCAGCGTTTGGCCATTCAGGTAGGCCAGCATGGTGAAAAAGACGGAGGCCATGGCCGCGACCCCGGCACAGAGGCCGTCCATGTGATCCAGAATGCTGAACGAGGCCGTAATGCCTACGACCCAAACCACTGTGAGCGCGGCGTCCAGCAAATCGCCGCTGCGCCCTCCAAGAATCACGCTGAAAAACTGGGCACGGATCCCGCTGACGAGCAGAATCGCCGCGGCCAGCGGCATGCCCGCGAATAGCTTCACTTGATGATGCAGCAATCCGCGATCGTCCAGAATGCCCACGGCTGCAACCAGCGTCGCGCCAAGCAAAATGCCGGCGATCTGCGTGCGCGCCGGTCCATGGAACGCAAGGAGTACCGCAAGGATCACGGCAAGATACATCGCCACTCCGCCGAGCAGCGGAATCGGTGTGAGATGGACTTTGCGCGGACCGGGAAGATCGACCATGCCGACGCGCAGGGCGAAAACGCGAACGGGAACAACCAGCATTACCGATGTGAATAGAGCGATGAAGAAAGCCAGCACGCCTGCCGCCATGCTACCTCATTCATCACGCGAAACGATTCCGGTCAGGCCGGTGCGGCTGGCGCCTCGCGCGATTCTTGCCGGATCGAGGGTCCGGCTCCCAAGTAACAGCTCGATCGTTGGCCTCCAGGCGGTCAACGCGCTGCCCCACGCAGCATTAACACTTTACTTTGGTTTTTGTTTCGTGACAATCGGGATAATCTGTCCTGTGCCAAAACTATTTCCAAGCGCCCGATGGGTTTTTCTTCTTCGAAGATTCCCCGCGTCATGGACGGCCGGGCTTAGCGCTCCGTAAGTATCCGCCCGAAGATGCGTTTCACTTCCTCCTTGTCCCGCGTGGCGTAGTACCAGTCGATGGTGCGCTTGAGGCCTTCTCGGAACGGCACTTTCGGCTCCCAGCCGAGCAGTCTCTTGGCGAGCGCGTTGTCGGCCACGCGGTTCAGCGGGCCGGTGGGCATATCCGGGCGCAGCTTGATCTCCGGCTTGTGCCCGGTGAATTCGCACACCATCTTTGCGCAATCGATAACGCGGATGCGTTCCATCGTGCCGAGGTTGATGGCCGTCCCGTCGTTGATTTTTTCACCCATGAGGATCGTGCCTTCGACGATGTCGTCGATGTAGGTCCAGTTGCGGATCTGCGTGCCGTCCCCCCACACTTCGAAGGGATTCTGCCCCAGAAAAGCGCGCGCGATCATCGCGATGACCGCGTGGTTCTCCACGCCGCGCGGGCCGTAAACGGTGAAATAGCGGCACGAGGCGGCGCCCAGCCCATGCTCCTTGGCATACGCCTGCAGCGTGAACTCGCCCATCAATTTCGCCCAGCCGTAGGTGTTGTCGGCGTCATTCGGGCCCTTGGTCAAATCCTCGGTGAGATACAGCTCTTTTTTCGTGTCGGATTGCAGAAAATTCGGGTAGACGCACCCCGAAGACGCGAACACCACTTTTTTTACGTTGGCCTTGAGCGCTTCCGCAAACACCAGTCCATCCAGATAAAAGTTCGACGCCGGGCCGGCCTGGTGCAGGTCCACGTAGCCGCGCCCGCCGTGGTCCGCGGCGAGATGGAAAACGGTATCCACGCCCTGCATCGCCGCTCGCGTCACGCCCGGCTCGCGCATGTCCGCCTGCACAAAATCCACCTTGCCTGTCCCGAGATGGTGTCTGATGTTGGCGAGATGCCCGCTCGTCAAATCATCGACGATACGCACCTTCTTCACGCCCCGCGCGATCAACTGGTCCGTCAGCGTCGAGCCGATGAATGACGCTCCTCCCGTTACGAAAACCGTCTTTCCCGCCCAGTATCCATCCATCGTCGTCACGCTTGCCGTGCCTCCTGACCTGGCTCCCCGGCCGCCAGGCGGTCGAAGATTTTCACAAATTTTTGCAGTTCTTTGACTCTATCATAATCGGGCGCCGCGGCTTTCGCAGCCTCGCCCATGGCTTTTACTTTGTTGACGTTGAAAACGAGTTCCCGGACGGCCGCGACCACTTCTTCCGGCTTGTCCGGATCGGCGGAAACGGCGCAGCCGCGCTCGCGCCCGATCGCCACCACGTCCGTCTCCACTGGCGCAACCGCGAGAATCGCTTTTCCCGCTGCCAGAATTCCATACAGCTTGCTCGGCACGACCACGCCTTCCAGGCCCCGCTTCACGGTAATGACGTGCGCATCGGCGGCGGCCAGGACGGAGGGTATCTTGCTCGCGGGGAAAAAATCCAGAAAGCGGATGTTCCCGGCTCCCGCAGCCATGGCCTTGATTTGCCCGCGCTGCGCGCCGTCTCCCACGAAGACTAGCCCGACGCCATCGCGCGCCAGATTGCGCGCCGCGGTCACCAGTGTGTTCCAGGCTCCGTAGAACCCCAGGTTTCCCGCATGCACCAGCACAAACGAAAAATTCCCTCGGATCGCGCGCACCACTTCCTGATCAGGCGCGGGAAGCGGCGCGGTTCGTGGAAGAATTTCGGCTCCGTCGCGCACGATGTCCACCCGCGAAGGATCCACACCCTTGGCGCTGATCCGCGCTCTCATGTCTTCCCCCAGAACGACAACGCGCGTGGCGCGCCGCAGCGCCCAGCGATGAAGTTTCTCCCACGCACGCGCGAGCAGGCGCGGCTCGACGATCGCGCCGCCCACCGCCATGTCCGGATACAGGTCGCGGATGTTGTAGACGTACGGCTTGCGTTTCAGGATCGCGGTGAAGGCCCCCAGGATGCCTTGGAACGGCGGGTCGGTCATCGCCAGGATCAAGTCGCAGGGCATGAAGAGCGCCCGTGGGAC
>WNFH01002462.1_pt1 | contig 21115 bp, 14 predicted proteins | sample 5400411 | NCBI WGS metagenome assembly WNFH01 (sample SAMN13153347, study PRJNA577476) | soil metagenome | isolation source: 200 cm saprolite under Douglas fir tree site 2 hole 3 | place: USA:California | collected 2015-04-18
CCGGCTTCTGACCCCAGCAGCATCCGCGTCTACGTCGTCTGGTGCGACTTTAGCGGCGGGCACGGCGTCGTCAAGGGCGCGGTCTCGCTCGATGGCATCAACTGGACCCAGCTTGGCACAATTGCCAGCATCTCTGACCGCAACGCCTTCTTCCCAGAGGCCAGCGTTGCCCCCAATGGCACCGTCAGCCTCATCTTTGACGCCCTGACGCAGCCCCCCGCAAACAACCCCTTTCAGACAGGGGTGCAGGTCTACGACAACTACTTCGCCGAGTCTGCGGCGGGCGGATCGGCCTTTAGTGCGCCGGTGCGGGTCAGCACAGCCTCCTCGAATCCCGATGGATCCGGTTATAACAGCTTGCAAGAGCAATTCATCGGCGATTACATCGGCGTCGTAGCCGGCCCCATCAGCGCCTACATCGTTTGGACGGATGCGCGCAATGCCACACCCTGTCAGGCGGTTGATGACTATCGCAATGCCGTGTATGCTGGCTCTAAGACGGCGGTTGCGCCCAACCCCGATAGCGCATGCGCAACCAGCTTTGGCAACACAGATACCCTAGCGGCAATTATGAACTATCAATTTGAGCAAGTCGCCTGGTATCACAAGGCATGGGCATTGTTGGGGTAGATTGACTGTTCAGACATCAGTTGTTCGCTCTGATGTCTGAACAGTGCCAGCGCTGATTTGATTCAACTTGTGCAGCCTGTGTGCTAGCGATCCGAACATGTAGAAAGTCGAGCTCAGATCGTACCCAGGTTCTTTGACTCGTGGAAGCGAAGGAAACAGCAACTATAGAGCTCTCATGAGATCGAAAAGGGAATCGGTGTCCACGTTTTTCCTCCATCAGCTGTCTTGAGTAGGAATGAGGAGGTGTTGCTTTGCCCGCCAATCGCCCAACCAGTGGTGCTAGAAACAAAGCTGAGATCAGTGACCTGCTTGAAGTTCGCGCCGGGAGATAGCTTTGTCCAGTGTTGGCCTCCGTCGCTGGTACTGTAGAGGACCATTCCATCGGTCATCCACCCATGCTGCATATCCACAAAGTCTATCGTGCCGAAGGCCGCAGGTAGGGGCATTGTACTCTTCCAGGTCGTCCCTCCATCGTGAGTCACGTAGATGTCTGTTGCAATACCCCTACCCGTGATGAGGTCTGAAAAAATGGCGGGAAGTATGCCATCTGTCGCCGAGAAAAATGTGGGTGAGAGAAGTGAGAGTTGTGCAGATGGTACCCCTGATGGCAGGGATAGCGATTGCTGATACCAGGTGGAACCTCCATCATGACTCACATAGAGCCAGGCGAGATCATTCGCCAGCACAGTGCCGGTGATCCATCCCGTGGACGTATTCAGAAAATGTATCCCCGATTTCCGCCCACCAAAGGGGAGATGACCGGGTGGAGGTATATCCGTCGAAGCGGGAAGTGCACTGGACACGTTACTCCAGGTCTTCCCACCATCACCGGTACGAAACACCCCGACTGCCTCTGCCGCTCCTCCTGTAGCTCCCCAACCGGAGAGTATCCAGCCATGCTGGGAGTCGATGAAGGTGATTTGCTTTAAGAAGGTCGCCTGGATCGTCGACTGCTGCCAGGTCTGACCACCATCTGTAGTCCGTAAGATCTGCGTTGTTGTTCCATTCGTCTGCGGCGTTGTTACCCACGCCAGGGAAGCCGTGAGGAAATCTGCGCTACTTTCACGTGTCAACCGGGTGTTTGGTGGCGTGACATTCTTCCACTGCAGACCTCCATCAGTGGTGCGCAGTACCGCATGCTCACTCAAGGCCCAGCCTGTCGTGAGATCAATCATTTGAAGAGAGATCAAGCTGCCTGAACCTCCTGCTAGTTTCGAGGGATGGGGAGTATTTCCTGGCGTACCCTCGCTACTTCGACGTGCCAGGTTTAAGACAAGTAGTAGCGAGCCAACCAGTAATGCCGTTAACAAGACGGCCGCAAGTACGCCGAGGCGACGTTGCCATGACCTTTCCCCGGCAACAGCGAAACGAGTATGCTTCGCGTTCCTGGTGCTCGACTGCACTTGCTGTATAGCTGGCGGCGTGTAGTGCTGCTCCATGCTCTCGCGGTCATTCACAGAGCTATCATCGTTTATTGGAAGGCGGTGACGTACACGGGCGAGATGCTCAATTGTTTGGGTGTCTGTGCGGTACATACGACGAAGATCGTGAATGAGGCGCTGATCCTGTACATCCGCCTCTTCAGGAAGCAACTCATTAAAGTCTGCCATCACACTGTTCCTTTCTACTGCTGTTCGTAGATCGTGCGTAAGAGAGCAATGCTACGTGAACACAGTTTCCGTACGGTTGCTTCGCGTTTGTTGAGTAACACTGCAATCTCAGCAAAACGCAGTCCTTCGCCAAAGCGTAATTGCAATACCTGCTGTTGGAATAAAGATAAGCTACTCACGGCTTTGTAGAGCTGTTCAAGCTCCTCGCCTCGTAACGCCATCTGTTCAGGGGTTAGCGCCTCTTCGGTGCGCACTGTGTCCATCACCTGTTCTAATGGGACAACAGGGAGGTGCATAGCACGACGATAGCGATCCACAAGTTTGTTATGCGCAACGCGGCGCAACCAGACGAGTTGCTGCCGCTCAGTCAGTGCTGAAAGTTTCTCTTGCTCCAGTGCTGCTGTGAAGACCTCCACTGTCACATCCTCCGCATCCTCCCATGAAGGTGTATACAGTCTCGCATAGGCAAAGATACTGGATGCATAGCGATCATAGAGTGCAGACGCTGCACTCTTCCCTTGCGTACATTCATCGTGCTGCTGCATGCTTTCTTTCTCCACCCTCACATAATCTCATACTATAATCGTAACATAGACAAAAATGTGACACGAAAGAGAACTTCACCAGCAAATCAAAAGAACATGGGCCTTGTGCCATTCGCCCCGGTGTAACTCCTCTCCGTATAGATATGCAGAGGCGGAAAGTCTGAAGATATCTCGCATAAGAAGGAGCCTTTTGGCACCAACCATCCCATGCCGTCGGCTGCTTGCGTACAACGAATTCATACACTCTTAGTAGGTTGACATTACATGATAGATTGATTACACTTTACATGGCAGAGTTAGATACAGATAGGTTTTCCTCATCGCCACTATGTGCCATCACTTTTCGTAGTGCCAGGCTCGTGTGAAGAGTACTCGTAGTGCCAAATCCGTAAAGTTGCTATCCCTGGATACTGTTCACCTTTGCGTACACGATTTGAGAAGCTTTGCTTCAAGGAGGAACAATGACGTCTCTTATTTCGCGATTCAGATGGCCAATGCGCGGCCTCATGGCAATGACGCTAGCTCTCGTATTTGCACTCTCGTCAACCATCTCCGCCTTTGCCAGTGTGACTCTCCTTCGACTGAGCACCGATCCCTACACCAACACTACCAGCCAGCACGCAACGGAAGTCGAACCCGATACTTTATCCTCTGGCAAAACCTTCGTCTCCGCTTTCCAGGTGGGCCGCTTCTTCAATGGAGGAGCCTCCAACATCGGTTTCGCCACGTCCACCAATGGTGGGAAAGGCTTTACCAGTGGCTTCCTGCCTGGTACCACCCCTTTCTCAACACCCGCAGGCATCTATGCGCGTACCAGTGATGCCTCCGTGGCTTTTGACGCCAGGGACGGGGTCTGGATCATCTCTTTCCTGGGCCTCTTCCCCAATGGGAGCGGTTCTGTCGATGTGCTCGTCAGCCGCTCGACCGACGGGGGATTGACCTGGAGCAATCCCGTTCCGGTGAATACCGATGGTCATTTTAACGATAAGAACTGGACCGTCTGCGATAATACATCCAGCAGCCCGTTCTTCGGCAACTGCTACACCGAGTTTGACGACAATACGCTGGGCGATCTGATCCAGATGAGTACCTCCAGCGATGGGGGGCTGACGTGGGGAGCGGCACAGTCGACCGCCAACAATGCGCATGGAATCGGTGGGCAACCCCTCGTGCAGCCCAACGGGACCGTGATTGTGCCGATCAACGGCTTCGCGGGTGTCAACTTCCTGATCGTCGCCTTCACCTCCACTGATGGCGGGGCAAGCTGGAGCAAAACAAATATCGTCGCCAGGGTTGGCTTCCATCATGCAGCCGGGGGCATTCGCGACAGTATCCCGCTGCCTTCCGCTGAAATGGACAGCTCAGGCAAAGTCTATGTCGTCTGGCAGGACTGTCATTTTGAACCTACTTGTAACGCGAGTGATCTCGTGCTGAGCACCTCCACCGACGGGAAGAGTTGGTCAAAGCTGACACGCATTCCACTTGATCCAAGGGGGAGCGGGGTGGATCACTTCATCCCCGGCCTTGCCGTTGACAACTCAACATCTGACGGCTCTGCTCGCCTGGTGGTGACCTTCTACTTCTACCCGGATGCGAACTGCACCACCGCTACCTGTCAACTGAATGTCGGTTTCTCGACATCAGCGGATGGTGGAGCCACGTGGACCTCCAATACGCAACTTGCCGGACCCATGCGGACCGGCATTTCCCGCGTTTGCGGTCGCCAGCGCACCTACCAGTGGAGGTTCGGATTGTTTTACAGCGACTCCCAACTGTAATGAAGCTACCTTCACCGTAAAAGGTGGACTGAGTGTGGGCGAGGGCGGCAACCCGGCGAGTGATCAAACCAACGCCGGCTCGAACGATACGCTCACATCGAGTTCGCTTACTGACCAATAAGAGGAACATCCCCTCCAGGGTACCGTCTCTAACTTGCCAAGGCCCTTGCATGAACTACATGCAAGGGCCTCTGTCTGCGGCTGTCACCTATCAGCAAACGCGCAAATCTCCCGCACGCCGCGTTCAATATCCTCTTCTGAGGCTGCCAGGGAGATACGTACGTAGTTCTCTGCCACAGAGCCAAAGTTGTTGCCTGATGCCACGGCTACATTGCGTTCGCGCAGCAAGTCAAGCGCGAATTGCCGCCCTCGACGCTTCATCCCACCTGGACTCGTAACATCGATCAACATGTAGAATGCCCCATGCGGCGTGTATACATAGCGACCGAGGTCTTTTAGCAGGCTCACCGCCAGGTCACGGCGCCTGCGATAGGCTTCGCGCATTTCCGCTACACAATCCTGGGAACCGGTTAGTGCCGCTGCCGCCGCACGCTGCATCAGCTTACTGATATTTGTGTAACTAGCATCAAGCACATATGTGATTGTCTTAAGCAGTTCAGTTCCCGTCACAACGTAGCCAATGCGCCAGCCGGTCATGGCATAGGTTTTAGAGAAGCTGTAGGCGCAGATTACCCGCCCTGAATCAAACTCCTCACGAGTAAGCAGCGTAGCAGGGCTGACATGGTTGCCTTCGAAAATGATCTGATCGTAGCACTCATCCGAAAGCAGGTAGAGATCATGACGGCGGGCAAAGTCCAGCAAATCCTGCATGAGCTGTGGAGGAAAGACTGCCCCTGTAGGATTGCCAGGGCTGTTGATTAGCAGCAGGCGCGTGCGCGGGGTTACCAGCCGTTCCAGGTGTGCTATATCCGGCAGCCACTCTTTCCGTGGATCGAGCGGGTAGGGTACACCGGTAGCACCACAGGAGGCAAGTTGCATGATGTACTGCGGCCAATGAGGATCAGGGATAAGGACTTCATCGCCCACGCCTACCGTCGCAATCAAAGCTGATTGCAGCGCCCCTGTTCCTCCCATAGCGATGGCAATATGCTGTGGCCCAACGTGATAGCCATTGACATGCTCGATCTTTTCAACCAGCAGCTCCCGTAACCATAGCCAGCCAGCGGGAGGTCCATAAGTCATTGGTTCGGTGCGCACAGCCTCAATCGCAGCATGAATGATATGTTCCGGTGTACGAAAACTTGGCTCGCCTATTTGCAATCGCACTGCTGGTGGTAGCACCTCTCCCCGTGCTTCAGCCTCTTGCTGTAACCGGTGAGCGTAAGAACCCAGGTTGGTAATGTCATTGATGGGCAAATTATATATCTGCGGCTTGCCAGACTTCATCCTGCATCAACTCCTTTACTCTCTCCAGGTGCTGCTTATCGTGATCCCAATCCTCTTTGTCATGATCATCGGTCTTGATAGGCGTCTCCAGCAAAACCGCAACATGATCGAGCCGGGAATCAGTAAGCAAAGCTCGCAGGCCCTCCTGGCCTATGATGCCCTCACCTATACGCGCATGGACATCACGGTGACTGCCCAATGCCATCTCCGTATCATTCAGGTGGATCACCTTCAGGCGGTTGAACCCAATTACTTCGTCAAAATGCTGGAGCACTTGATGCGTTGAAGCAGCATTGGAGATATCGTATCCTGCCCCCCATAAGTGCGCGGTATCGAGACAGACCCCCAAACGCTGCTGGTACTGCGGCAGCAGATTTAACACTGCACCGATCTGTTCAAAGCTACCTCCAAGTGAATTGCCTGCCCCGACATCGTTTTCTAACAGCAACATCACCTCGGGCGGCGTCTCAGGCAGAATAGTTGTAATTCCCTCGGCAATACGCGCAATACCGGCCTCGACACCGGAACCACGATGGCTTCCTGTATGGAAGACGACGTTGGCGGCACCCAGCAGAGCGCCGCGTTGTAGTGTCCAGCGCAGCAGAAAAACAGACTTCTCCCAGATTATCTCATCTGGCGAGGCCAGGTTGATTAGATAAGGCGCGTGAATAACGACGGGATCAAGCCCTTTGTCGCCTGCAGCCCTGGCAAAAGCCAGGCCGCTCGCTGGATCACCCGCCGTTGGCCGCCAGCCCGTGGGGTTACTGGCAAAGATTTGAATAGCGTTACAGCCAAGCCACCGCGCTATCTCTGCCGCTTTTACAGCATTGGAATGTGTGGGCATGTGACGGCCAAGGCGCATTACACTACTCTCCCCCGGACTCAGTTGATTGAGTCCCTACAGCGGATTGCGGCAATTGATCCAGGCTTGTCAGGCCAAATTGCTGTAAAAATTCAGGAGATGTGGCAAAGAGGGCGGGCCGACCTACAGTTTGTGCCCGGCCTATTTCGACCACCAGGCCATGCTGGATCAGGGTCGCCAGGGCACGATCGCTATTGACACCGCGTACGGCCTCAATCTGCGCACGGGTAATGGGCTGGCGATAGGAAACGACAGCCAGCGTTTCCATAGCAGCAGTCGTCAGCCTGGCAGTCATGGGAAGACCAAGCAGGGCCGCGACGTAGCGAGCGTTCTCAGGCGCCGTCACGAGCTGCACCTGCTCGCCGAGTCGCTGCAAACGGATGCCACGTCCCTGGTTCTCTAATTGGTGTGCCAATGCCTGCAAACCACTTGCCAGGCTCTCATCATCGATATCAAGCAGCTTGCGTAACTCAGCATACTCCAACGGGCGGCCCGAGACAAAGAGGATACTCTCAATAGCCGCTGCAATCTGTCCCGTTGTCTCAATTTTCTCGAGCTGTTGCGTCATCTGTACCCGCTAAAAATTACTCAGACTCTGTCCCGGCCCCTATAAGCGCCTGCCTGGCCTCTTCAACAGTCTGCACGGCGAACAACCTGATGAGTAGATTATGCAGTGTCTCCGGGTCTTTGATGGATGCGACCTGTTGCCTTGCTACAGGGACAAGCTCTGGAAAACGCATCTGAACGAAACTCAGCAGAGTCTCGCGCTGCTCTTGCACCCTCTGCTGGCGCTCTTCTTCGCGTCCTTTCTCCAGGCCTTCCTCCAACCCTCTCTCCAGCCCTTTCTCCAGCCCTTTCTCCAGCCCTTTCTCCAGCCCTTTCTGCATTCCCTTCTTGATCATCTCCTGATAGGTCCATGACTCCTCAAGTATATCCTCTAGCATCGCAAAACTCCTTTTGAACCATTCGTTATAGGCTTTGTTCCCAGAGACCAAGCCTCCAAACGCATACGCAAGTGCCAGCAGCTCTATTTCACGGGCCTCCTCTAGAGTCGTAACCATTTCCTGCATCACTTCTGGTTCTGCTCCACTTTTTGTGAGTGGCAAGAGCGGTAGCAACCCTAATAAGCCCTTTTGCAATAGCTGTTTAGCTGGAATCTTCCCAACTTCAACAACCTGATAGTAAAATCGATGACCTTCTTCTCCGCTCGGAAGCCTCCGAATCAGAGGAGATTCCGGAACCCTACCATCTTTACGTAAATAGATAACACATGTATAGACCGGCAGCCATTCGTTCTCGCTAGAGGCAAGTACATTATATTCCAGTAAACGCTTGGGCACTGTCTCATGGTTGCGTGTTTGAAATTCAATATGTAACAAGGCTGGCTGCTCATTTACGATGATGGAAAACAAACCATCCGCAAAGATATTCCGGCTCTTCAATTCATTTGCAAACCATCCGCAAAGATATTCCGGCTCTTCAATTCATTTGGAAGTATTCGACGAAACACACCTCCGGCAACTAACCACGATACGAAATGCTGTGGCTTCTCCCTCAGCAAGCGTTTTGCTGCATTATCAAATGGACCAGGCATAACTTAAAGACCCTCCCACGTTTCTTTTCTTGTCAAAAGTGTAACATATAGGAGATATCCTGTCGAGGAGGCAGCATCGCCACTAGACATTTGGAGAGAAGGCTTCCCGTGAGCGGACTTGAGAGGTGTCATCCTGAGCGCAGCGAAGGATCTCTTCGTCCGGTGAGCCAGCCCGTTCGCGGAGTTTCCCCTGAGCGAAGCGAAGGGCTCAGGGTGACAGGCATTCTCTCCACATGTCTATATCGCCACGCTTAGAGCACAAAAGTCCTTGCAAAACTTGATAGCGATACGCTCATACTTTCTTGCAATGGCTGGCTCAATATGCTATACTAATTACCGGCAAAGACTATTTACAATGGGGAGTTTTTTATGAAAATTGAGCAGTTCACAGAAAAAGCTCGTGAAGCCATCAGCGAGGCCAATGAACTGGCTAAACAATATAACCACAGCCAGATTGAGGCTGAGCACCTGCTGGCCGCTCTTCTAGCGCAGGAAGGCGGGGTAGTGCAGCAAATTATCCAGAAGGTGGGAGGCAACCTGGCAACGGCGCAGCGCATGGTCACTAGCGATCTTGAACGCCTGCCCCGCGTCTATGGCGGTAGTGAGCCAGGCATCTCGCCACGGCTGCGCAAGCTCCTTGAAAATGCCTGGCAGGAAATGGGCAAGTTCCATGATGAATACCTCAGCGTTGAGCATATGCTGCTTGCCATGTTCGACGCCGGTGATGAGCCAGTGCAGCGTGCCTTGAAAGCTGCCGGCCTCACCCGTGACGTTGTGCTGAAAGCCCTCACATCCATACGCGGAGCGCAGCGTGTAACCGATCAGAATCCCGAGGGGAAATACCAGGCCTTAGAAAAATATGGCCGTAACCTCACGCAACTGGCGGAGCAAGGCAAACTAGACCCGGTGATTGGGCGCGACGAAGAGATCCGGCGCGTCATCCAGGTACTGAGCCGCCGCACCAAGAATAACCCCGTATTGATCGGTGAACCAGGCGTAGGGAAAACCGCCATCGTCGAGGGATTGGCGCAGCGCATAGTACGTGGTGATGTACCCAAGACCCTGAAAGACAAGCAGGTGATCACCCTTGATCTCGGTGCGCTAGTAGCAGGAGCCAAGTACCGGGGCGAGTTCGAGGAGCGCCTGAAGGCTGTGCTGAAAGAAGTGACAAGCTCGGAGGGGAACATCATCCTCTTCATCGACGAATTGCATACCCTGGTGGGCGCAGGCGCTGCCGAAGGCGCGATGGATGCCTCAAACATGTTGAAGCCCATGCTGGCGCGCGGCGAACTGCACTGCATAGGCGCAACCACGCTGGATGAGTACCGCAAGCACATCGAGAAGGATGCCGCCCTCGAGCGCCGTTTCCAGCCCGTGATGGTCGATCAGCCCTCGGTCGAGGACACCATCAGTATCCTGCGCGGACTGAAACAACGCTACGAGGTGCATCATGGCGTGCGCATACAGGACAGCGCGCTGGTAGCCGCCGCAGTGCTCTCCAACCGCTATATTACCGACCGTTTTCTGCCGGATAAGGCTATCGACCTGGTTGACGAAGCCGCCAGCAGGCGGCGGGTGGAACTGGACAGCACTCCCAGCGAGATCGACGCGCTAGACCGCCGCATCCGGCAGTTGCAAGTAGAACAAGAGGCGTTGAAAAAAGAAACCGACCCGGCAAGTCGCGAGCGGCGCGCTAAAGTAGAGCAAGAGATTGCTAACCTGAACGAGCAACTGCACACCCTACGCCTCTCTCTGGAAAGTGAACGCGAACCGGTTGAGGCGATTCGCGGGCTGAAGAAAGAGCTGGAGCAAGCGCAGCTCGAACTGGAGAAGGCTGAACGCGAGTACAACCTCGACTTACAGGCACGACTGCGTTACGGCACTATTCCCGACCTGGAGCGACGTATCCAGGAAATGGAATCAAAGCTAACAAACATCAAGGGCGCGCGTATGCTCAAAGAAGAGGTCGATGCCGAAGATATTGCCGAGATCGTCTCGAAGTGGACGCATATTCCCGTCACCAGGTTGATGGAGGGTGAAGTACAGAAGTTGCTCACAATGGAAGATCGCCTGCGCGAGCGCGTCGTCGGGCAGGAACTGGCCTTGCAGACCGTTTCCGACGCCATACGGCGTTCGCGCGCTGGCCTGCAGGACCCGAATCGTCCATTGGCTAGCTTCATCTTCCTGGGCCCAACGGGTGTAGGGAAAACTGAACTGGCGCGAGCGTTGGCAGAGTTCCTGTTCGACGATGAACGCGCTCTAGTCCGTATTGACATGTCAGAGTACATGGAGAAGCATAGCGTCTCACGCTTGATTGGTGCTCCTCCCGGTTACGTTGGCTACGAAGAGGGCGGCCAGCTTACAGAGGCTGTGCGCCGTCGCCCCTACAGCGTTGTACTCTTCGATGAGATCGAAAAAGCCGCGCCGGAAGTCTTCAACGTGCTACTACAAATACTCGACGATGGTCGCCTGACGGATGGCCAGGGACGCACGGTTGATTTCAAGAACACCGTCATTATCATGACGAGCAACGTCGGCACCGCGTGGCTACACGAGTTCGATGGCATGGATGAAGACGAGATACAGCGCGTGGTGCGCCAGCGCCTGCGGGAAGAGGGCTTCCGTCCAGAGTTCATCAACCGTATTGACGAGGTGATCGTCTTCCACCAGATCACTCGTGACCAGATGAAGAACATCGTGGACATTCAAATCAATCGCCTACGCCCTCGCCTGGCCGAACGTCACATCACACTGCGCCTGAGCGATTCGGCCAGAGAACAACTGGCAGACATGGGCTACGACCCGCAGTACGGTGCACGTCCTCTCAAGCGTGTCATCCAGCGAGAAGTTGAAAACCGCATTGCCCGCGCTATCCTGGATGGCACTGTTCGGGACGGCGATACCGTAGAAATCGATGCAAAGGGTGGGAAACTGGTATTGGAGAAAACATATGAGCATCAATGACCCCTCCCAGCAAACCGATCACGCCCATCTTATAGAGGCACTGAGCGCCATGATGTTACAACTGAATGCGCTACAGGCCATCGTGCGCGACGGCACAGCAAATGGCGTACCAGATATCAATGCCATCCGCAGCGGATTGACAATATTGGAGCAGATGACGAGAGAAATGCTGTACGAGCTGCGTTCGGTTAGCGACGACATGCCTTTGCCGGAACTATCCGGCGTTACACTGGGTGAGGCGCTCTCGCGAGCAGTAGAAGAGAAGGCGGAATCGCTGGGACTCTCCAGCCGTATTGTCTTCTCCGGGGAGGAACGCCCTCTACGGGACGACATCGAACGTCTGCTGTATCGCATCGCCCAGGAAGCGCTCGAACAAGTCCAGCATCATACAAATGCACGCAAACTGCGCTTTGCACTGAATTATGGACGAGACGAAGCCCAGGTGAGCATCGAGGATGACGGGGTTGCGCCAGGGCAAGGGGATTTGAGCATTTCCACTGGTAACCAGGTTCCTGCACCGCCATTTACGCCAGCGGACGTAGATACCCGGTTTACCGCACCTGGAGATTTATTTGCTCTTTTGCGCAAGCGCACTGAGCATCTGGGCGGATCACTGGAGATCAATACCAGTGTCGAACAAGGAACGCAGGTGCTGGCTCGTATACCCTATGTATATCACACGCATACAGAGACAAAGATGCCTCCCGCCGCGCCCGATGCCGTGGGAAATGCACGTGTACGCGTGTTGATAGCGGACGCTCAGGCTGTTACAAGAGCGGGTTTACGCCGCCTGCTAGAAAGTTATCCCGATCTGGAAGTCGTTGGCGAGGCAACCGATGGAGTACAGGCAGTCAGCGAGACCCTGGAGCTAGGTCCCCAGGTAGTAATCCTGGATGCACAACTTCCCAATGGGCAGAGCCTGGAAGCGCTGCGTCAAATAAAACAGCTCAATCCAGACACGAAGGTGTTGTTTCTTTCATCGCTGGACCGCGAAGACTATCTCTATGAGACGCTGCGTGCAGGCGCCGGCGGCTACGTCCTCAAAGATATCGCAGCCGATGAATTGGCCCAGGCAGTGCGAACTGTTGCGCGTGGCGAGGTGCTGGTACAGCCGCAAATCGCGGGGCGTTTGATTTCACGCTTTGGCCAGCAGGCACGTGGCAACGCTGCACGCGAGGCACTCACAGCAAGGGAACAGGAGGTGCTGCGACTGCTGGCGCGAGGACTGCGCAATAAAGAAATAGCGGCACGCCTGTACGTAAGTGAGCGCACCGTCAACTTTCACCTTGCCAATATCTATCAAAAGCTCAACGTCTCCGGCCGTACCGGGGCATTGAGCAAGGCGTTAGAACAGGGGTTGATTACGGCCTGAGAATACCAACGTGCCACGTATCGATCTCGTGCTTCAATGCAGCAATATATCCTGCCACATCATTGTGATCACTGCTGGGTGCGTAGACAGGTATGATTTTATCTACGGTGACCAGCCCCCACTGCGCCACATATAAATTGCGAATCAGCTTGTACCACTGCTCGAAGCCATCCGCCCAGCTATTCATTCGCGCGAATCCTCCAATGTTCTGGTCAATACAAGGACGTGTGGGAATGCAGCGGAGATTACCAAGCGAAAGCGTGGCCTGGGCCTCACCTGTTGTGCCAAACAGGCTCTCATGCATAAAGAAAGCCAGAGCGTAAACAGGATCTATGCCGTATTTCGCGCCTAAATCATACATCTGCTGCCCGAGGCCTGCGGCAGGTGAGCTGTAGCTGGCAAGCACACGATTGATAAAATCTGCGGTTATCGTAGGCTTACCCAGGACAGAGTAAGGACCCACGTGCACCGGAACCGGTGTCTTAACAGCTATGGGCCCATTGCTATTTTGCCACGTATTGAAGGCATCCATAGAGCCGCCGACTTGTATAGCAAAAGATTGCACAGTTGGATCATTTACAAGCTGCGACCCGCCAGGTCGCTGGAACACGCCCGCGGTAATTAATACTATTGCTCCCAGCACGATGCACACCATACAAATAATCAGCGGGGTGAGCCATGAGCGATGCCGTGCCAGCGGATGCTCTTCCTCAAGATTATGTGTGATGATTCCTGTTCGCCTGCCCGGCGTCACCCGCGTTTCTCGTTCTTCCTCTTCATGTACCGCCGGAAGTTCTCGCGTAGCACGCCGGGGAATGTTTGTTTGAGGAGTAACTGTTATTTTGGGCGGTGGGGAATCCTCGCCATAGCTACTGCCTCGGGCCATTGATAACCTCCCTAGTAGAACAAATTTTCTTGTTGACTAAGTGTACCACACGCCCTACTACCACACAAGTAGGTAGTGCCTCTTTTATCTGAATTCGACCGCACCCCCTCGTGATACAAATTGACACATTTTGAAATGGTATCAGGGAAATGCCAGGCTGTCAATTTTGTAGCCCAATGCTCTCAACTAGCAACCAGTATAGCACAGATCTCATAAGGAAATGTTACGCATGGTTCAAATGCACTTGACAGTTCCTCACCAACAGCAAGATCCAGCCCTGTCATCCTGAGCGCAGCGAAGGATCTCGCTGCCGATCGCGACAGACCCTTCGCTGCGCGGAGGCGTGACAGGCAGTATCTCCAAATATCTATTCGTCAGTGAAGATGAGCACAAGCGAAATCAGCAGAATTGAGGCTCTCCAACCTGCAAGACAGAATATGGTATCATGTACCGTAGAATACGCTCAAGCAGAGAACAGCACCAGGGAGAGACCAATGGCACAACGCAAATACCCACTCATGAGTGTGGAGGACTACCTGGTACTCAACAGGAACAGCAAAGACATACGCTACGAATATCTCGATGGCGAGATATGTATGCTTGCCGGAGGAAGTCCCGATCACTCCATCATCATTGCCAACCTGACAGCCACGATCAAAGGGCCGCTCAAGGGCAGCCAGTGTCGCGTCTACAATTCCGATGTGCAACTAAGGCTTTCCGAAAAGCGCTACGTCTTCCCAGATATCACGGTTAGTTGTGACGAGCGCGACCGGAATCAGAAAGAAACGATACGCTACCCCCGCCTCGTCGTCGAAGTGCTCTCTCCAACCACAGAAGCAACCGAAAGAGGCAAAAAAGCAGCGTACTATCGAGCGTGCCCAACCATACAAGAATACATAATGGTTGACTCCGAAGAAGTCTTCGTAGAAGTTCACCGCCGCGAAGAGCAAAGGTGGACAATCAACACCTTTGAACCAGGATATACTATCACACTAGAAAGTCTTGGCATCCAGTTCCCTATCGAAGACGTTTATGAGGGGACAAGTCTTACGTATCACTAAAGAGGTATTATGGCCCAGCAACTCAACATTATCATTGTCCCTCATACCCACTGGGACCGTGAATGGTATCAGACATTCCAGCAGTTCCGCGTACGCCTCGTACACGCCGTTGATAAACTGCTCGATATTCTGGACCGCGACCCCCAGTTCAGCCACTTCATGCTCGACGGCCAAACCATTGTGCTCGACGACTACCTGGAGGTGCGACCAGAGCAGGAAGAGCGCCTGAAGCAGTATACTCGCTCTGGCCGCATACAGGTAGGCCCCTGGTACCTGCAGCCCGATGAGTTTCTGGTGAGCGGTGAGTCACTTGTGCGCAACCTGCAGTTCGGTTTACAACGCGCAAGCGAGTTTGGCGAAACTATGCGCGTTGGTTATGTTCCCGATACCTTCGGCCACATTGCGCAATTGCCGCAGATTCTACGCGGCTTCGGCATCGACAACGCCGTCTTCTGGCGCGGTGTTGGCGCCGAAGCTCACAAAAGCGAATTTTACTGGGCCGCTCCAGATGGAACGCAGGTGCTGGTTATTCATCTTGCCGACGCCCTCGGCTATTCTAATGCCCGTGATATGCCATTGAACCCGCAAGAGTTTGTAGCTCGCGTCGAACTGCTTACTGCCTCCCTCTTGCCGAAGGCTACTACCAACACTCTGCTCTTTATGAACGGCTCAGATCACCTGGAACCACAGGACGGCTTGCCGGAGACAATCGAAGCCGCTAATCAGCAACTGGCGCATATTAATCCTGAACACGAGAAGATTCTCGCACGCTATGGGCACCTCGAGCAAAATGGACAGGTAAGCCATTTTGAGCAGATCCACGTACGCATCGGCACGCTGCCCCAGTATATCGAGGCTGTACGCCAGCAGATTGAGCGCTCACCAGACACACCATTGCAGACGCTTAGCGGTGAGATGCGCAGCAGCCAGTACGCGTACCTGCTACCAGCAGTGCTCTCGACACGCATGTGGATTAAGCAGCAAAATACAGCCACAGAACACCTGCTTGAACGGTGGGTGGACCCGCTGACTACCTGGGCATGGAAGACCGGCGCTCCCTATCCCGGAGGATTGGTGAGGCTTGCCTGGAAGATCCTCTTGCAGAATCACCCGCACGATAGCATTTGCGGCTGTAGTATTGACCAGGTTCATCGAGAAAACAGCGTGCGTTTTGCGCAAAGCCAGCAGATTAGCGAGAGCATCATTGCCCAGGCAATGCAGAGCCTCGTCTCTGCCACAGATACCCGCGCTTCTGCCCGGCCACACGCGGGCCAGGAAGCTGTTCCTTTCGTCGTCTTTAACCCTGCCCCTGGGCCACGTACAGAAGCAGTGCAGGTAGTGGCGCAGCTTCCAGGCTCGTTAAAGCATGCCGTGATAGTAGATGAGAGCGGTTCGCGTATGCCCTATCATGTCGTCAATCGCTGGCGGCAAGAAATCGGCTCGATGCCAGTGCCGCGCGAGATGCTAGCTGCAGCAGTAGCGCTCCTGGAGTCGCATGCTCCAGGAGACTTCATCACTATGGCCCAGGCGACCTTAGTAAGCATGCTCGGTCATCCCGAGAACGTGATTACGCGTGTTAATGTAGAAGAGGGGCCGCAAACGGGAGTGGCCTCCATCGAACTGATGATTACACGCCGGGGACACGCAACTATCAATCAACAAGAACTTCTTGCCTCTGAAAGCAAGGTGCTTGCGCTCTTGCAGCGTGAAGATATTAACACGCTAGAGTTCACGGTGATCGACCAGGCGCGGCAGACCATCGATTTTATTGCTGCTGACCTGCCCGCCTATGGGCTGAAAACCTTCTGGATGTACCCGGATGGCTTGCAAAACGCAGGACAGCCCACTAACCCTGCGACGGGCAAGGAGCAACCTGAAGTTTCGACGCAATCCCAGATAGAAAACGAATTTTATCTTGTTGAAGCGAGCCAGGCTGACGGAACGCTGACGGTTACCGACAAGCAGACTGGGGCGGTCTTTACAGGTCTTAACCGCTTCGTAGATGGTGGAGACGTCGGTGACCTGTACACCTACTGTCCCCCCGCGCACGATACGCTTATCAGCAAGCCGGCGAAGCCGCCAAAGATTGAGCTGGTCAGCGCGGGGCCTGTACGCTCCATCATGCGCATCAGCGGAAGCTGGTCCTTACCGGGCGCCTGCTCCGCTACCCGCGCAGAGCGCAGCGCTCAAATGACCACCTGTCCCATCATCAGCGAAATATCGCTAACCCCCGGGGTACGTCGCATTGACATTCATACCAGTATGGAAAATATGGTAAAAGATCACAGATTACGCGTAACTTTTCCTGTATCATATCCAGTAGACAATGCTGCGGCGGAAGGCACCTTCGAGGTTCGTACGCGACCGATTGCCGCGCCTCGACCTGCGGATATCTCGGAATGGGCGGAGGAGCCTGTGAATACTTTCCCGCAGAAACGTTTTATTGATGTGAGCAATGGAACGGTAGGCCTGGGAGTACTCAATCGCGGCCTACCCGAGTACGAGATTGTGCAAGATGAATCGGGCCAGAAGGCGGCAGCAGTTACGCTCCTGCGCTGTGTGGAATGGCTCTCGCGCGGCGATCTCTCGACTCGCCGGGGTCATGCCGGGCCAATGGAATATACGCCAGAGGCCCAATGCCTGGGACATCACGAATTTGATTACGCGCTGGTAGCGCACAGCGGCGACTGGGAAGCGGAGGAAGCACTGGTGCTGCGTGAAGCCCAGGCTTTCAATACACCCGTGCGCGTACTGGAGGCCGAACAGCACGAGGGGCAGCTTCCTTCACGAGCCACGCTGCTCGAGGCCGAACCCCGTACGCTCGTAGTCAGCGCGATCAAGCGGAGCGAGTCTGGCCAGGGGGTGATTGTGCGGGTGTACAATCCTCTCAGCCATGCCGTAGAGGCCCGCTTACGGCCAGGGTTTGCCTGCACCAAAGCTTTCGTGGCAAACTTACAGGAGGAGCAACAAGAGCAAATCTTCTGGAATGGTGAAGAGGGGGAGGCCCTCTTTGTGGGTCTTCGTGCAGGGGAAATCACGACCATACTGTTTCAATAGGTATGTCGTCTGCTGGCATCCGTGTGGATGCCGGCAAAAGTTCAGTTTGCAATATAGTACCTCTTAGTCCTATATTGGTTCTATTGTGTGTATCTTCTGCGTTGTAATAAGATGTAGAATGCTGAAAGGGGCGCTGAACCTGTGACTATGGATAGCATCGTCGTCTTCGCCGTGACTCCATCTGGTAGTAGCAATATATTAGATACTTTGGGCAAGGCATTAGGGGTAGTTATTGGCTTCCTGGTAGCCTTCCTTGTTATTTTCTGGATCAGTTTGATTATCTGGACGTTCCGCGATATTCGCTCACGTTCTCAAGATTTCCTGGTGCAGATTCTCTCTACATTGCTGGTCGCAGTTTTCTTCATTGGCGGCCTCTTCATCTATATGATTCTGCGCCCGCGCCAGACCCTGGCAGAAATTTATGAGCGTCAATTAGAGGAAGAATCGCTCCTGGCAGAGATGACTGAGCGGCAGACCTGTAACAATTGTCACGCTCGTATCGAGTTAGACTTCCAGATCTGCCCATCATGTGGTCAAAAGCTCAAACGACCCTGCCCCAAGTGCGAACGTCTCCTGGAACTGCGCTGGGCTTTCTGTCCCTACTGCGCAACAAACCTCGCCTCTATCCCACTGGGGAGCATACCCGGAATGCCTACCATGCAGGGCATGCCAGGTGCACAGGGCGTTCCCATGAGCGGCCCGTTAGGCGGCAATCGCTACTGATTTTTTCCCGCCTGCATTTGCCTGTCGAGCGGTTTGGTGGTATAATGAGACGGTATGAAAATTGGCAGTATTGCCAAATTTTCTTCATCCGATTGGAATACCTTTCATAGGTGTGGCGAAAACGTGAGGTCGGGCGGTGGACTCCCCAGGTCCACTCGCCGCAAGCATAGGCTCCAAGGGCCGCTGAGTTGCTGTCTCTGCATTCCCGCATGCCGTGGAATGCAGACATAGTGGGCCGGTAGGAACCTCTACGAAATCCCCTCCGTCAAACACCTGCGTCCTTGTTCGCATCAACGAAGCTGAGGGTCGCGGTATGCCGTGTATAAAAATGGAAAAGGTGTACAAGATGACTCGCCTTCAAGATGCGCTGATGGGTAACCGTAAAGCATGCATTTGGAATTGTATATATACATAAACGGATAGCCCTTAATACAAAAGGGATGGGCTGTTTCTATGGCAAAAACGAGAGAATCTATTATGACAGAGCAAATCACCGGTGACACGGGTGCTATACTTAACCCGGCTGAGCACAAAAGTGGGAACGGTGCAGGGAGAACGAATAGCAACGGGAATGGCAATTATAGTGAGCAGAACATCCAGATTCTCGAAGGCCTTGAGGCGGTACGCGTGCGCCCTGGTATGTATATCGGCGCTACCGACCAGCGCGGCCTGCATCACCTGATTTATGAAGTCGTCGATAATAGCATTGACGAAGTCATGGCGGGCTATGCCGACACGGTCAAGGTTACGATCCACGCTGATAGTTCCGTCATTATAGAAGACAACGGACGCGGTATCCCCGTAGAGGAACATCACCAGCGCCCCGGCCTCTCTACCCTGGAAGTGGTCATGACCATCCTACACGCCGGCGGTAAGTTTGGCGGAGGCGGCTATCAAATCAGCAGCGGCCTGCATGGAGTAGGTGTCTCGGTTGTAAACGCCCTTTCAGAGTGGTGCCAGGTCGATGTTAAACGCGACGGCATCCTCTACCGCCAGCGCTACGAACAAGGTGTGGCGGTCACGCCCCTGTTGGAAGTGGATCTCGTCGAAGAGGATGACACGGGCACTATCACATCCTTCATCCCTGATCTGACGGTGATGGAGACACGCGATTACAACTTCGACGTTCTGGCTCAGCGTTTCCGCGAGATGGCCTACTTGAACCGGGGCATGACGATCTCCCTGCGCGACGAGCGTACCGACCGTGAAGTGACCTTTTACTTCGAGGGCGGCCTGGTCTCTTTCGTGCGCTATCTCAATAAGGGTCGCGGCCGTTTAATGGCTCGCCCGGTCAGCACCGTCCGCGAGTTGGATGATGTAAAGGTCGAACTGGCGGTGCAGTACAACGATGGCTGGAACCCCACCGAGTTCTCCTTTGCCAACGGTATCAACACGGTTGATGGCGGCATGCACATCACGGGCTTCCGCAGCGCACTCACACGCACGCTCAACGACTATGCGCGTAAGATGAACCTGCTCAAGGAAAAGGACGGCAATCTTACCGGCGACGATGTACGTCAGGGCCTGACGGCGGTGGTCAGCGTCAAGATCCCCAATCCGCAGTTTGAGGCCCAGACGAAGGCCAAACTGAACAATGCCGAGGTGCGTCCCATCGTAGAGACTGTCACAGCCGATATGCTGGCCAAGTACCTGGAGGAGACTCCCAGCGAAGCCAAGGCCATCATCGCGAAGTGTGTGCTCTCCTCCCAGGCCCGCGAAGCGGCTCGTGCTGCCCGCGACCTGGTCCAGCGCAAAAATGCCCTGGACACGACTCTTCCCGGCAAGCTCGCCGACTGCTCGGAGAAACGCGCCGATCGCTGCGAACTCTACCTCGTAGAAGGGGATTCCGCGGGCGGGAGTGCAAAACAGGGCCGTGACCGCCACTTCCAGGCCATCCTGCCTCTACGAGGAAAAATCCTGAATGTGGAGCGTGCCCGTCTCGACAAAATGCTCGCCAACGAGGAGGTAAAAAACATCATCACTGCTATCGGCGTTGGTATTGGCGAGCACTTTAACATGGCAAAACTGCGCTATGGCCACATCGTAATCATGTGCGACGCGGACGTTGACGGTGCTCATATCCGCACTCTGCTGCTAACTTTCTTCTTCCGCTACATGGAGCCGCTGATCACAGAAGGGCACCTGTACATCGCCCAACCCCCGCTCTACCACATCAAGACGGGCAAAAACGTGCAGTACGTCTACGCTGATGAAGAACGAGACAGGCTGATTGCAGAGTACAAAGCCGGGCACAATGGAAAGGAACCAGAGGTCGGCAGGTACAAGGGTCTGGGAGAGATGAACCCCGAGACGCTCTGGGATACCACCATGGACCCGGCCCACAGGACAATCCTGAAGGTCAGCATCGAGGAAGCCGTGGAGGCCGACAAGATCTTCAATATGCTGATGGGCGACGAGGTCGGACCCCGCAAAAGGTTCATTGAAAGCCACGCGAAGAGCGCGAACCTGGATGTGTGAGAGCCTACTGTAGTGTAGATTTTCATAAATAATTGGCCTATTATCACTAAAATTTGGCCGGAATTGTCACAAATATCTGGCCATAACACAACGGGATGCTCCCTGCACTGGCTACGTGGGATAACGGTTCCAATACTGCCCTGAATCA
>WNFH01000751.1_pt1 | contig 21103 bp, 19 predicted proteins | sample 5400411 | NCBI WGS metagenome assembly WNFH01 (sample SAMN13153347, study PRJNA577476) | soil metagenome | isolation source: 200 cm saprolite under Douglas fir tree site 2 hole 3 | place: USA:California | collected 2015-04-18
AACAGCCGGGTCTTGTCCGGGGCGCTGAAGTCGAAGGCAGCTAGGCCCCCGGATCCCTGAGCCGACCCGCTTGCGAGCTGCCAGTTTGCGGACGGATCCGCAAACGCACTGACGCCTCCGAATCCGATGGCAGCCATTGCCGGGCACTATGAGTCCGACGAGCAAACGTTTCATGTATCACTCCTTCTCGCGTCTAGTTAGCTCTGCCTGCCGGGAAATGAGTAGTCGGCCCACAGGCGTCTCAAAGTGTTTTGCTCGCCGGCCACCCGCTGCTCCCCAGCATGGCACCAAACCGCCGTATTTGAGGCAGCGTGGTGCGCCTGGCAAGAATCGAACTTGCTGCCTCTTGCTCCGCAGGCAAGCGCTCTATCCGGTGAGCTACAGGCGCGTGAGCGGTTCAGTTTAGGCGAGCATCAACGGCAGCCGTCGCAGTCTTGAAGGCGGTGGCGTCGAGGTTGGTCAGTACAACCAGCGCAACGAACACGGACTTGTGCCAGCACGCCAGTTGCACCGGCGTTCGTGTGTATGTCCACGAGCTGAGGCCCAACCCGGTGCCGGTTCCGCGGTTCAGTCCGGGCGGAAGTTCGCCTGGGGCGGGCGGTACGAAACCGAGCACACCCGACTGCCAGGCTCGATCGGCCTGCCCCTCGTCGCGGAACATCGCCACGAAAGCCGCAGCGCTCTTGGGCTTGGCGACGGCCGCGAGCTCCGCGGTGCAGGCGGAATTGTCAGAGGTGTAGAGGGAGATGGCCGCGCTAATGGCGCCCATCGTGCGCAGTGACTGCCACTCGTCGTTGAGGCTGCTCGCGAGCGCCGGCTGCGACGCCTGCAGGTTCGTGATGTAGGCGTCGAACGGACCGGAGCCGGGGCAGATATTGAGGCCGCTCGGGACATCGCCTACCTTCAGCACCGCGTCGGCTACGGCCGTGTGCGGCGATGGGCTGGGAGTTGGTGTCGGACTCGCTACGGGGCGTGCGTTGCTCTGGCATGCGGCCACAAATGCGATCAACAGGATGAAGGCTGGAAGTCGACCCACGAAGGCCGCACTCTAAACTAAAGCGCTCGCGCGCCTGTAGCTCACCGGACAGAGCGTTCGGCTCCGGACCGAAAGGCAGCAGGTTCGATTCCTGCCAGGCGCACCAGTTATACAGATTTGTATTATCCGGCGATGTATAACCCCGGCCCGAACGATCAAGACGCCTGGCGAGCGGAAGACCCGCCGCCGGCTCGGTATAACGATCCCTGGCCCGAGCGACCCCCTCGTCCGCTCGAACCTTTTAACAGAATTTCATGGCCCGGGCCCGAACGCGCCGGGTTACCTGGTTCGGTTACCTGGCGAAGCCTTCATCCCCATGTGTGCCCGGCCGCGCGATGCGGCCGGGCATCTGGATCTAGGTTGCGGAGGCGAGCAACGCCGCCAGATCGGCCACCGCGAGACCGCCGGTGGCGTACACAGTCGAGCGGGCCCCTGTGTCGCCCAGAACTCCCGTACGCGCGGGGGTTATCGTGTTGCCCTCGTAGAAGCGGTCGTTGGGCGGCGATACGCCTGCGATGTCGTTGATGAGCACGCGGTGCTCGCACTCGATGCCGCAGATTTGGGCCGCCGCCTCGGCGACGGTGGTGCCCAGGCCCCCGCCAAGGGTCGCACCAGCGGCAACAGCGCCCAGATAGGCGCCGATGAAGATCGACTCCAGCTTGGCACCTAGGGCCAGCATGGCGCCGGCGCTGTCGAAGCTTCCAGGCAGGAAGCCGAACGTGGTCAGCGGGAAGTCGCCAAGGCCGAGGGATGTGCGCACCGACTCGAGGAATGCGAGGTGCGAGGTCTCCTGCGCTTTGGCCGCCTTGAAGTACCCGCGATGGGAGTCGTTCAGCAGAGTGTGGGTGGCCACGTCACTGGCAACCGAGAAGTCCGAGCCTTCGCCGAGCGCGTTGCCATAAAAGGCGATGCCGATCCGTTCGGCGCCGATGGCATCCACTACGAAGCCCGTTGCGACGCTGCCAGCATCAGCGAACACTGTTGCCACCTTGCCAAGACTCACCACCCCAACCGCGGCGGTACCACCGGCCAGAAGAAGCTTCTGCATGAAGCCGCGCCGGGTGGCGACCGGCTTGAAGTAGTCGACGCTGCTGAGAATCTGTTCCAGGCGCCCACTCTCGGGCGAGGATTGGGTTGTCATGCTCCGCCTCCCTTTTGGCGCGTCCGGAGAATCGCGCCGCCTCCTGCCCAGCCGGCGGCGAGCCGAACGTTCACTTCTCTATACGGCGGTGGGGCACACCCAGATCATCCACGCCGGCATCTGGACACATTCCCTGGGAAGCGGGTAATAGGGCGATGGCGGCAACCAGACCCGCCGCAAACGCCAGCAGCGGCAGCGAGCCGACGCTAAAGACGGCCTCCGCAGCGGGAACGCCCAGGAGCATCCCCCGGGCGGGCCAAGCCGGAGGCGAGCCACGCAGCACCAGCCAGACCGAGCCGAGCAGCATTGCGAAGTCGTCGGGATTTGGGCAACTCCACTGATGTGGTACAAGGGCTGAATGATGGAGTGCACACACCCTTTGGACAGTTTTGAGTTCCACGACGCTGAGGCCGTTCGACCCGAATGCGTAGTGCGCAATCGCTGGAGACCATGAGGGCCGCCGGCGCAAGGACCGGCGTAGCGAAGGAAATTACCGAATGGCGCTCCTATACAAGATCCTCTAATGGCCGGTCATCAGTCTCCTGATCACTGGCGGGCTGCATTTCACGATCCTTCACCGCCTTCGAGTTGGGCGGCTTGGACAGCCGGCGACTTTTATCGCGCGTTCGAGTCCTTGCAGAAGCGCATGGCTGAGCTGCAGACCCGCTCCGAAAACCTGCAGACGAGCTGGGGAAATATTCTCGAGCTTTGCGCTTTTCGTTCCGACCCCCGCGGATCCGAAAGGTGACGCGACGCTGGCGCCAACTCGATGAAGAAATCGGCCGCCTCGAGACCGTGCGTCATGTGAAGCTTGTGCCAGTACTTCCCACGTGCGACGGATCAGCATCCGTGTGTCCTCGCAGCGAGACGCTGGGCTGGCGCACAATCTGACCACGGTGGAGCTCTTGGAGCGTAGCGCCTTTTTGGAGCGACTCCGGGCTCACCTCTCCGAGGCCGAGCGCGGGTCCGGCCGCGTGGTCTTTCTGGGTGGCGAGGCAGGCATCGGGAAGACCACCTTGGTCGAGACCCTTTGCCGCGACCAGGCAGCGCGAGCGCGGATCCTGCGCGGAGCCTGCGACGCTTTCTCAACGCCGAGGCCCCTCGGCGCGCTGCAAGACATGGCGCCGACCTTGGGCGGCGATCTCGAGCAGCTGATCGAATCTGGTGCCAGCCAGCAGGCGATCTTCACGACGGTCCTGGCCCAGTTCGCCACGCGCGGCAGGCCTAACCTGGCCGTTTTCGAAGACGTCCACTGGGCGGACGAGGGCACGCTGGACCTGCTCCGCTTCCTGTCCCGCCGCCAGGAGCACACCCGCACTCTGCTCATTGCGACCTATCGCGATGATGAGGTGGGTCCTCGGCACCCGCTCACCATTCTGATGGGCGACATTGCGACCTCGCCTTGCCTTCGGCGGATGACTCTGCCAAGGCTCTCGCTCGAGGCGGTGACAAGACTTGCCCAGGGAACTGGAGTCGACCCCGGCAACCTCTTCCGGCAGACCGAGGGAAACCCATTCTTCGTGACCGAGGTACTAGCCGCAGGCACGGCCGGCATTCCGCCCACCGTTCGTGACGCGGTTTTGGCCCGGGTGGCCAGGCTCTCGCCTGCGGGGCGCGAGACCCTCGAGGCCGCCGCGGTGGTTGGGCCGCACGCACAGCTCCGGTTGCTTGAAGGCGTCGCCCCGACGGGCGGTCTCGAGGAGTGCCTCGCCAGTGGCATGCTGCTGGCCGAAGACGGCACTCTTTCCTACCGCCACGAGCTGGCCCGCGCGGCGGTTGAGGCGGCGATTACCCTCACCCGCCGCAGGGAGCTTCACCGGCGGACGCTGCAGCTAATCGCCGACCGGGCAGAGCTGGCAGACCCGGCCCGCCTCGCCCACCACGCGGATGCCGCGGAGGACCAGGAAGCGGTCCTGCGCTGGGCGGTGGTGGCGGCTGAGCGTTCGGCCCGGCTGGGCGCCCACCGCGAGGCTGCAAGTCAGTACGGTCGCGCCCTGCGCTTCGCCGATGCCCTGGCGGCCTCAGAGCGCGGCGGGCTTTATGAGCGTCTTTCCCATGAGCGCTCCATCACAGACCAGCTCGCCGAGGCGGTGTTGGCTGGCCAGCAGGCTCTAGAGGTCTGGCGAAGCCTTGGTGATCGGATTCATGAGGGCGACATCCTGCGGCGGCTGTCCCGCCTCTTCTGGATGTCCAACCGCTTCGGCGAGTCCGAGGAGGTGGGGCGGGAGGCGGTCGGGATGCTGGAGGCCCTGCCGCCTGGACCGGAGTTGGCGCGTGCGTACAGCAACCTCTGCCACGTCCTGACCCTCGACGACAGATACGACGAGGCAATCCCGTGGGGGGAGCGGGCCATCGACCTTGCTCGCAGCCTGGGCCAGGAAGAGATCGCTCTGCACGCCATGAGTAGCGTGGCCACCGCCAAGCTGTTGATGGGCGACGAGAGTGGAAGGACCCTGCTGGAGGAGAACGTCCGCTCGGCCGAGCGTGCTGGCCTCGACAATCAGGCGGCTCAGTCACTCTTCAACCTGGCCAGGAGCGCGGTCGGAGAGCGCCGTCACCAGGTAGCCGCGCCTTACCTTGAGGAGGGACTCGCCTACTGTGCAGTCCGTGACCTCGATTTCTTCCGGCTCTATATGCTCACCTGGCGCGCCTACTCGCTTCTCCAGCAGGGGCTCTGGGCGGAGGCTGAGGAGCTGGCCGAGGAGGTGCGCAGCCACTCGTTGCCGACCTCCGCCGCGATCCGCGGAATCGCGGTGGCCGCCGTTCTGGGGACAATCAGGGCCCGCCGCGGGGAGGCGGGAGCCATGGCGCTGCTCGATGAAGCGTTGACGCTGGCCCAGCCTGTCCCCAACTTCACCTGGAAGCTGCCGGTGAGAGCTGCGCGGGCGGAACTGGCCTGGCTGTCGGGCGACACTTCGAGGACCCGCCAAGAGGCTTCCGCGGGCCTCGAGCTCGCCCGCCGCGATCCCGCCTCGGCAGCTTACTTTCGCTGGCAGATCGGGGAGCTCGCCTGCTGGCTCTGGCGAGCCGGCGGCCTGCAGAAGGAGCCGGCCGAAGCTGCTGAGCCCCACGCCCTTGAGATCGTGGGCCGGTGGGCGGACGCAGCCGAGGCGTGGCGGCGGCTGGAGTGCCCTTACGAGATGGCCATGGCTCTGGCGGCCGGCGGTGAGGCGGCCCTGCGCGAAGCCCACGGCGTCCTGCGGAGGCTGGGCGCGCGGCCTGCCCTGGCGATCGTGAGCCGGCGGCTCCGGGAGGTGGGTGTCCGCGACATTCCCCGCGGCCCCCGGCCGGCCACTCAGGCCGGTCCGGCCGGCCTGACTGCGCGCGAGCTGGAGGTCGTCGGACTGCTCGCCCAGGGGCTCCGCAACAGCGAGATAGCTGTTCGGCTGGTCATCTCTGAGCGGACCGTGGCCAACCACGTGGCGACGATCCTGGGCAAGCTCGCCGTGGATTCGCGGGGCGCCGCCGTGGCTGCGGCGGCACGCCTCGGTGTGACCGGGCCAAATTAGTCATTTCGGCTCATTTCTTTTCGCGCCCTTCGCCCTAGCTTGCGCTCAGGGCCGGCCAGACACTCCAATCGGCCCAAGGAGAAAATCAGATGAAACGGTTGGTGCAGGTCGTTCTGTACGCGAATATCGCCATCCTTTTGCTGGGCGCGGTCCTGTTCCTGACTCGCAAGGCCACCATCGCCGCAGCCGAACCAGCAGCCTCGCGCCAGGTGGCTGCTCTTTTCCTCGGCATCGCCGTCACGTACTGGATCGTGTCTCGCCGCTTCCCTCATGATGCGCGCTGGCTGCTGGTTCCTATCGCCATCGCCAGCATTGACTTCGTGGTGACACACGTTGTCTCATTCAGCTCGGCGATCTTCGGGCTCGGGATCCCCTACGACCCCGCCTACCCACTGCCCCTGGTGGCTGATCTCATCGCCATCCCCGTTTACGTCATCGGCTACCTGGCGTTGCGTCGTTCGACGCCGGACAGTCTTTCCGTCTCGGCCAGTGCATCTGGGACATCACTGTGACGTCCGAGACGAGAGCCGGCTCGCGCACGCTAGCGGGCACGCTCAAGGTCAATGGGGCGGAGCTCTACCACCAGCTGCGAGGCTCCGGCCCCGCGCTGCTCATGATCCACGGGACGGGCGCCGACTCAGGCTGCTGCGAAGAGGTGGCCAGATTGCTGGCCGCTGATTTTCGGATACTCACGTACGACCGTCGCGGCTGGTCCCGCAGTCCCCGGCCCTCGGGTTGGATGAAGACCTCGATCGACGAGCAGGCGGACGATGCAGCCTGGCTGCTCAGGGCCACCGGAAACGCGCCGGCCGTCGTGTTCGGCAGCAGCAGCGGGGGGCTTATTGCCCTCGACCTCGCTCTGCGGCACCCCGACGTGGTAGCGGGCGAGGTCCTGCACGAGCCGTCGCTGTTCACGTGCCTGTCCCAAGACTTCGTCCAGCAGCAGTTCGCGGAGCTGAACTCGGTGCTCGAGCAGGCGCTGGCCAGAGGGGGGCCGGGGGCGGCGCTTGAGATGCTCCATCGGGCATGGGCCGGCGACGATGACGTCGAGGCGCTCAACCCGGCGCTGCGCGAGCGCTGGCTGAGCAATGCCGACCTGATGTTCGGTTACGAGTTCCCAGACATGCTGCTGGGATTTCAGCCCGAGCCCGCCGCCATTGCAGCGCTGAACGTCACCGTGAAGGTGATGCGGGCTAGCGAGAGCATGCCCATCAACGCCGCTGCCGCCGAGTGGCTCGCCTCTCAGCTGCAGACCGAGCTCGTCTGCGCCCCGGGCGCGCATCTCGCCTACTGCACCCGGCCCCGCGAGTTCGCCAAAGTGCTGCGCCGGCTCCTCAAAGCAGTAGCAAACTAGGTAGCCTTAAACATCTCTTCGAGCGCGGCCTGATGAGGGGGCGTTGGGTTCAAGCCCGACTATGAGATCTACGTGATGAATTCCGATGGCTCCGGGCTGGAGAGGTGGGCGCACTCACCGGGGGAAGATGGCTGGCCAGCCTGGTCGCCCGACGGCCAGAGAATCGCTTTCACGTCTGCGCGCGACGACCGCGCTCGAACCAGATCCGGCTAACGCAGGGGGTCGGCGGGTTCTCCAGCTGGTCGCCGGACGGGCACTACATCATGTTCGCTAGTGGTAACGGCCTTGAAGTGATGCGGGCTGACGGCTCGGGAGCGACGCAGTTGCCAATCGCCGTGAGTGGTGACATGGGTTTTCCGGACTGGCTCCTGTGAGCGCGGCGCGCTAGACCATCACAGGCTGATCGTCGCGCTGGCAACCGTGAAGCGGTTCGCGCTATACGAGCTTCAGTCCGCCAAAAATTCGAATTTCGTGGTCGGGAACGTACCCTTCTCGAAGCGCCTTCTGTTACGAGGGCGTCCGGAAGGCGGAGCGAAGGGCTTCTTACACTCGCTGACTACGCGATCAGAGCAGCCGCACCTAATCTGCAACAACCTCGGCCGCCGGCTGACTGCGGTTGACGTCGCCGACGCCCATGCCCGCGTACATCGCCATGTCGCTGGGGTCGCGGTCGACGCCACGATAGGGAGGCACGGTGGCCTTCCACCCGGTCTTTTGAGCGGCAGCCACGCACGATCGCAGCACCCTGTGGGGTGCGTTTGCCCAACCGTCATTGAACCATTCGGTGAGCACTGTGTCGATTGCTGCGGCCGCAAGGACCATGCGTACGTACTCAGGGTGCGCCCCGGACTCCGGAGAGGCCACAAAGCGCGTACCGACCCGTACCGCATCTGCCCCCGACCTGATGACCGCGGCAGTCCGCTCTGCCGTCGCGATCCCGCCTGCCGCGACGATCGGGATGCGCACTGATGAAAGAACCTGCGCTAGTAGATCATCGAGGCCTTGGCTGCCGCGCACGTGCCCACCCGCCTCGGTGCCCTGAGCAACGACGTAGTCGCAGCCAGCCTTCTCTGCCGCCACTGCCTCGGCCGCCGACCCCACTTGCCAGCCGGCGACGGCCCCGGCAGCGTGCGCCGCTGACACGATGTCGGCGCGAGGATCCGCATAGAAGAACTCCACCACGCGGCATTGGCTAGCGGCGGCCGCGATGTCATCGAGTGAAGGACCGAAGGGCATCAAGAAGTTGACACCGCAGGCTGCCGCGGCGGGCTGCGTTCCGGCCGGCACCATACCCAGGCCGCCCGCGGTGGCGACGGCATTCGCAAGCTCGGTGGTGCCTACGCCGCCCATCGCGGCCAACTGCACGGGCAGCGTGCAGCCTACCAGGTTCGTGAAGCGCGTTGCGCTGATGTTGGTGACTTCCTGTCAGACCAAATTGCGGGCGCAGCGGCTCGCGGTCAGGATGCCGTGGTTGGATAAGTGGAAACTGAGCGCGGCCGTGAGCCGAGCCGCGGACCGGGCGGTATGCTCCTTCATGGCCCCAGGCATCGTCGCACAGACACCTGCTGGTCGCTACTCGAAACCGTTCGGATCCAAGCGGTGGGTTAAAGCTCGATCTGGCGCGCGGAGACGACGAGTTCGCAGTTCGCGTTATATAAGGTTCGGTCCACCACCCTTCCAAGTACGGCGCGTGGGGCGACATCCGCAAGGTGGCCTAATCGAGTCGTCCGAGCCTTGAGGCTAAGCTGAAGCTGATTAGCAAGCCTCCATTCGGAGGGCGGTGTTATCGGCCCTGATGTCTTCCGTGCTCCGGCCGGCCCACCAAATTTGACCACCTGAGTATGCGAGACAAGGCGACCGCAAGTTTCATGTAGGAGCTTGCAGCCGCCCTGCTATCGGACCCGATCAGACTTTTGAAGGCTGCTTGATCTCGGCAAAGGCCGTCTCGAAGATCTCGACCTTGACGTCAGATGCGCCGGCCGCGTCCGCCGCATCCCGGCGAAGGCCGCTGACCTTGGGCTCGCTGGCCTCAAGATCGGCCATCGTGTCCCAAACAGTTGACACGGTGCTGCGGCCAGTCAGCCGGTTGACGTTCATGATCGTTGCGCGATAACCCTTCTGGGCCTGAATTAGGGGCAACGCCTGCTTCTGCATGAACTTGATGACGCTGTCGATCCTGTCCGGCGCACCGGCCACCGTGTTGAGCCTGACGAACGCACCCGCTTTCGGCGGCTGAGGGCGGTCCACCAGCACCTGCTCGTATCGGTCAACGTCGACGATCGAGCCCCCTGTTGCAGCTGCGCCCTGTGTTCGGCTACTGATCCCGAGTTGCTCGCTGGCATTGAGCGCCTGGGTCGTCTCCCACAAGGTGATCCCGATAGCGGTTCCCGACTTGCGATCCACCAGCAGTATCGCGCCGGCATTGCCGGCTGTGGTTCTGGCTTTCGGAACAACATTCTCTTTGAAGAAGGCGATCCCCTTCTCGACTGCGTCCGGCGAGCTCTGGAGTCGAGTCATGCGTCCGTACATCGATACCACCTCCAAGCCTAGGCACACGCAACCCGTTACCCGGGTCAGGTCGGGAAGAGCCTACTCCTCCAACCGGGCAGGGATCACTTCGCTCTCGTAAGCCCAGTGGTCACGGCCGTAACCACGAGTGTAGGTTGTTGGAGTGCACCGCCGCCCACTCTAAAGTCGTATCGAAATCGCCTTCTGGCGGACACGAGCGACGTAACGGAGTCGCCAAACCGCCGCCCGACTTCATTGGGGCTGGGCACCCGACGCAGGTTGTCTCCGGAGCCTGAGCGGGCACGTTAGACACCCCTGCCGGGCCGCGGAACTGGGAGGCTCTACTTATCCAAAGGAGCCGGTATGGAGTCGTATCTGTCGGCGAGTTTTGCACGAATCTCGTCACTGGTCTTCCCCTCAGTCAGGCCTTTCCCCAGCTCCTCGAAGAATCCTTCCAGTCCCGCCGGGATGGTGACCAGCAGTGCCCTCGATCCAGGCTGAACATTGAATCCGTGTCGCGTGCCCCGTGGAACCCAGACCAACGAGCCCGCACTGGCATCCTGATTGGCGTGACCGATGACGAAGCTGAACTTCCCCTCAAGGATGTAAAAGATCTCATCGTGTTCACGGTGGATGTGTGGGGTAGGTACCGCCGGCCCTTTGTACTCGATGATCTCGAAGCTCCCACCAGTGTCGGCCGCAGAAGCCCTTAGCCTGCCAATGAAGGGCAGGTCCCTTCCCCGTTCCGGCGGCAACACGTTGGGTCGGCCGCGCGAGCCCGACTCGCCCATTGCGTCAGTATGCCGAGTAGTGTTGTGAATTGGATCGACGCTTTGATCCGCATCGGTGCCCCGCTAAGCGAACCGGATCGCTGGTATTGCAACTGTCGCCTCGAATCCTAACGAACCCGGTTAGCGTCCAGGCGAAGCGCGTACCTTCGAATAGTTCGGTGGGGTTCGTGTTGTGTCGTGCCCAGTGAAGGGCCAATCGACCGGCGGGTGTGAGTCCCGCCCCCGCAAGCCGCCAGAGGAGCGGGGAAGCAAATTCTCCGGCGTCGGGTGAGAGCCCGGCGACGAAGCGAGAAGGAGCGCAGCTGCAGGCCGCAACGAGAGTGAACTCTGCCGCGTCGAAAGAACCACCCGTGAGGGACCGAGCGGGCCGAGCCCGGCGTAATAGGGCGAAGGCAGCAGTCCGGGCCTCGGGATCTGGAGCAGCCCGGAACCGCTCCGGCGTACTGGAGACGGCATGCAGCGAAGGCCGGTTGGTCAACTGGGGAAGCCCTACCGCACCCGACGGCGAGATCGACCGCCGCGGAAGCATGGCTCGGTATAAGGCCAAAACCGAAAGCCGGGACGGTGCGAAGGGAGTCGGAGCGGGGCATAGTACCGAGGATCGCCGAGACAACAGAACTCGGCGTAGGGAAGGCCCCGCACTTCGGTGACGCGCGGGTTGCAAGGAACGGGCGAGGGCATGGCTTCGGCCAACCACCCCATCGACAAAGTCCGTGCACTTCAGCGCGCGCTTTACGTGGCGGCGAAGCAGCAACGCCAAAGGAGGTTCCATGCCCTCTACGACCGGATAGCTCGACCAGATGTGTTGAGGCGCGCCTGGGAACAGGTGCGGCGCAACAAGGGTGCCGCCGGCATCGACGACGAAACTCTGGAGGCAATCGAAGCCCACGGAGTGGAGCAAATGCTGGCGGAGCTACGCGGACTGCTTGAGACGGGTCGTTACCGGCCGCAGGCGGTGCGCAGGGTCTACATACCGAAGCCGGGAAGGCCGACAGAGCGCCGCCCGTTGGGGATACCACGCGTGCGCGACCGGGTGGTGCAGACCGCGGCCAAGCTGGTGCTCGAGCCGATCTTCGAGGCCAGTTTCCTGCCTTGCTCGTTCGGATTCAGGCCCAAGCGAGCGGCGCTCCACGCGTTGGAGGTCATTCGTAAGGAAGTGAACGCCGGGGCACGGTGGGTGGTGGACGTTGATTTCGCCGACTTCTTCGGAAGCCTGGACCCCAACTTCTTGCTGAGGTTGGTGGCCCGGCGGGTGAGTGATCGCAGGGTGCTGCGGCTGATTCGGATGTGGCTGAAGGCCGGCGTGATGGAGGACGGGGTGTCCGTCGCCAGCATGGCCGGGGTACCCCAGGGCGGATCGATATCGCCGCTCCTGAGCAACATCTATGGCCACGCCCTCGACGCTCTCTGGGCGAAGGAAGCAAGCCACCTCGGCAAGGTCGTCCGCTACGCGGATGACCAAGTGATCCTGTGCCGGACCGAGTCCAACGCGAAGCAAGCCTATGCATGGCTCCAGGCGACGGCCCAAGCCCTGCACCTCAAGGTGCATCCCGACAAGAGCCACGTGCTCAACCTCGGGCCGGGGGCAGAAGGCTTCGACTTCCTGGGGTTCCACCATCGGATGGTGCGGTCACGGACGACAGGCAGACATTCCTGCCACCGGTGGCCTTCGCGTCGAGCGATGGCCAACGTGCGAGCCAAGGTCAAGGCAATCACGGCTCCGCTCGACCGGCTGAAGTGGCCGATGGAAGCACTGATAAAAGAGCTCAACCCGGTACTGCGAGGCTGGGGCAACTACTTCCGTTGGGGAAACTCGACGCGAAAGTTCACTCAGGTCGACAGCTACGTCCGCGAGCGCCTCTCGCTGTACGACAGCAAGAAGCGCGGTAAATCCGGGCGGCGCTGGGGTCAGGTGCACACGTATGCCTGGTTTCAGGGCATCGGGCTGCACTTCCTCTCTGGGACGGTCCGTTATGGCAGCGCTGCGACAGCAGCAACGTGAACATCGTCGGAGAGCCGTGTGAGGGAAAACCTCATGCACGGTTCGATGAGGGGCGGCTGGGGAGGCCAGGCTGAACCAGTCGCCTACTCTGCGGAGCTTGGGTCCACCCACTGGGACAACTCGAACCCCTGACCTAATGGTTGTAGTAACCAGGACCTAATGGTTGTAGTAACCAGCTCGTCGAACCTTGGCGTGGCGGCTGCTGAGCTCGATTTCGACGCCGTTAAGAACTGCTAAAAGGTTCTTATTCTGGAAAGCTGGGTGCACCAGTTATACAGATTTGTATTATCCGGCCAGGTATAACCGCGCCCAATACGGCGAGGCGCCCGGCCAGGCCGTGAAGATGCTGACCCACACCCGTTATTACGGATCACGAATCCGGCGGACTCAGTTCGCGCGAACCAATTAGCAGAAGTTCACAGCCGGCCCGATGGTTCCGATGCCCGAGCGCTTCGCAGCCTGGACGCTCGCGCTAATGGGGAGCTGTCGTCAGCGCGACGCCAGCGGGGCCAAGCATTTCCAACGTCCAGGTGTCCCCCAGCAAGTCACGGGCGATTCAGTATCGCGTGTTGCCTGGGATCAGAAGGTTGAAGGCTCGAAATCCTTCCTCCCCAGCCAACACCTGCTGGGACCGAAATGACGGGGGCTTCGTTTCCCTCAGCGACGTGGCGGACATTTTGGTCGTATGGCTCACACATACGGCAGCAGCGAGCCGTCAAGGCCAAGTTGATGCTGGCTTCGTGCGCGGAGTGTAAAGGGCTCGAAATCCCGGGCCCGAATTTTTGGCTCTTTGTAATCGGACCAGCGGGCTCCCCCTATCGCGCCCGGATAGTCAACGCTTGAATCATGTTGGAGCCGCACCCGAGCCGATTTCCATTCCGGCCGCTCGGGTTGCGTCCGACCGGCGAGGTTGCTCGCCCGCGCGTCCAGCTTAACCACGCCCGGTCGACCGATTCGCGTCAACATCTCCCAACGTATCCAGCTGTGGCGTTTGCGATCGCCCATCAGGCGAGCGTCCTGCCAGTCGCCTCCGTCCACCCTCAGCTCGACTCGTGCGATGGGCGCCGCTCCTGACCAGGCCACGCCGCGTACTGGATCTGCGACGTGACTCGGTCACAGAGTGTCAGGGAGTGTCAGCGAGTGTCACGGTGAAGGTGTCAAAAAGAGTCAATTTCTCCTCCGACCTGGATTCGCCGGCCCTTGCCCTGCTACCCCGACTCCCCCGGCATAAGGACGTGCCGACACGTGCCCGCGGCCGCGGCTGGCCGAGCGAAGTGCTCGAACTGGCCACCTGCCCGCTGATCGCCCTCCCACAAAGAGTAAGGCGGTCTTTCGACCGCCTTACGTTCGCTACTCGTACCCTATCCGACGCACTTGTCGTGCCCGTTGCTTGCCGTGATTGACAGGATGCCAGTCGTCGGATTCACAACTAGTGTCAGTGTGTCCTCGTGCACGAAGTTGGGTGCCCCGTTCAGGCTAATGACGTTGAAGATGTCACCTTCGGTCTGCGTCGATGCACCCGTACCCGAGACGTTGAATTCAAATACGAACCAGGCAGGGATCTGATAGTTGTTGCCCAAAGATCCCGTGCCTTTTACGCCGTCCGCGTTGCCGTCAACCAGGACGTGAAAACCGCCGTTGCCTGTCGGCGTAGCAGTCATGACGAGATGCACGTTACCGCTGATGGTGACAACTTCTCCGTTACAAGGGTTGGGGATTGTTGGTCCGAAGGCGTCAACCGCAGGAAAGGTCTGGTTGAACACAAGACTGGCCGAGGCCGATACAGCAAACGCCAGCATTGCTGCGAGAGCGAAAGGTAGCGCTAAGACTTTCCTCATACGTGCCTCCCCAAGGACGCTAAGGATCTGGGCGGTTGTGCGTCAATCTGCCGCCTAGGGCGTTGTTCTCCGGAGCGCCGCGACCGTTATCGCAGGTTCGGGCTCGCCTGTCAATTTGCCACCTTCGAATGGCGTCGAGGGCCGACGGTACAGAATCTCGCCTGATTTCCGGTAGCCGTCGTGGCGAACCTTGGCGTGCCTCGTTGCCAGCCGAATCTCGACGCCGTTAAGAACTGCAAAAAGGTTCTTATTGTGGAAAGCTGGGTGCACTTATACAGTTTTGTATAACACTGTTTTGTACAACCGCTAGGTGGCTCGTCGGCCACTACAGGCACAAGATAATTGACGCGAGGCCTAATGGCAGCAGAGTCCGAGCCGGTCCACTGATTGATGACATGGTCGGCATAGCGCCTCGAGATTCTCGGGTCGCCGGCCCTGGGGAGGTGCGCGGACGCTGGCATATAGTCGCCTCGTAACGCGGGAACGACGAGCGCGAGACACGTGATCGTGAGTTCGACAGCGGGTCGACGCTCTCGGGCGGTGTTCGGAGGCGACTAATGAACAGGTTGCGGACGGCTGGGATCCTATGGGTCGTCTCGGCTCTATTCGCGACCGGAACAACGCTCATCTTCAGGATCGATCGGGTTCAGGTGGTCGCAACGATTGCTGCGAGCGCGGTCGCCGCGGTTCTGGGTCTCTGGATGATCGCGCGCCCGAGCACCACGGCGGTGCCGCTGTCGTACGTCGTTGGCGTGGCGTGGCTGGCCCTCTACGCGGCGCTAACCGTCCAGCAATCTGGCGAGTTCGCGGCGTGGACCACCGACGTCTTCCTCGCGCTGATTGGCCTCGGCGCCACGCTCGCCACCTACCGCGGGACGCGCGAGGCCATCTCGCGGCAGTCGTAGCGAGCTGACCACCCCCTCTCTTGATCGCGACGGTCGTCGATTCTGCTTGCTGAGAAGGGCTCAAGCAATCATGAGCGAGCAGCCACCGGATGTAGGCGCTCCCCCAGGCATGCAGGTGTCGCCAGACGGCCACTGGGTCTGGAATGGCACCGCGTGGGTGCCGAACCCTTCAGCTGCGACGCTGATCCCGATCCCTTACGCCGCGGCCGCTTCGACGCAGTACCCGCCACTGGCCTATCCCACGGCTGGCGGCTATGTCGTCGCGCCGAAGAACCCCGCGGTCAGCCTGATCGTGAGCCTCTTCCTTCCTGGCGTCGGGTCGATGATCAACGGCGACGTCGGCATCGGGATCACCATCCTGGTGCTCTGGCTCCTGGCGTTCTTCCTCGACTTCACAATCTTCGGGCTGATAGTGGGCGTCCCTCTCGGCCTCGCAATGTTCATCTGGGGACTCATCGACGCGTACCAGGGCGCGCAGCGCTGGAACCGCCAGCACGGCATCATCAGCTGACTTCGGCCACAGACCTCCCGCCTCTGATCAGTACCACGCTCACGGCCACGACCCAGATGTAAAAGAGAAAGAAGGGAATCAGCCAATACGCGGTCAGCTGCGCGACAGGTGCGATCACCGATCCCAGCCCGATCACAGTTCCCGACCAGCCCAGCCAAGCCGGCAGCCCGTGCGACGAAATTGCGCTTATGCCCGCCGCGAGTAGCAAGCCTCCGATTCCAAAAAAGCTCATCACGAAAAATTCATTCGCTAGGCCCGAGAGGGTGCTTGCCCCTGACTCGTCCAAGCCATGGCCGACCCTCAGCAAGGCGGCTGAGCCGGCGCCGGCCGCGGCCATCAGCAGGGCGGCCGTAACTCCACCAAACAGCAGAAAAGCGATTGAAAGGAGACTTTCACCATTGGCTGCCTGGCGGAGCCTCATTTGGAGTGCAGCAACAAACAAGATGAAGAGCAGCACTGGCACGCCGGCCGAATACGGCGCCAACAAGAAGAGATCGTGGCTGTTCCTATAGTGAGTGAGCCAGTCTTTGGCGGGGGCGTCAAAGGAGGCGGGCTCGCCGTTCGCACCGACAAGACTCAACCCAAACGCGAATGCGACGAAGAGAATGCCCGCAACTCCTCCGACCTGCAACCAGCGCCTCACGACGCGAGTATGAGGTTGTGATGCTGATGAACAGACCTAGTGACCCAGCCAAGATCGAGCAGCTGCGCCAGCTTTGCCTGAGCCTGCCCGAGGTGACCGAGAAGCTCAGCCACGGTGAGCCGTCGTGGTTCGTCGCCGGCAAGCAGTTCGTCACCACCGCCGATCATCACCACGACGACCGGCTCAGTGCCTGGTGCGCGGCGCCCGAGGGCGCGCAGGAGATGCTCGTGAAGGCGAATCCAGAACGGTTCTTCCGGCCGCCCTACGTCGGCCACCGCGGGTGGCTCGGCGTTTATCTCGACGTCGACGTCGACTGGGGCGAGGTCGCGATCATCGTCGAGCGCGCTTACCGGCGAGTAGCCCCCAGGCGGCTACTGTGATCAAGGCATGACCCAGGCCGTCGAAGAGATCAACCGCAGGATGCTGCGCGCCCGAGACGCGATCGATCGCACCTACGCTCAGCCTCTCGACATCCACCACCTCGCGGCCGTCGCCTACGTTTCCGAGGCGCACTTCATTCGCACCTTCAAATCGACGTTTGGCGAGACCCCGCATCGCTACCTGCAGCGAAGGCGCGTCGAGCGCGCGATGTTCTTGCTTCGGGAGTCCGAGCGAAGCGTGACGGACGTGTGCCTCGACGTCGGCTTCGGCGGCCTGGGCACATTCAGCCGCACCTTTCGCGACATCGTCGGCGACACCCCGACCGAATATCGAGATCGAGGCATCGTGATGGCGGTGCCGACCTGCTTCTCGATGACATGGACGAGGCCGAGCAGTTTTGGAGAAGCCAGGCCAAAAAACGGGCCTAGCATCGGTCTCGTTCCAGTCCACGACACTAGGAGGATTCACTCGATGTTCACCGGCATCAACATCTCGCACATCTTCGTTCTCGACCAGGACAAGGCCTACGACTTCTATGTCAACAAGCTCGGCATGGAGGTCGACCAGGACCTGGACCTCGGCTTTATGCGGTGGCTGACCGTGAGAGTCCCGGGCCAACCCGGACGGTCAGTGCTGCTCGAGCAGCCGGGCCCGCCCGCGATGGACGAAAAAACGGCGGAAAAGGTCCGCGAGCTCGTCACGAAAGGCGCCACGGGCTTCACCCTCGGCCTGACCACCGACGACTGCCGCAAGACGTACGAAGCCCTCAAGGCGCGCGGGGTCGAGTTCACATCCGAGCCGACAGAGCACTTCTACGGGATCGACTGCGGATTCCGGGACCCGTTTGGGAACCAGCTTCGCTTCACTCAGTTGACGAACAATCCAAAGGGACTTCCGATGACGCTCGAGCCGCCAACTCCGAAGACCGCGAAGGCCTAAGCCGCGATGAGATTTCGGACCAAGATTCTGCCGGCCGGAAAGACCGCCGCGGGGATCGAAGTTCCGGCGAAGGTGGTGGCCGCCCTCGGATCGAGCAAGCGGCCACCAGTCCGCGCCACCATCAACGGCTTCACTTACCGCAGCACCGTCGCAGTCATGGGCGGCAAATTCATGCTCGGTGTCAGCAACGAGGTCCGCGCTAATGCAGGCGTGGCTGCCGGTGACACTGTCGATATCGACCTCGAGCTGGACACCGAGGCGCGAGAGGTTCCCATTCCCCCCGACTTCGCCGCGGCGCTCGCGCGCAACGCCAAGGCGACGGAATTCTTCGAGAGCCTGTCCTACAGCAAGAAGCTGCGCCTGGTCATCCCGATCGATGTCAAGGATTCCGAGACGCGAAAGCGGCGCATCTCCGAAACAGTCGCGAGGCTCAGCTCGGGCGGGATCTAGTCGTGGCCGTGGCTGGCTGCCATGTCAGCCCGCAACCGCTCTCCCATCGCCGCCAGCACGTGGACCAACAACGCATCGTTGGCTTTGATGGCGTCCCGGAACTGTGCGTGGCTCATCACCAGCAGCCGTGAAGGCTTGCTCGTAGTTACCGTAGCGGTGGCCATCCCTCGATCGAGCATGCTGATCTCGCCGAAAAAGTCTCCCGTCTGGAGGGTGCGGCGAAGGTCGCCGTCGATGACGACCTTAGCCTCGCCGCCGAGCAGGACGTAGAAGGTATCGCCCGGGCGCCCCTGCGTCGTCAGCACCTTCCCGGCCGGCACCTCCGCCTCGTCGGTCCTGGTCGCCATGAACTCGAGCTCGTGTTTGGACAGCCGGGAGAAGAGCGGGACCTTGCTCAGGGCGTCGATTTTGGGATCGCTCATCGCTCGCAGCATATTCTGCATACGTGGCCACAGCTTGCTCGATCTGCGGCCGTCCACTCCCGGACGGAGCCCGCTTCTGCCCGAACTGCGGCGCTACGGTCGGAGCGCTGGTCGGCACCGAGGAACGGAAGGTCGTCACCGTCCTGTTCGCCGACATCGTGGACTCGACCGGAATCGGGCGGCGCCTCGATCCCGAGCGATCGCGCGAGCTGCTGGGTCAGTTCTTCGCGGCGGCGGCCGAGGAGCTGATCGACCTCCGGGGCCGGCCGGAGAAGTTCATCGGCGACGCCGTGATGGCGGTTTTTGGGCTGCCGACCGTGCATGAGGACGACGCCCTGCGTGCGGTCCGGGCCGGTCTCGCCATCCGGGCGCGCACCCGCCGGTTGGGCGAGGCGGCCGGATTGGAGGAGCCGCTCGAGGTGCGGATCGGGATCGAATCCGGCGAGGCGGCGATGGGACGCAACCCGAGCGGGCAGCTGCTAGTGACCGGACCGGTCGTGAACTCCGCCGCCCGGCTGCAATCGGCCGCCCAGCCTGGCGAGGTGCTCGTCGGGGCCACGACTCACGCCCTCACCACCATCAAAGTCGCGTTCGGGCGGCGGCGCCGGGTCAAGGCCAAGGGCTTCGATTCGGCCCTAGACGCGTTTCCGGTCGAAGGCCTCACGACGCGGTCCGCCCGGCGCACGATCCCGTTCGTCGGCCGCGCCGGTGAACAGGCGATCCTGGACCAGAGCCTGGGGCTGGCGACCTCTACGGGCCGCCCGGTGCTCGTGACCATCGTGGGCGAGGCCGGGATCGGCAAATCGCGTCTTGCCGACGAGCTGACAGCGGGCGTCGGCGCGGCGGTGGTCGTTCTCCGCGGCCAGGCCCGTTCTTACACGGACACCGCCACCTTCTCGCCGGTGGCCGCCATCGTCGGAGATCTGGCGGGCATCGATGCCGGCGATCCGCCCGACAAGGTTCGGCGTCTGCTGCGAGAGCTCGCGGATCGATGTTGCGATCCAACGGAGGCCGAACGAACGGCTCAGCGGCTTGGCCTCCTGTTCGGCCTGTCCGAAAGACCCGACGAGACAGCCTTCGTGAACGACGTGCAGGCAGGCTTCATCGCCGTCGTAGACGGCTTGGCGCGCGATCATCCAGCCGCGATCGTGTTCGACGATGCGCATGACCTGAAGCCGCCCATGCTCGACCTTATCGAGCGCCTGGCCGCGCCCGGACGGCGCGGACCCCGCCGCGCCTTGATCCTGGCCCTGGCCCGACCCGAGCTTCTCGCGATTCGAGCCGACTGGGGATCCACCAGCGGGAATGCCGTGCTCCTCCGGTTGGATCCGCTCTCGGCCGAGGAGTCGATCCACCTCGTCCGCCATGCCGGCAGCGGTCACATTGCAGATGCGCAGGCGCTCGAGATCGCCGAGCGCGCCGGTGGCAATCCTTTTTTCATCATCGAGACGACCGGCATGTTCATGCCCGACGCCGAAGGAGGGGAGACGCCGCGTCGTGTGTCGCTCCCCCCGACCGTGCAAGCCGTGGTCGGCGCCCGGCTCGACGCCTTGCCGTCGCGACTGCGCGAGCTCGCCAGGCGCGCCTCCGTATTCATGTACGGGTTCGACCTCGAAGAGGTTCACCTGGTCGATCCAATCGCCAATGTCACCGAGCTGCAGGCGCTCGAGGATGCAGAGGTGATCGTGCGACAACAGGGGTCGTCAGCGGAGCCGAACTGGAAGCTTCGGCACGCTACGCTGAAAGAGGTTGCTTACGCGAGCTTGCCGAAGCGCGAGCGACAGCGCCTCCACCATCAGATCGCCGACTACCTCATGACCTCTGGGCATGTCTCGCTGGCGGCAGACCACCTGGAGCTCGCGGCCATTGCCTCGCTCGACCTCGACCCCAACGACCGCGCCGCGCCGGATCGCGCGGCCGACGCCCTGCTGGTTGCCGGCGATCGCGCGCGCCGGCGCATGGAGATCCGCTCGGCGATCGATCGTTACGAACGCGCCCTAGTGATGGCAGGCGCCGAGAAGGGCTGGGGGGCACGCGAGGCCCGAGCCCTCGCGGGCATGGGCGAAGCCCGCTACTGGCTGGGCGAATATCGATTGGCCACCGAGGCTTTGACTCGCGCTGTGACGCTGGCCGAGGCCCACGACGACCTGTTCGCGCTGGCGCTCGCGCTGCGCTTCCTCGGCGACATCGCCATCAACTACGAAGCGGACGTCGACAAGGCGGAGAAGCTCCTGAACCGTTCGCTGGCGGCCGCGGAGCAGCTCGGCGAGCCCTGGGCGGTCGTGCGCACGCTCCTGTTCGCGGGCTGGGTGCCATGGACCCGCGAAAAATTCGACGAGGCCGAGGTGATCTGGCGCAGAGCTCTCGCCATGGTCGATCCCAACGACCACTGGGCTCGGGTGCGCGCCCTGACGGCTCTTTCGATCAACCGCAGCGAGATGAAGGACGTCGACGGAGCGCTCGGGTTGATCGATGAAGCCGTTGCCCTCGCGGAGGAAACCGGCGATCAGTTCAGCGTCGCCAACACCGCCGTGCAGAAGGCGCGGGTGTTGGACGAGCTCGGTCGCCGCGAGGAAGCGCTGCCGTGGTTCGATCGCGGCATCGCGATCTTTGCCGAGCTGGGCGCCCGGTGGGAGCTGGCCGACGCCAGGGCGGCGCGTGGGATCGCGAAAC
>WNFH01000753.1_pt1 | contig 21087 bp, 19 predicted proteins | sample 5400411 | NCBI WGS metagenome assembly WNFH01 (sample SAMN13153347, study PRJNA577476) | soil metagenome | isolation source: 200 cm saprolite under Douglas fir tree site 2 hole 3 | place: USA:California | collected 2015-04-18
GAATATTTGCTAGCCGTAGCAAGAAAATGATAGAGGAGATGAGGGATAGTCGGATATTCGGTTCGGTCATGGTCCTTTTTGATAGAGCTTATAAGGCGGCGATGCTCAACTATTTTAGATCGAGAATTAAAGCCAATCTGCTTAAGTATCTAAAAAATGAGGATGTGTTAAGGGGAGCGAATGATGAAATAGTTCAGAGGAATGGCAACATCCTTTTCGCCAGCGGCAGTAAGGCTAATCTCCCAGCTTCATCCGAGAAGTTAAATTCCTGGGTTGAGATTCTCAAGACCTACAGCGATTACTTTACGCAGAGGGGAATTAGGTTCATTTTTATGCCAGTCCCTAACAAGGAAAATATCTATTACGATCTTTTAGCGGAAAGGAGGAAACCTGAATTTCTGATTCATTTATTGCAGAAAGTCGAGGCCGAAGGTATCGAGACCGTCAATCTTCAGACAGCCTTTGAGACTGCAAGAAACAACGGCATATTCATGTACCAGACAGATGATAGCCATTGGAATAGGGCGGGAGTTGAGATTGCCGCGGAGCGAATTGGCAAGAAACTGGGAAATAGATTCTCGGTAACCAACTGAAGTGTTGATGGATTTGCCTTTTCAAGACGGGAAGTGGGTTTTACCAAGGTCAGTGGTGACCCGTACTCGGCGTTCTGTCTTAAGTTGATCCAGTTTGTGGTGATGGAAGTATCCAGAATCCGCTCGATATAAAGCTGAGTATATCTCGCCCAGTGTCATTGAGATGCAAAAATGCCAAGGTGGTTTAGGCGCACATACCGAGAGTGGGCAAGGTACCAGTTACAAAGGCGGGGCCATTTGGATTTTTTAACCTCTCGTCCACCCCATGCCTATCCGCCTGATTTCAGCGATCTGTGGTTTCTTTACAAGACTGTTCGACGTCGAAAGCCCACTTGTGTCCTGGAATTTGGCTCGGGATGCTCTACAGTTATCTTAGCCCAGGCTTTGTGGGATAATGAGCGCGAGTCTTTGGGAGAATTCGGCGGCCGCCTCTATTCGGTCAACGCCGATTCGTACTGGGCCGATGCGACGCGTCAGTACCTACCGACTCATTTGCGGACCATCTGCCAGGTCACCTACAGCCCTTTACTAGAAATCGAATGTTTTGGGACGCTCGCTTTCAGACATGAGAAAGTTCCCGACGTGACACCTGATTTCCTCTATCTAGACGGTCCCGACCTTACACCGGATAGGCGAGTGGCGGCGGATGTGCTGGATATAGAAGAGCGATTCCAACCGGGCTTTTGCCTTGTGGTCGACGGCAGAAAGGAGAACACGGCCTTCCTGCTCGAACATTTGAAAAGAAAATATGTCTACAAGTACCGCCGTCAGTTTCGTAACGCCGTCTTTGAGCTGGTCTCTTGATGGACTGATTACTTCGTGGCAAACATAAACGTTTGAAAAAAGGTCTTCTTTGGGCTGAAGCGAGCGTCGTAGTTTACCTGGGGTCGCGCTTCAGACAGGCCGGCGGCCTGAATCAGTCTTCTCATTTCGGCTGTGTTAAAAACGGTCATCCTATCGGGGTCATTCGGATAGCGGACTCCGTAGTCTTCATTGTTGCCAAAGAATGAGGAATTGAAATAGGAAAAGGCCACAATCCCGCCTGGACGAAGAAGCCTTCGGATCTCTTTTAAATAATGTTCGATTCCTTCACGCCGCATGTGCGTGAAAACCGAGGACAGAAACACCAAGTCTACAGAATCTGAATCTAGAGGCAGATCGACTCGGTCGTGCGAAATCGAACCATTGGGATTATAGCGTGAATTTGCGACGTCGAGATGCTTGAATGAAAATCGTGCGTTGAGTGGGGCAATGTTCTCCAGTCCCCATGCGATAGCTTGTTGCTGAATGTCCAAGCCCAAATAGCTCCCCGGATCTTCGATAAGGTTGAGCACTCCTAAGCCCAGCGCACCCCATCCGCAACCAATGTCCAGTACGCGAGAGGTGCTACGCAGGCCGGCGTATCTCTTTAGAAATTTCGTCATGTTGATGGCCCTTAAATAGCACTCGCCCACGCTTTTCGGGTTGCTGGTCAATGCTCTGATTTCCTCTGGAATTTCCGGCGTCCCTTCTAGGATGTGCCGCTCATACGTGATCGCGAAGGAATCACAGAAATGCTTGAAGTATAGAAGGAGATCCGACTCTCCAGGCAGAGGCAATTGATCGATATTCTGCAGCATGCTTTCTAAGTCGTTGGAGTGTTGCAGCAAGTAATGGGCGAGCGCCCGATCTTGCGGCAACTGCGGCAAATAGCGGATCGGCCCGTGGAATGTTTGTTGGCGGAAGAATCGAATGTTGTGCGCGCGATCGCCGGCTTCCTGGAGTTTGTATATATCGGTTAAGTCATGTGCGGCGTAGTTCGCGCCAGTTCGTTTTGAATGGCGACCGTCAAGCAAAAGAGCTTCCGCTTTTCTGGGAAGCGCCAAGGATCGCTGCAAAACGCGCAGAGGTTTCAGAGTGGCCGGAGTATGTTGCTCCTTGGCTAATATCTTGAGCAGGAATTTTTTGGAAATGATTAACGGCAGAAGTCCAATGATTTGATCACTATACAGAAGATCAATTTCTGAGTCGTCGATTACCTTGGAAGCTAGGTCGATACTTGCCCGTGGTATGCCACAGGCGTATGCTGGGATCACCATCAGGTGTTTTTTACTTGTTAGGTCTGTTATCTGGAGCAGCCGCGTCCATAGATCCTCTGCTCCAACGTATATTCGGTGTTTAATAGATTCTATGGCTCGGTAGATCCGGCGGCCAAAAGTGCGGTGGGCAAAGGTATCGGGCAAGGCGAGAAGGAAATCGGGATGATCTGAGAATCGCTTGATCGTAGTCTGCAAAATTTGATCTTTCCAGAACCACGGGTGAGGAATATTGGTTTCCATGGGCATGACGATGGGAATATTCTTTAGTGTCGGATTCATGGGTTGTCAGTATATTCACTGCCTCCAACCTCGTCAACATCAAAGGCAAGAGCGCGAAGGTCTGAAGAAGGAAACATGTCTAAAGTGAGCGTTATCATCCCTGTTTTTAATGGGGAGCGGTATATCGGGGATGCTATTCGGAGTGTATTCAAACAGTCGTACAGCGATTTTGAAATTGTTGTTGTCGATGATGGATCTACGGACCAGACAGCAGAGATTGTTCAAGCCCTGGGAGAGAAGGTTGTCTATAGGCGGCAATCCAATGCCGGACCGATCGTGGCCCGGAATTTAGGTGTCGCCAGTAGTTCTGGGAAATTCGTTGCTTTTCTGGATCACGATGATCTTTGGCATCCAGATAAGCTTGAGAAGCAAGTGTCCATTTTGGATCGCCATTCAGATATCGGCCTCGTCTGCAGTGAGGTAAACAATATCGACGAAGAGGAAAAACCTATCCATAGAAAAACCTGGGGACAACGGAGGAAAATCAAAGGCGATCTCGTAGGGGATCTTCACGCCCTTTTAAACAGAAGATTCCCTGTAGCTGTTCCCTCGACCTGGCTCATCCGAAGGAGCCTGCTTGAAAGGGTTGGCAGTTTCGATGCTACTTTGCCCTTTGGAGGTTATGGCGAGCTGGATTTTTTCGCTAAGCTCGCTGAATTCTCGAAAATCTGTTTTATGACAACTCCGCTTGTTGAGTACCGCGTCCGGCAGTCAGGGATCACAAGGGAGAAAGAGGCTGAGATGTACGCGAATTACATTTTGGTTTTAGATAAGCTTTGGCAGCGGTGGAAAGATCAGCCTGATCGCCGCGCCCTTTTGTTGGGGCTTTATGGACGGTACTGGTTTAAAAAAGGGAGAGAATATCTGAAAGCAGGGGACTTCTCTTCCGCCGCTCGTTTCTTGAAAACGGCTATACGCTTCCGACCGTTTTACATTCGGCCTTGGTTGTCGCTATTCAGATTGTATTTGACAAAACAGATAGCTCATCCGGGATGATTACATCGTAAAGACTAGGGCGAAGGAAGTTTTGGCGTCAGTACCACACAACCTTCCCGGTTCGTAGCTTTACGGGAACCTTCCTGAAACTAAGCAGACGCTCCCACCAACCCCGGTTGTCTTTGTACCATTGAATCGTTCGTTGCAGGCCTTTCTCAAAAGTAACTGAGGTTTCGAACGCTAAAATCCGTCGGGTTTTTGATGTATCAGCGAAATGCCTGACAACTTGACCGAGGCGGTCTTCAGCATAGGTGATTAATGTCTTGGGTTTGCCCATTATCTCCAAGACCAGATCGGCAATCTCAAGGACCGATAGGCTCCGCTGAGTTCCCACATTGAAGACTTGGCCTTTTACTGTTTCCAACGGTGCCCGAAGGGCTAGATCGGCGGCGCGCGCTGTGTCCTCTACATAAACCCAATCCCGGGAGGCCTCACCTGTTCCGTGTACTGTGAGAGGTTCGTCGAGTATCGCCGATGTGATGAACCTAGGAATCACTTTTTCCAGGTGTTGGTAGGGTCCGTAGGTGTTGAAAGGCCGAAGAATCACGGCCGGGATGTCGTACGTGGCCACATAGGAATAGATGAGCCGGTCTGCCCCAGCCTTGGCAGCAGCATAGGGACTGGTGGGTTCTATCGGGTGGTTTTCATCCATGGGCTCATAACGTGCTGTCCCGTAAACTTCTGAGCTGGAGATGTGGACGAAACGTTCTACGCGATCCATCCACCGAAGCACCGCGTTGGCGACGCTTTGTGTTCCGAGGACGTCGGTTTCGGAAAATATCCTATTGCTGTATAGAGAGCGGGCCACATGGGTTTCCGCAGCAAAGTGAGCAATCCAGTCTGACCGGGAGACAAGTTCGCTGACGAGATCAAGGTTATTAAGATTCCCGTACCAGAACTCAAAGCGCGCGCTTTCCTTAATTTCCCGTGGAAAATTGTCCATGTTCCCCGCATAGGTGAGCGCATCTAAGACGATGATGTGAATGTCTGGGTAATTTTGGAAGACGTAGCGCGTAAAGGCGCTGCCGATAAAGCCGGCTCCGCCAGTAATCAGAAGCGATTTCATTAGCTACTCCCTCAGTGATTTCATGAAAGTTATATCCATGCTGCTCAGTCGGGATCCCATAGATAGGGATAGATTGATCGAAGCGATGTTAGTGATCTGTGTTCTCAAGGTCGCGATATTAACCCCAAAGTCACTAAGGCACTCCAGCGCTTTTTGGATCAAGAGGTTTCCGATACCCCGCGAGGCGTGCGACTTCCTGACCCCGATGAGGTCAACGGTTCCACTTTTGTCGTCATCGACCCTACAGGTGACGAATCCTACAGGCTTTGAGTCTAATTCGGCAATAAGGACTCTATTCGCAGTCGCTCCACGGACAGAATTGGATATCCAGACCCGAAACAAGGTATCTGCTTCGCCTTGGGAAAAAAAAGGGCTGACATAATAGTAGCTTGTGAGAAAGAAACCAGTAACTATTTCCTGTAGCGCAGGAATATCCTCTATCGTTGCGTCCCTGATCCACGGGTGTTCCATGTTTCCCGAGTCTCTAGCAGGAGTCTGTAAAGCTCCGACAAGTTCGTAGCGAAACGTCACTCCGACATCGACCAAAATAAACCCTGCTCGCTCCAATGCCCATATCGCCTTAAACTCTTCTGCGGGGACTCTCGCCATGAGAAGTTCAAAATCGAAACTTTCCGCCTCTCTCTCTACAGACTTGAGGTTTTCTCTCGCTCCAAGAGAATCTTGTATGGGCTTAAGAATCGCCAGCCGACCAACTTTGCGACCTAATAACGAGGTCTCCCACTCCATCAGCGACAGATTCCAGAGATTCGGGGTTATCACGATTCTTAAACTTGGAAAGAGTCGGCCGGCTATGTTAAGATTCATCTAAAGTCTTGGCAGCCGGCGTCACAGGAATGGAGAAAAGCATATAGGAGAAGGAGAGGATTAGTCAACAAGAGGAAAGACACTGTTGTGAAAAACACAGAAGGAAAAGAGTTTTGTCACTTTCATCGACCCTGGTTGGGTGAGGAGGAGGAAAAGGAGATCATAGATACTTTGAGGTCTGGTTGGCTCACCACGGGTAGTAAGACCCACGAACTGGAAAGACTCTTTGCCGAATACATCGGTTGCAAGCATGCCGTGGGGCTTAACTCGTGCACGGCCGGCCTGCATTTAGCATTAAGCTCGCTAGGCATTGGCTCTGGGGACGAAGTGATTACGACTCCCATCACATTCGCCGCCACGGCCAATGTGATCGTGCATCAAGGCGCCAAGCCGGTGTTTGTCGATGTGGATCCGGGGACCTTGAATATCGATGCGCAAAAGATTGAAAGTCACATGACGGAGAAAACGAAAGCCATCCTTCCAGTGCACCTTTATGGTCACCCGTGCGATATGGATATGATCCTTCGCCTGGCTCAAAAATACTACGTGGCAGTGGTGGAAGATGCCGCTCACGCTGTCGAAAGTGCGTATCACGGAAACAAAGTAGGAAACATCGGCGACCTCACGGCTTTCAGTTTCTATGCCACGAAGAACATGACTACAGGTGAAGGCGGAATGCTGACCACCAATAGAGACGATCTGGCGGAAAAAGTCCGCATCCTAAGCCTCCATGGCATCACGGCTGACGCTTGGATGAGGCACGGGGACGATGGATACGTTCATTGGGACGTGCTCTATCCAGGTTACAAGTACAATATGTTTGATCTCCAGGCGTCACTGGGCATCCATCAACTGAAGAAGCTTGAATTTTTCTGGCAGCGTAGGAAGAGATGGGTTGAAGCTTACAACGAGGCTTTTAGGGACATGACCGAAATCCAGCTTCTTTCTGAGATGGAAAACATAAAGCATGCTTACCATCTCTACCCGATTCTTATTAGGACAGAAGAACTCACGGTCGATCGGGATGCGGTTCTAAGGGCCTTGGGGGAATCGGGGATTGGAGTCGGTGTTCATTTCCGCGCGCTTCACCTCTTGTCTTTCTATGCGAGGACCTTTGGTTTCAAAAGAGGTGATTTCCCGAATGCCGAATATGCTTCGGACCGCCTTCTTTCATTGCCTCTTTATCCCAAGATGGAAGAGGAGGATGTCCGGCGGGTGATTGCAGCGCTCAAGGATATCCTCCGGCGCTACAAGAAAAAGGCAATTCCGTGAATGTATGACCATGCCTCAGACAAAGGCCCAGGAGTCAAGGACGCCCCGGGTCTCCGTTGTGATTCCTACCTATAACCGGCGAAGTTATATCCGGGAAAGTCTGCAAAGTGTTTTGAATCAGAACTTCTCCGGTTTCGAGGTCATAGTCGTGGACGATGGGTCCACAGATGGCACCGACGAAGTGATCCGGCCCTTTCTGGACAAAATCTTTTTTATCCGCCAGGAAAACAAAGGTGCGGCTGTCGCCCGCAATGTGGGAGTTCGGAATGCCCGCGGGGCCTGCGTTGCTTTTATGGATTCCGACGATGTATCCGCCCCCCAGCATTTGCAGATTCTCTATGATTTCTTGGAGCGCAATCCCGATTGTGCGATGGTCGTGGGAAACGGCGCCTATCTTGAGGGGAAATTTCACAGCCGCGATACCGTGATTTCGCCTGAAAAAGCCAAAAGGTTGGAAGAGCAGGGCGTGACCGTAAAGGATCTGTTTGACGGTAGGGTCGTGAGATTACAGGGCACGATGGCAAGAAAAACGACGCTTGAGGAGGTCGGTCTTCTCGACGAATGGTTTCGTCTATCCTATGATCTGGATCTTTCCCTGCGTCTCATTAAGAACCACCGGATCGGCTTTGTTAACGAGGTTGTCTATCTCTACCGCAAGCATGGGGGTAATATTAGCGCCGATGACGAGCTGAGGTCCAGGGAGAATCTAAGAGCGTTGGAAAAATTGATGGCTGATTATCCTGAGGCTGTGGATCTTATAGGCAGGCGATCTTTCTTCCAGCTGTGCGCCCATCGTTATTACAGGCTCGCGAAGGCGTTGGCCCGAAAAGGGAACTTGAAGGGCGCCCGCGAAGCTATCGGACAAGCGGTCGCGCTGCGCCCCTTCTCCATCAAACATCGCCTGTGGCAGCTTCGGTGGATTTTGCATTAGCACTCCTATGATTTCCAAAAGACCGGAAATCTCCGCCATCGTCGTCTGCTTTAATGAGGAGGATCGCATCGGCGAGTGTCTCAAGGGCTTGCAGTGGTGCGACGAGATCGTGGTGGTCGACTCCTTCAGCACCGATCGCACCGTCGAGATTTGCCGTCAATATACGGATCGGGTTATCCAACGGCGTTGGGCCGGCTATAGGGATCAGAAATCTTTTGCGCACTCGCAGGCGACCAAGGAATGGGTCATTCTGGTAGATGCGGATGAGCGGGTTACGCCGGAACTAAGAGACGAGATCCAATCCACCTTGGCCGGTGATGGCGATGCCTACGACGCGTACTTGGTTCCGAGGCTGGTTTATTATCTCGCAAGGTGGTGGTGGCGGGGAGGCTGGTATCCGGACTACGACATTCGCCTTTTTCGCCGCGATCGCGCTACCTGGGGTGGACTCGATCCGCACGAAAGAATCCTCGTCCGGGGAAAAGTCGGCCGCCTAAAAAATCCCCTGCGCCACTTTTCGTACCGGGACATCAGCGATCACTTGCAGCGGATCAATCGCTTTACGACTATTGGCGCAGGCGAGCTTAAAAAAACAGGAAGACGATGGCGGCTGACGGACAGTCTTGTGCGGCCGCCGTTCCGCTTCTTTCGCTTCTACATATTGAAACGGGGATTCCTTGAAGGATTCCCCGGCTTTTTCGTCGCTGCGACTGCGGCGGTGTACGTTTTCCTAAGGTATGCTAAGCTCCGGGAGATGGAGCTTAAAGAGGAAGAATCGAGTGAGTCAGGGCGGAAGTAGGCGCTCCCTGAAGATTCTCCACTTCGATTCGGAGAGGGCGTGGGGAGGTGGAGAAAGGCAAGTCTTGGGCCTGCTGGACTATCTGTCCTCCAGGGGACATCAGAACCATCTTCTCTGCCATCCCGAGGGCATGCTTTGTCGAGAGGCTCAAAAGAGAGGGATCCCTGTCATCCCAATCACGATTCGCAACGAGTTCGACTTGCGGCCGATTTTTTTTCTTCGTAGACTGATTCAACGGGAAGAGTATGACATCATCCATTTCCACACCAAGCGGGCCCACGCCCTAGCCCTTTGGCTTGGGCGTCCCTGTGCGAAAACCAGATATGTGGTGACGCGACGGATGGATTATCCCGTGACGAGGAACTGGTACAACGATCGCTTATACAACCGCAGGGTCGACGGGGTGGTGGCGATATCGCAGAGAATCGCCGAGGTGCTGCTCGAAGCGGGTGTGAAGAAGGAAAAAATCCGGGTCATCCACAGCGGGATCGACGCCTCTCCGTTTCTACAGTTGCGGGAGGCGAAGCGAGACTCTGATCTGCCAGTCCTTGGGACGGTGGCGACGCTGGAGAAGAGGAAGGGGCATCGTTTCTTGCTTGAGGCTGCGGCTCTGCTGAAGCGACAGGGCTTTCGAGCGAAATACCGATTTGCTGGGGAGGGTGGGGAAACAAACTCGCTGCAAAAAATGGCGGTGGAATTAAACCTTCAGGATGAGGTAGTCTTCATGGGATTTGTTTTGGATATTCCAGATTTTTTGTCCGAGAGCGATATCTTTGTCCTCCCATCCCTTTATGAGGGGTTGGGGATTTCTATTCTTGAAGCTATGGCAGCGGGCAAGCCTGTGGTGGCCACAAGAGTAGGAGGCATACCTGAGTTGGTAGAAGATCAGGTCACGGCTCTGCTCGTTCCCCCGAAAGAGCCGTCGGCATTGGCCCGCGCCATCTCCCAGTTGTTTTCCGATAGGGCGGGAGCGCGGCGTATGGGAGAGAGGGCTCGAGAACGCGTTCGACATCATTTCACGATCGAGCAAATGGCGAAGAAGAATGAAGACTATTATTATGAACTGTTGGGACAGCAGGGCTTCAACACTCTAGCAGAGCGGGAGGTTAGTCACGTTGGTTCCTAACGCGAGCCGCTTGCTGGCTCTTCTAAGCAAGTTCCGTCGGTGCCATCTCCTGGTCGTTGGCGATCTCATGTTGGATCGTTTCATTTGGGGGGATGTGGATCGGATCTCGCCTGAGGCGCCGGTTCCTGTGCTTCGAGTGATATCGGAGAGCTTCCGTTTGGGTGGGGCGGCCAACGTGATCCACAATATAACGACGCTCGGCGGCAAGGTCACGGCCTGCGGTGTTATCGGAGGCGGTGAGATGGGGAAGAGGCTGCTCAGTGGATTACGAGAGATCGGCGTCTCGACAGCAGGAGTCTTTCTGGAGCGTCATCTTCAGACCACGCAGAAGACTCGCGTCATCGCTCGTCCCCGCCACCAGCAGATCGTCCGTCTGGATCGGGAGAACCACGGCGAAATCCGGCAAGGGCTGCTGCGCCGAATCCGTCAGTTTGTCGGGCGGCAAATGAACCGCTGTGATGGCATTGTGCTCTCTGACTATGGCAAGGGAGTCATTCACCCTGAGCTGTTGGAGCTGGTCGCCGATTGGGTGAAGAAGAAGGATTTTCTTTGCGTCGTGGATCCGAAAAAGGAGAATTTTAAGTTCTATCGCAACCCGAGTCTGGTTACGCCGAACAAAGATGAAGCCGGTCAAGCTTCGGGTATCGAGATTGGTGATGAGATCTCGCTGCAAGAGGCGGGAAGGCGGCTTCTGGTGATATGGCAGGCCAAGGCCGTCCTGATCACTAGAGGACCGGATGGCGTGAGCCTTTTTCGGCCAGGGCGGGAGGTTAGGCATCTTTCCACGGCGCCGAGAGAGATCTTCGATGTGACAGGCGCCGGAGATACCGTGGTGGCCGCTTGTTCCCTGGCGTTGGCGAGCGGCTCCAGTTATGAGGAGGCTTCGGTGATCGCCAATCTTGCGGCTGGTCTCGTTGGTGACGAAGTGGGGACTGTGGCGGTCTCCTCCCAAAGACTCAAGAAAATTATTAAGGAACAAAAATGAGGAGTATGACCGGCTACGGAGAGGCGACGGCTCAAAGAGGGCGGGCCAAAGTTGTTGTCCAAGTGCGCACCTTGAATCACCGCCACCTGGATATCCAGTCCAGGATTCCAAGAGAGTATCTGGCGGTTGAGGAGGAAATCCGCAAAGCTATCCGGCAAAAAATTGCCCGCGGTCGCGTGGAGATCTTAATCAACCGCTCGCCCCTGAAGGGTCAGGGTCGAAAACTGGATTTGGATGAAGAGCTGCTGAGACAATACCTCCATGGCCTCAACCGCGCCAAGAAAAAGTTCGGTTTTAAGGGGAATCTGGATCTTTCGCTTCTGACTCATCTGCCCGAACTCTTCCAGCTCGGACAAGAAGAGGTCAGGGGGGAACATGAGAGGGATCTCGTGCTCGGGACCTTGGAGTCGGCATTAAAGAATCTTGAGCGCTCCCGGGAGCGCGAGGGGCGTCAGTTGAAGCTGGATTTTCTGCTTCAGCTCAAGCACCTGCACCGGATCTATGCGGCGCTAATGAAGGAGGCCAAGGCCCTGGCAGACTCCCGCATAAAGGAATCGCTTCCCTGGAAGGCAGAAGAACACTCATCCGAAAAGCATAGAGAGACGGCGGACTCTCTCAACTCGACACTCAAGGGTGACATCAACGAAGAGATGGTGCGTCTTAAAAGCCACGTGGAAGAGTTGGCGTCATTGATCCAGTCAAAGGATCCTGTAGGCAAAAAGCTTGACTTTCTCCTTCAGGAGATACAGCGCGAGCTCAACACCGTTAGCTCCAAAGTTCCCCACCTGGCGGTCGTGCGATTGGTTCTCTCGGGCAAGGAGAAAGTCGAGAGGATCAGGGAACAAGCGCAAAACATCGAATGATGCAGCTGCACGGTATTCCCGCCGGGCGTGACGGCGTCATTTTTATTCTCTCTGCGCCATCGGGCGCTGGGAAAACGACCTTAATCAATAGATTGCTAAAGATCTTTCCTGAGATGGTGCTGTCGGTCTCGTATACCACGCGCGCTCGAAGAGCGGCGGAGGTCGCGGGGTGGGATTATCATTTTGTAACCGGGAAAAGATTCGCTCAGATGCAGACTAAGCGCGCCTTTGCCGAATGGGCCAAGGTTCATGGTTATCTTTACGGCACCCCGCGGCGGCCCCTGGAAGAAAGCATCCGCCGAGGGCGAGACGTGCTCCTGGACATCGATGTGAAGGGGGCCAGAAAGATCAAGAAGCAGTATCGTCATGCCGTCTCAGTCTTCCTTCTGCCTCCTTCGTGGCAGGAATTGAGGAAAAGGCTGGCCCGCAGAGGCACGGACCGTATGGAGACCATACGCCGCCGGCTCGCCAATGCGCGGCGTGAAATACAGGAGATGATCAGGTATGATTATGTCGTGGTGAACCGGGAGATAGGAGAGGCTGTAGAATCTTTGAGATCCATTGTCCTGGCCGAAAGGCTTAAGGTATGCAGGATCAAAAGCCTCGTTGGCAGGCGAGCAGGAGGCAGGCAAAACTAGAGGCCGATCAGGGATCGCCCAGTCATGTTATGAGTAAGGAACTCCGAATCAACGATCTGGTAGAAAAAGTGCAGGCCTACCATCCTGCGGCCGAGGTGGATCTCATCCGGCGAGCCTACGAATTCTCAGCCCAGATGCATAAAGGGCAGAAGAGATTATCCGGTGAGCCTTTCCTGACCCACCCGACGGCCGTAGCCGGCATTATCGCGGATCTGAAACTGGACATCCCCAGCATCGTCGGCGGACTGCTTCACGATACCGTCGAGGATACTCTGACAACTCTCGATGAAGTGAAGGCTATTTTCGGTTCTGAGGTCTCGTCACTGGTGGATGGCGTCACGAAGCTCAGCCGAATCAACTTCACCAGCCATGAAGAGAAGCAGGCGGAGAATTTCCGCAAGATGGTCCTGGCGATGGCCAAGGATGTTCGAGTCATCTTGATCAAACTTGCGGACCGGACCCATAACATGCGCACCCTGGGCCATCTCCCGGCGGAGAAGCAAATCATGACGGCCCAAGAGACGCTGGAGATCTACGCTCCATTGGCTCACCGCCTGGGCATCGCTTGGATCAAGTGTGAGCTCGAAGATCTTGCCCTCAAGTATGTTCATCCCGAGATCTATTATCAGCTGAAGCGAAACGTGGCGAAGAGGAAAGTCGATCGGGAGAAGTATAGCAACGAAGTGATCTCGGTCATTAGTCAGAAGTTGGAAGCGGAGGGAATCGATGCCGAGGTGGCCGGCAGGCCGAAGCACTTCTACAGCATCTATCAGAAGATGGAGAGCCAAAACCTCCTCTACGATCAGATTTATGATTTGGTGGCCTTTCGTATCGTAGTCGATACCGCGCGGGAATGTTACGAGACTCTTGGGGTGGTTCACTCGCATTGGAAGCCTGTGCCCGGGCGCTTCAAGGACTATGTGGCGCTGCCGAAGCCCAACATGTACCAGTCTCTGCATACGACCGTCATCGGACCGTACGGCGAGCGCGTGGAAATTCAAATCCGCACCCAAGAGATGCACCGGGTCGCCGAAGAAGGCATTGCGGCCCACTGGCGCTACAAGGACGGCAAGGCGGTGCAGTTCAACGAGATTCAAAGATTCAGTTGGCTGCGGCAACTGCTCGAGTGGCAACAGAATCTTCAAGACCCGCAAGAGTTTCTTCATAGCATCAAGGAAGATCTCTTTTCCGACGAGGTCTATGTCTTCACGCCCAAGGGAGACCTCCTGAGTTTTCCCCAGGGTTCCACCGCTATCGATTTTGCCTATCGGATTCATTCGGAAGTCGGCCAGCATTGTTCTGGGGCCAGGGTCAATGGGCAACTCGTGCCTCTAAAGTATATTCTTCGCAGCGGCGATACCGTCGAGATTATTACCACCCACCAGCAGACTCCGAGCCGGGACTGGCTCAAACTGGTCAAGACACCCAGGGCTAAATCCAGGATTCGTAATTGGATGAAATCCCAGCAGAGAGAAAGGAGCGTGGCGTTAGGGCGCGAGATCCTAGAAGGGGACCTCGGCCGGTATCAGCTGGAATATGCCTCTTTGAGGCGGGAGGGAAAGATCGAGGCGATCGCCGTGGAGTTGGGAGCGAAGGACGAGGAGACTCTCTTGGCCAGTGTGGGATACGGCAAAATCACGCCGCACCAGGTTCTAGCCAAATTGGTGCCGCCGGAAAAACTCGATACCGGCAAGAAGCAGCCGCGAAGCGCGCTTGAGCGTCTTTTCCAATTGGTGTCGGGCCAAAAGCGGGATTTGAGTGTCAAGGTCAAGGGCGTGGAAGATGTTTTGGTCCGCTTCGCCCGCTGCTGTCATCCGTTGCCGGGAGAAAACATCGTCGGGTTTATTACCCGCGGAAGGGGCGTCATGGTTCATGTCGCGAGCTGTCCGAAGGTGCTGGAGAGTGACCCCCACAGGAAGGTTGAGGTCAGTTGGCAGGATGACGGACAGACACTGCGGGCCATCAAGATCGATGTGAGCTGCGTCGATCGGCCTGGACTCTTGGCCTCCATCAGCGCAGCTATTACGAGTTCCAACGTCAACATCGCCCGCGCTCAAGTGAGGACTTTTCCAAATCAAAGAGCGCTGAATAGCTTCGAGGTGATGATTTCCAATTCAGATCAGCTCAAGCGCGTCTTGCACAACATCTCCAAAGTCAAAGGGGTCTATAAGGCGACGAGGGCGAAGGGCTGACAACATTTTAGATTTTCGATTGCCGATTTTCGATTAATCTAAAATCCAAAATCTAAAATCGAAAATTGGGCGGGGGGCTGAGGCGAGGCTAGGCGACCTTTTCGACCCGGCCTGAGTGGATGCATTGCGTGCAGACCAAGACTCGGCGCACTTGCCCGTTGACGCGTGCCCGGACTCTTTGCAGATTGGCCTGCCAGATTCTCTTGGTCTTATTGTTGGCGTGGCTGACGTTATGTCCTACGGAGCGTCCTTTGCCGCAGATGGAACAGATCCTTGCCATAGCTAATTCCTGCACATCCTTTCAATAATCTTAGTGGTGGAGTGGCCTTCGAGATAGGGAACGGCCACAACCCTTCCGCCCTCTTTTTCGACTACATCCTTGCCGATGATTTTCTCCTTGCCCCAGTCTCCACCTTTGACCAGCACATTGGGCTTTAGGGCTTGAATGAGGCGATGCGGATCGGTTGCGTCAAATAATGTCACGTAGTCTACCATTTCCAGGGCGCTGATCAACTCCGCCCGCTCCATCTCTGCAAGGATAGGGCGATTCGGGCCTTTGATTTTCTTTACGGAGATATCGCTGTTTATGGCGACGATTAAGAGATCCCCGAGTTTTTTCGCCTCTCTCAGCAAGTAAACGTGGCCGCGGTGCAAGAGATCGAAGCAGCCGTTGGTGAAGACGACTTTTTTCCCCTCGGCCTTGGCGCTAGAGACGATCGCTTTGAGTTCTTCAAGGCCCCTGATCTTACCCTGCACGTTAGATGGGTAGCATGTCCTTCGGTCGATTTCAATCTTATCATTAGGCCTCACGCCGTGGTTAAATCGGCTTCAGGTTCTAGACAGTTCCCTTGACCCATCTGAGTGAAAGATTTATAAGTCTAACTTGTCGCCATGCTGCCGGCCATGAGTCGATTCCAGATCGAGAGGACTCCAATTTTTTCTGGCAAAAAAAAATCGCGCCGAGAGTCTCGTCGATGTATGGCTTCCGTGTCCTACGTGAGATCTTGAGAGAAGAGAGGACGCGGCGGTAGGGAGACGGAGAAACGCGGATGGCAGGAGCGAATGAGGAACAAAAGAAAGCAGTCCCGCTTTACAAGGCGGAGAGCTATTATCGGAGCTGGATCGAGTCAGAGGGGATTCCGATCTACGAGGGTTTCTACATCGAAGATCTCGCGGCTTTGGAGTTGAAGCCGTGGCGCCGGGTCGGCGGCAAAGGGGCCTATGTGGTGTTGGATGGGATGGCTGGAACCGATGATTCCTATGTTCTCGAGCTCGGTGCTGAAGAAGAAACCGTGCCCAAAAGGCAAATCTTCGAAGACGTCGTATATGTTCTATCCGGACAAGGCGAGACTCGGGTATGGCAGAGGGATCGAGCACAGCAACAATTCAGATGGAAAGAGGGAAGCCTCTTCTCGGTGCCGCTCAATGCTTGGCATCAGCACAGAAACACCGGGAAGGGGCCTGCCCGACTGGTCGGCGTGACGGGCGCGCCCGTCGTGCTGGACCTTTTTCACAACGCTGACTTTGCGTTCAACAACGACTATGCCTTTCGGGATCGCTACGACGGCGAGAATGATTATTTTGAGCGCAGCCGTTGGTTTCGCTATGCCGGGCTCAAGGACGTGAATCCGGACGAGCTCGTCTCTATCGAGACCAGCGTAGTGCCGGACATCCGCAAGCTGGAACTCAAGCTTTTTCCTCGGGGGCTCGGAAACTCCTACGCATTTCTACAAATGGCCGACAATGTGATCGCCCCTCACATCGCCGCGTGGGAGATCGGTGTCTACAGCAAGGCCCACAGACATGGGCCCGGCTCGACCATCATCATCGCGGAGGGAAAAGGACACTCGCTCGTGTGGAAGGGAGACATCCACTACTCCAAGGGAAAGCCGCATCATCGTGTGGATTGGCATGTCGGGAGCATGTTTGTCCCGCCGCTTTACTATTTCCACCAGCATTTCAACACCGGCGACAGCCCGGGGCGCTACGTGGCCATCGCCTGGGTCGGGAGAAAATACCGGGCGGACGGTCTCGGCACCGAGACCCATGTCCAGCCGGTCACTCATGTCCGCGAGGGAGGAAATCAAATCGATTATGAAGACGAGGACCCTTTAGTCCGGACCCTGTTCGACGAGGAGTTAAAAAAGTCCGGCGTGCGATCGCGAATGCCGCCCGTCAAGTATCGCGACCCTTACGGCGCCTTTTAGCAACCTGGAGTTTGTCATCGGGTAAAGCGAGAGTCCTATGGCAGCGAAGAGAAAGCGCAAGGTGACTGATGCCGATCTGCCCTATGTCGGACCGGAGACGGCGGCCGGACAATGGCTCCGCCGCTACTGGCTCGCTATCTGGCGCGCCGAAGATCTCAAGGATATTCCTCAGGGGATTAAAGTCCTGGGCGAGGAGCTGGTTCTCTTTCGTGATGACAAAGGCCGTCTCGGTCTGCTCGGCATGCACTGCGCCCACCGGGGCAGCTCGCTCGAATACGGCGACATCGGCAACGGAGGGATCCGCTGCCCGTACCACGGCTGGCTTTATGACGTGCGTGGAAATTGTCTGGAGCAGCCCGCGGAGCCCCGAGGAAGCGCGTTTCACAAGAAGGTCAAACAACCCTCCTACCCGGTCCAAGAGTTGGGAGGTCTTATTTTTGCTTACATGGGGCCGGACCGCGACCGTCCGCCTCCCTTGCCGAGATATGCCCCGCTCGTGCGCGAGGACGGCGTTCGCTATCTCGAGCCGATTCGTTTCTATGATTACAACTGGTTTAATTTTTTTGAAAACGCGCCGGACGTGGCTCACCTGTCCATCCTGCACCGATACAGCGGCTACGGGAAGCAGACCTGGGGAAATAATTTTTTTGATTATCGCGACATTCCGCCTTTCGAGGCGGTCGCGACCGAGTACGGCATGAAGGCGGTTTCTCGCAAACCCGGTCCGACTCCGGACTCGGAATACGTGCACGAGCTGGGGGCATTACTGCCGAGCATTATTCACTTAGGAAGCGTCAACGACCAGGGGAGAGAAGAGCCGGACAACGAGCACACGATTTTTCTCACGCCCAACGACGACGAGCGCTTCATGCTCTTCTCCGTCGACTATTACACCGGGTCGGATGCCAAATTTTTTGAGAAGATCATGGCCCGGCGCTACGGGCCCAGCCAGAAGGAGGAGCCCAAGCCGTATGACCGCCGCAAGTACAAGTCCTTCAGAGGCAGCATCCTGATGGAAGATATCATGACCCAATCGACTCAAGGGCTGTTGGGGCGGCGCGAGGAGCGTTTGGGGAGTTCCGACCGCGGCGTCATCATGCTGCGCAGAATGGTGCGCGAGGAAATCGAGACCGTGCTCAAGAAGGGCAGGCCGAAAGGGGTGCTGACAAAGGATCAGGCAACTCGAATCATCGACTTTAGTTGTTTTACAGGCATCCAGCGCAAGCAGTTGCATTCAACGGTGGCGTCCGCCAGCGGGCATGTATCCGGAAAGCTTCGCTCATGAAAAAGCGGCCAATTTTGCAGTCTCTTGTCTCTCCCATGATGATTTTGATCCTCTGGGAGGTCGTCGTGAGAGGCGGCCTGGTGAATCCGGTCTTTCTTCCCTCGCCGTCCAGCATCTTTCGGGAGTTGGTCGCTATGATCGCCTCGTGGGAGCTCTTTTATCATCTTGAGTACAGCCTGTTTCGGATTATCGTGGGTTTCCTGATCGGCGCCGTGGTCGGGGTTATCGTCGGCGTGTTGATGGGCTGGTATCGCTGGTGCGAGCAATTCTTTGACCCGCTCATCTCGGCGACCTACCCTATTCCCAAGATCGCTATCCTTCCTCTCATTCTCCTCTGGCTGGGCTTCGGCGAGCTATCTAAAGTCGCTATCGTCGCCATCTCGAGCTTTTACCAGGTTGCCATCAGCACGTTTGCGGGAGTCCGCTCGGTCGACCCCATCCTCGTGAGAGCTGCGGTGGATTGCAGCGCCAGCGAATTGCAAATTTTGCTGAAGGTCATTTTGCCGGGAGCCCTGCCTTCGGTCTTTACCGGGCTTCGGCTCGGTTTGGGTGTCTCGTTGATCGTGGTGGTGGCGGCGGAGTTCGTCGCGGCCAAGTTTGGCATCGGCTATCTCATCTGGAGCTCGGCGCAAATATTCCAGACCGAGCGGATGATGGCCGGGATTATCGTCACGAGCGCGCTGGGATTTGGCCTTACCTTTTTGCTCAAGCTCATCGAGCGGGCAGCCATTCCATGGCGGCAGGCGATCAAAGAAGAGAAGACGTCTTAACTCACTGGACAGGAGGAGTCCTATGCGAAGAGGTTTGCTGAGCGTCGCGGCGCTGGTGGCTTGGGGAGCGCTCAGTGTCGCATCCCTTGGCTCTCGCGCGGCGGAGGCCGCTGATACGATAAAGCTCGCCTCATCTTTCAACATCACGTCCGCCGGGCTCGTGGTCGCAATGGAGCGGGGCTTTTTTAAAGATGAGGGCATCGAACTCGACGTGGACTATTCGATCTCCGGGGCGAACATGGTCGGCCCCTTGGCGACCGGTGATTTGGACATGGGCGTGGGAGGTGTGTCGGCGGGCCTGTTCAATGCCTTGGCCAAGGGCCTTGACCTCAGGATGGTCGGCGATTTCAGCCGGATGGCGCCCGGGTACGGTTTTGGTGTCATGGTGGTGCGCAAGGATCTGGTCGGCGCCATCACCGGGCCGCAGCAGCTTAAGGGCAAAAAAGTTGCGCTGAACGCGCCCGGGGCGCCCTGTCATTACATGATCGGGAAGTACCTCGAGAAAGCAGGGCTCGAGCTCAAAGATGTCGACTTAACGTACATCCCCTTCCCTGACGTTCCGACCGCCTTCGAGCGCAAGGCCATCGATGCCTCGTGCGTCGCCGAGCCGGCCGCGGCGAACGTCGAGATGAAGGGCGTCGGCAAGATCTTGGCGCCGCTCGACGCTACGATTCCCCACATGCAGGTGTCGGTCCTGATGGCCTCGCCGAAGTTGCTCAAGAACCCAGATCTGCTCCGGCGCTGGCTGCGCGCTTTTTACAAGGGAGTCAGAATCGGAAACGACAAGACGCCTCAGGTGATCCAATACTTAAACAAGTACACGAAGATTCCGACCGCCGTCCTGGAGCGCTCCATCTGGACGTACGCGGATCCCCGAGGTCGGATGAATGTCGAGAGCCTGGAGGATCAGGTCGCGTTTTTCCAGAAAGTCGGACTCGTGAAGGAGAAGGTGCAGATCCGGCGCTACATCGATGAGTCTTTTCTGCCCGCGAACTAGCGGCCCTGAGCTGACAGGGGATTTCCTCTTCTCTCCCAATGAACATCCGCATCGAGAATCTAACCAAAGTCTACAGAACCAAAGAGGGGGAGGATCTGCTTGCCCTTGACGGAGTCGGCCTCAACATCCGCGATCAGGAATTCCTGGCGATCTGCGGCCCGAGCGGATGCGGCAAGTCGACTCTGCTTTACATTCTCGCTGGCTTTGACAACCCCACCAGCGGCTCGATCCGCTTCGAGAACGGCGCCAACGGGCAGCGGGCTTGCTCGATCATCTTTCAAGAGTACGCGCTGCTTCCCTGGCGCAGAGTCCTGGACAATATCGCCTTCGGTCTCGAGAACCGCGGCGTTTCCCGCGCCGAGCGCTATGCCCGGGCTGAAGCATTCATCAAATTGGTGGGACTGCAGGGCTTCGAGCGGAAGTATCCCTATGAGCTGTCGGGCGGAATGAAGCAGCGCGTGGCGATTGCGCGCGCCCTCACCAACGATCCCCGGGTGCTGCTCATGGACGAGCCGTTTGCTTCTCTTGATGCCCAGACGCGAGAGAGCCTGCAGGAAGAGCTGCTGAGGATTTGGGAGAGACATAAAAAGACCGTGGTCTTTGTGACGCACAGCATCGACGAGGCTGTGCTGCTGGGAGACCGAGTGGCGGTGATGCGAGGCCGGCCTGGAGCTATCCTAGAGATCGTGGAAATCAAGCTGTCCCGGCCACGCGACCTCGACACAAAGTCAGGACAGCAGTTCCAAGACTATGTCCGCTACATCCGCAACAGTATCCAGAAGCAGATCGAGTGAAGAAAAGAGAAGTCGTGTTAGAACAAACTAATACAAACGCATTAAGTAATGTTACAATCTTAGGGAAGAAAGCCTTCGGGCCGTGGGCAATGGGCCTCTGCCTCGAGGGCCACTCACGCCAACCCCTTAGGCTGCTTACTCCCAGGGTCTGGGCCTGCCATCATCTTCACGTCCCTGCGCCCTCGGGCCCTCAGTCTTCTTCCCCTCGATGAAATCCACAGGTAATACTATTAAAGACGTTTGTATTAGTCCGAAGGAAATCTGATGGTATAGCTTATGAAAGTAGTTGTTACAGGCGGAAGCGGCCGGCTGGGACAACATGTCATCCGGGACCTCTTGGAGCACGGATATGATGTCTTAAGTCTGGATCGAGTCGTTCCCCAAACCAAGC
>WNFH01000763.1_pt1 | contig 21019 bp, 21 predicted proteins | sample 5400411 | NCBI WGS metagenome assembly WNFH01 (sample SAMN13153347, study PRJNA577476) | soil metagenome | isolation source: 200 cm saprolite under Douglas fir tree site 2 hole 3 | place: USA:California | collected 2015-04-18
TCAGCCAAGCTAGCAGCGGATGGCGCGACTATCATTCACACCGGATACGATCTCTTTCACCACCAGATGCACCTGATAGCCTTTCGTGGCACAATAGCTGATCATCCGCTGCGCCTGTCGTTCCAGGTTTTCCCGATGCTCATGCGAGGAAACCCGCGCATAGATCGCCACCCGTTGGACGACGAGCGCTTCTTTGGGCGGCTCCTCCGTCACGATAATGGTGCCGGTGGGCGATTGATAGCCCTTGACGAGTCCGGCTTTCCACCATCGGGGCGCTGTTCGATAGCTCATTCCCTGCTGCTTCGCATACTGACTCAATTTCATAGATGGAGTATAGCACAAATATTCCAATTTGGCAGCATTTCCTAAAACTAGTTCCGACACCCTGGCCCAGAAGCTGTGGGGAGCAGGCTGGTGGCTCGTCTTCTTCGCCATTATCAACAGCACATTAGCGGTAGGGATTGCCTGTACCAACGCAGCGACCCGTGTAATGTATACAATGGGGCTGGCGGGAACCCTTCCGTCTGCCTTGAAGAAGATTCACCCGGTGCACAAAACACCCTACATTGCGGTTCACGTAGAGCAGATCTTCCAGATTGTGAGTTTCCTGCTCGTCGGCATCTTCTTCGGAGCGGGTCAGATCTTCGGCTTCCTCGGTACTATCGCCACATTGGCCGTGATCGTGCTCTATGTGATGGCTAATATCGCGCTCACCGCCTTCGTCAGGCGCGAACACCCCGCCGACTTCAATATATTGCGGCATGCCGTTGTGCCGTTGGTGGGAACGTTGCTACTGATACCGGTGTTGTTTGTCACGGTCTGGCCGGTTCCCGCTTATCCGCTGAATCTGACGCCATACATCTTTATAGTCATAATGATCGCCGGGTTCGTAGTTATGCAATTTATTGTAGCAAGGCGGCCCGCCGCGCTGGCTGAAGGCAGCGCCATGCTCATCAGCACCGTGGAGGCAGAGCCAGATCTAGGTAAGCCACTGGTCGGATAGGCGCAAGCGAGGCTTTTTGTCACCACCAGATTACTGTCCACAACGAGGAAGGAGCGCGGAGATGCCTGCCAGTCGCGTTGAGCTTGCTGAAATTGTGCTGCCGGAGTTTGGTCTGCCTCGTGAAGAGCCAGCCATCCCGGCGGCCACCTATGAAGCACGCATTGCCGCGGCTCGCCAGCGTGCTTCTGATGCCGGGTATGATATGCTGATCGTCTACGCGGACCGCGAACACTTCGCCAACCTGGCGTATCTCACAGGGTTCGATCCGCGCTTTGAAGAGGCGCTGTTGATCCTCGCGCCGGATCGCATGCCAACGCTGCTGGTCGGCAACGAAGACATGACGTACACTGCGATCAGCCCAATTGAGTTGCGACCGGTCCTCTTCCAGACCTTCAGCCTGCTGAGCCAGCCGCGCTCGTCAAGCGCCCCGCTGGCGACGATCCTGCGCGACGCCGGCGTAGGCGTGGCCGGCGGCAAACGGGTTGGTCTGGCAGGCTGGAAGTATTTTGTTCCTGCTGAAACCCCGACGCCCGATCACTGGCTGGAAGTTCCGGCGTACCTCGTCGATACGCTGCGTGGCATGGGCTGCGAGGTGCATAACGCGGGCCAGCTCTTCATGGAGCCTGAGCATGGTCTGCGGGCCGTGAGCGACGTTGATCAACTGGCCTCCTTTGAATTCGCAGCAACGCACAGTTCGCAGGGCCTGCGCAACCTGCTGTTCAACGTACGTCCCGGGATGACTGAGTTCGAGGCATTCAAGTTGCTGGCTCCCATCGGCCTTCCATTGTGCTACCACCCCGTCCTCTTCAGCGGTGAGCGAACGGCGCTGGGGTTAGCCAGCCCATCCAGTCGTGTGATGCAGGCGGGTGACCCGGTATTCGCGGCGCTGGGATATTGGGGGAGCAATAATGCCCGTGCGGGTTTCCTGGTGGAGGGCGCGGAGATGCTTCCCAGCGCAATCCGCGACTATGTCGATAAACTGGTTGCGCCCTATTTTCGCGCGATCGTGGAGTGGTACGAGCATATCGGGATCGACGTAGCGGGGAGCGAGTTGTTCGACATCATCGACCGGCACCTGGGCGACCCCTTCTTCGGCGTCAGCCTGAATCCCGGCCACCTGATTCACCTGGATGAATGGGTCAGCTCGCCCATTTATCGCGGCTCAACTCAGCGGCTGCGCTCGGGGATGGCGCTGCAAGTCGATGTCATCCCGGCGACGAACACCCCCTACCACACGACTAACATTGAGGATGGCATCGCGCTGGCCGACGAGGCATTACGCCGGGCATTCGAGCAGCAGTACCCGGATGCCTGGGGGCGTATCCAGCAGCGCCGCGCCTTCATGCGCGATGTGCTGGGCATCCGGCTCAAGCCGGAGGTGCTGCCATTCTCAAACATCCCGGCCTATCTCCCCCCGTTCTGGCTCTCGCCGCAGCAGGCGATGCGCGCAGCGTGACCTGGGTCTCCCTGCATTCGATCTTCGTGATACAATGCTCTCAGACTACCATACTAGTCAGGAGAGACTGTACATGCCAATTGCCATTATTGTTCAAGGAGGAGCGGGGAATATTGACCCGGAACGTGTTGAGGGCGCTCAAGAGGGTTGCAGGGAAGCTGCGCTGGTGGGATGGAATATTTTGCAGGCGGGTGGCTCTGCGCTGGATGCGGTTGAGGCGGCGGTTCGTGCGCTCGAGGATAATCCCATGTTTAATGCAGGCACAGGGGCTTGCCTGACCAGCGATGGCAACATCGAACTGGATGCGGGGATCATGGAGGGGTATACGCTGCGCGTTGGGGCGGTAGCCGGTGTCGAGTTGATCAAGAATCCTGTCTCGCTGGCACGGAAGGTGCTGGATAGCCCGCACGTCTTGCTCGTGGGTAAAGGGGCGCAGGAGTTTGCGCAGGAGCAAGGGATACCCCTCTCTGCGTTTGAGGACCTGGTGACAGAGCGACAATATCGAATCTGGCTGGAGAACAAGGCCCGGGCCGCCAGCGCACCGGAGGAACTGCGACATCACAGGCGCGAGGTAGGCTCACTGAAGGCTCGCCAGGAGAGGCATGGTACGGTTGGCGCAGCAGCTGTCGATATAACCGGTACACTGGCGGCTGCCACCTCGACGGGCGGCATTCACAATAAGTATCCCGGGCGTGTGGGCGATTCGCCGCTGGTGGGCTGCGGTTTCTATGCCGATGAGAATGCCGCCGTCTCGTGCACGGGCTACGGCGAAGATTTTATCCGCCTGCTCATCGCCAAACGCACCGCCGATTTCGTGGGGCGTGGTGATTCTGCCCGTGAGGCGGCTGAGGAGGCGATTGCACTGCTTAGCACCAGCGCTGAGGGTATGGGTGGTTTAATCGTCGTGGATCGCAAAGGTGACGTGGGTTTTGCCAGGAATAGCCAGAATCTGGCTTATGCCTGCATGGTTGAAGGTATGGCGGAGCCTATGGCCGGCGCATAAGCAGAGAGTAGAGGAGCGCGCGATGAGAACATTGGGCGATGTACAGCAGGAGATTGACCACCTGATCAAAGAGGAGTGGCACGGCAATTACTGGGCGCCCCTTTCTAGCCTGGCGCGGCTTACCGAAGAGCTAGGAGAGCTGGCGCGCGAGATCAACCACAGCTATGGTGAGAAACCAAAGAAGGCCAGCGAAGATGCAGGTAACGTTGCAACCGAGATAGGGGACGTGCTTTTTATCCTGGCATCGCTGGCGAACTCCATTGGAGTTGACCTGGACGCGGCATTTGAAGAGGTGATGGCGAAGTACCAGCGGCGTGATGCGCAGCGCTGGACAGCCGAAACACGCCAGGCCTAAGGATGGAACAAGAATTGCCCGGCGAAATAGCCGGCGATAAACAACAGGGCAAACACGATTAAACCGATCAGTAGAATGGTAAGAGCGAGAGAACGATTTTTCTCTCCAACCACAGGCCCGGGATAGGCAGCCTGTCGTGCTGCCACTAGCTTCAAGGAAACATCGGCCACCGTAGGGGCGGCAGGGGCCACTTCTTCCAGGGGTAGTTTGGGGCCCTGTTCTGCTCGATAGGAGGGGAAGTTGAGCCTGGGCTGATCGGTCTCTCTTGCCGGTAAGGCAGAGGCAAGCTTCCCTCCGGCGAGTGCAGGCGACGGGCTAATCACGAGCGGCGCTTCGTGCTGCTGGTTGTCGCTGTGAACCGGCATGGCTACCGGAGCCGGTATCGCTGGCGCCAATGTCTCACTGATGGTTTTCAAATCGATATAAAGTGCTTCAGGTGTGCTGATGTGCTGGGGATGCTGGCGAACTACAGTGCGAGCAACCGTTTCGCATAATTCAGGGGGGATATTGCGCTGGAAGCGCAAGCGCCCGTCGGGTGGCGGCTCAACAACCGTGGCCCCGGGTGGGCGCCCGCTGAGCAACTGGTAGAGCAACAGGCCGACGGCGCGAGTGTCGTCATCACGCCGTCCCTCGCTCTGTTGACCCCACGGCAGTTCTGTATCGGAGAGAGCAATATCATTACCGCCCATGATACTCCAACTCTGGAAATAAGGCAGGTCGCCGGGGAGCGCAAAATTATTGACACGTACGAAGCCGTGGCTGTCGCGCATAATAGAGCCAGGCACCAGGTCCCCGTGGCACACTCTATGTGAAGAATTATCCGCATACATCAAAGCCAGGCAGATTTGCATGCCGAAATCGGCGATCTCGTAGGGTGACAACTGCGCTTGCAGCAGCGTGGAGAAATTGGCGCCCTGGACATACTCCTGCACGATATGCAGCATCTCAGGTTCTGCAACAAGATCGTAGATGCCGACGATATTGGGGTGAGAGAAGTGGGATGTCAGTTTAATAGCTGCTCGATAGTCCGCGATGTGTGGTGCAGGTACGGCTTTTACTGCAACCACGCGCTGCAACACCTGATCCATTCCCTGATAGATGGTGCAAGTCTGTCCTTGCTTTAATAAACGTTGCAACAGATAGCGATGATTTATAACTCGCCCTGTTTCCACAATTTGCCTCGAAGAGGAACTCATTGACAATGCCCATCCCTAAAATCGAGCGGCTGCCCCTGGACAAGACCTTATATGTCTTGCAGAGCCAGCGTTACCGCTCCTACAATGTTTGCCTCTGATCCGAACGTGCCTTGCACAATACGCAGCGATGCGTTTGCCGAGGGCAGGGACAACTCCTGCACCCGTGCCAGCAAGGGCTTGATCAATAAATCTCCTGCCTGTGCCACCTGTCCGCCCAGGATGATTACACCCGGATTTATCAAATTAACGATGTTAGCCAGGGCGATTCCCAGATACGTAAGTACATCATCAGCGATGCCCTGTGCAACTTGGTCACCTTCGGCTGCAAGCCGGAACACCTGCTCCGCCGTAATGCGTTCGGCCCGGGCCCCTGTAACCCGGCGAATAGCTGCCTCTGTCTCAGGGTGCTCTACCGAAAGGCCAATCATCGTGCGCGCGATGGCCTGCGCCGAAGCAATGGATTCGAGATGTCCATAGGCTCCGCACGAGCACTTAGGACCATTCTCTTTGACGAGCATATGCCCGATTTCGCCTGCCGAGCTTGTCGCCCCGTGATAAATCTTGCCGTTGACTACCAGGCCACCACCAATGCCACGTCCCAGGCCGATATAGAGTACGACGCGCTCGATACTATGCGAGCCATGCCCCCCAGCGCATGCAGCGCCATAGAGCACTTCCGCCAGGGCAACGGCATTAGCATTGTTGTCTATTATACAAGGTACATCAAGTCTTTCCGACAGGTAGTCCTGTAAAGGGAAATTATCCCATCCGTGCGCATGATATAGTGTGCGCACTACGCCGCGCGTTGCGTCAACAAGACCACCTACAGCAACACCTACACGGAGTACACGTCCATCATGAAGTTGCTGAGGAGCCATCACTTCACCGAGCATGTCATCGATAAGTTCCAGCACGGTATGTGTATCTGGAACATACTCTAATGGACGACGTGCCTGGTGCAATATTTTGCCTTCCAGGTCTGCGACGGCGACAGATTGACGTGACCCGCTACCGCTGATCTCAATTCCCACAACGTATCCCTGCGTCGCCAGCAACTTACCAGTCATCCTCGTAGTTCCTACAGTTGATAGTGGACCGGAGGCCCTGATAAATGCCCCCTCTAAAGGTGCTCCCTGCGGCCGCCAGGACTGCGTAGACATGGTCGTGTTCTCCGTTCTTTACGATAGCTGGCATCAAAGTCCGGGGGACTGCCATACCAGCGCGGTGCGCCTTCTACTTTCAGCGATGCCGTACGTGTGACTTGGAAAGGGCCTCTCTGTGACAGCGGCTTTAGTATACCATATAGTATTACGTACGCAAAGGATAAAGGAGAGACGTACCATTGAGATGCTATTGCAATGCACACTGCCTGTTGCTACAATAGCTGGTAGTGAGAGACAGAGGTGAACTGGAGAGTTTTTATGGCGTCTACTACGGCAGGACAAGGGCAGGTCTTTATTGGCCCTGGCCTCAGCCCTTTCAAACGCATCGTGACCATCATCGCTGTGCTGGGTATAACCGCCCTGGTACTGTGGATAGCTGTGCACCAGGGAGCATCGGCGGAGGGCAGCACGGTTGTCGCCGTCGTGTTTATTATCGGCTTCATCGTCTACCTGCGTATTATAGCGCCTGTACCGTTTACAATTACGCTGGAGCCGGGGTCCCTGGTAAAGCGCAGCCGCAACGGGGAAGTGATCGAGATAGCCTGGGAAGACCTGACACGCATCAAAGAGGAATTTTTCCCCAATGGGAAGCGTATCGGCATCATTGTCTATCGCAAGACGACAACGCCTCAGCAAAAAGCGAAGGCGTGGGCAGTCTACCGGGATGATGTGACCGATATTGATAGCCTGGCCGAGGCGCTCAAGCAAGCCATCCCGGAGACATGCCAGTGGAGCAGCGAGACGGTACACGACTAAGGACGCAGTCCTACACCAGCATGACCTCGTCGATATAGCACCAACGCCAATCTTCACCGGGCTGGAAGGACTGGATGACCGGGTGATTAGAGGCGTGGAAGTGCTTTGTAGCATGCTTGTTCTTCGAGGAATCGCAGCAGCCGACGTGCCCGCACTCGAGGCAGAGGCGCAGGTGTACCCACGTATCCCCGGTTTTTAAACAATCTTCGCACCCGTTGGCGCTGGGTGTGACCCGGTGAATATGATCAAGATGTGTACATTGTTTTGCCATAGAAGTTTCCTTATCTAGACACAAACGAACGCTAAGATGCTTGCGCAGCAAGCGTTTGTGGCTTTCCTTCAATTAGCAGCAGCGAGCTGAGCGCGCCTGCCAGGGCTAACAGAGATGCAACAATCATGACAACGCGAAAGCTTGTTACGAACGATGCGGAAATAGCTGAGTGTACTGCTGCCTGGGTTGCGTTGCTTAATCCCGCGGGAATTTCAATACCAACCAGCTTGTTCTGTTGCGCAATTATGCTACTTTGCACATCAAATGGGAGATGCAACACTCCCAGGTTGCTGGCCAGGGCACCGCTGAAAACTCCCAGGACAATGATGCCCAGCACCGCGATGGCGATTAGCCCGGCTGTTCGGGAGACTGCATTGTTGATACCGGAGGCGGTACCCGCGTATTGTGTATCCACCGCGCCCATGACCGCGGTTGTCAAGGGCGCGACGCTGACGGCCATCCCTGTACCCAGCACGACTGATGCCGGGAAAAAGGTCGTCCAGTAGCTTCCCCCGATACCCGGCACAGCGAAAAGGGCGAACCCGCAGGCAGCAATCACCGGGCCGATAATAAGCGGAAGCTTCGCGCCGAAACGGGTAACCAGTCCCCCAGACCAGCGCGAGAGCAGGAACAAAATCAGAATCGTTGGCAAATTTGCTGCTCCCGCGGCCGCTGGCGGGTAGCCCTGTACGCGAATCAGGTTGAAAGGGATAAAGTACAGGCTCCCGCCCAGGGCTGCATATAACAGGAGCGTCAGCAAATTCGCGCCGCTAAATGTGCGTGAACGGAACAGGCCGAGTGGCATCATCGGTGAGCGACTACGGGCCTCCACCAGGACGAACAGCAGCAGCGCGACTATGCCCCCTACCAGGGCAGCAATTACCAGCGTGTTGCTCAAACCGAGGTCGTTCGATTCGATCAGCCCATAGACGATACCTCCCAGGCCAAGGGTTGCCAGCAGCGCGCCCCACCAGTCCAGCCCCTGACGGGCTTCTACTTCGCTGTGACTTTCGGGCACGCGCCAGAATAAGACGATGAGCACAATAGCGGCAATCGGGAGATTGATAAAAAAGACCCAGCGCCAGGAAGCATACTGGACCAGCCCGCCTCCCAGCACCGGACCAATTACCGAGGTGATTGCGGTGAAGCCTGACCACGTGCCAATTGCTCGCCCGCGCTGCTTGCTGTCGAACGAGGCGCTGATGATCGCAAGGCTGCCCGGCACCAGCAGCGCACCGCCTACGCCCTGAATAGCACGCGTGATAATGAGAAAGGCCACGTTTGGCGAAAGGCCGCACAGTACCGAGGCCACCGTGAAGAGTGAGATACCTATGGCGAAGATGCGCCGCCGGCCAAAATGATCGCCGAGCGATCCCCCGACCAGGATCAGGGCAGCCAGGAAGAGGGCGTATGCCTCGACGACCCATTGAACTTCGGAGGCAGTTGCATTCAACTCCGTCTGGAGCACCGGCAGTGCTACGTTGACGACTGTGCCATCGATAAAGGCCATGCTTGATCCGAGGATCGTTGCTACGAGTACCCATGTGCCAATCGATCTCTGGCGATCTTTCGCGAGAGGCTCTCTTGCGGCAGCGACATACGGCGCGCATTGGATGATGCCTTCGTCGCAGGGTGGCTTCAGTATGTGGGACATATATATTTCCCTTTTGTCTTCATACGGCGCGAGCGAATCTCAGGAGATCGGCCATGCTGAAGTGCCCCTGCTGGTCGCCGGGCAAGGTAGGCCTCCATTCGCTTTCAGCATTGCGATAAGAAGTGGGATCGCCATCGATCAAGCCAAGCAGCACCTCGGCAACAATGCGTCCGCCTACATCACCCAGCCGCTCACCGCCAGTTCTGACCTCTGCCTCTTTGAGGATGTAGTAAAAGAGCGGCGTCTCACCATGATAGCCTGTTTTGGCCAGGCCAACCTCGTCTCCGGTTAGCGGCTCGACATCCATTGCTCTGGAGACAGCTTCTCCTGACGGCAGATCGAGCGCCAGCCCCCTCTCAAGATCGCGATAGGCAAGCGAGTGTTGTTCGGGAATCTCTGTTTCACCGACCACCGATTGCGGCAGATCAATGAGCGAGTGGGCAAGCGAGGTATCAATCTTCTTGCTGGGTTGTGGTAGGAAATTGTCATCTACACGGAAGAAGTACCTCCAGTCTATTACGCGGTCATGTGGAACGGGGCACGTGCCAGCGCACTCGGGAAAGATACCGCCCTTCGCTCCACCAGCGTTCAAGGTATAGAGTGTTCTGACCTGGCTGTGGCCGAAGCGGTAAGCCGCGTCTGCAAACTCTACCGGGATGAAAGGAGAATCTTCATATGCATAGAACTGCGGGCCGTTCGCCAGAAGGTCGTCCACGAGGGTTTCTCCAACGGTCAGGGGGAGGAACTCATGAACTACGATCCACTGGTAGTGCCACCTCACCAGGCGCTGTGCCTCTTTGAAAGCGCCGGCCGCTGGCGCGCCCTGGCCTCTGAGGTAGTCAACGACCCGGTTATGAAACTTGAGGAAAGCCAGGTGAAGCTGCGAGATGATGAGGTGTACATCGTTGCGTGGATCACCAACAAGCGCTCGCCCCTGGCGATTCCTGGGGAGATCATCCAGGTTGCCAATGTCGTTTATGCCCAGGAGAAACTTGTCTAAATCATCGAGATCATAAAGGTATGGATCACCGCCAGGTCCTGACGCGTAGAGACATTCAAGGTCGAGCCGAGGTGCGCGGAAGTTGCGCAGCTCGTTGAGACGGGCATGATGCTGCAGCAGGCTGCGATCAGCGGTGATGTCGTGCGCGATGAACTGGCCAAGGAACGGGAAAGCGGCGGGTATGCGAGGATTGTCAGCTTTCGCATCCTGATCGTCCTGCCTGGATAGGACATCCATCATAGACCCGGATCTTCCCAGGGCCAGCAGGTACTCTTCGTCGGTTGCGAGGCCTGGCAGGTCGGGAAACATCCTCCCATATTTCCCCTCTTCGACCCTGGAGAGCGGTCCTTTCAAATGGGGGGCGATAACGCAGCTATGTGTGCTCATGTGAACCTCCTGCATTAAATAGCGACATGTATCAGTGTATCACTTCTCAAAAAAGCTTGCTTAAGAGATGTCCTCTCCTTCTCCTCCGGTTATACTGCTGTCCTCGCCTGTCGAGTCTTCATGCTCTTTAGGCTCCTCTTTGGTACGCGATGTAGGCGTCAGGTGGAGATCGATGTGGCTTGGGAAGATGTAATACAAAGGAAAAAGAAAAAAGACGATCAGGCTTGCCAGCGGACTTAGAAACGAGAGGCCGATCGAAACCAGGTAGACTACCGGCGCCGTCATGTTTCTTCTGTTCACTGTGCGTACAAAGTGCGGGTCTATATCTTGATCGACCAGGCGATGGTCGCTCGTGGCATACCACCACAGCAGGCTGAGCATCAGGTTGGTCAGAATTAAATTGCTGGCGTAGATTATTTCAGCTACCCGTGCTAATAAAGGCTGCTCAATAAATGAGAATTGTCCAAGCAAACCTGCAGGGAAAGGAATGAACGCGACACACATCAAGAGCAGTATATTGATCCAGAGGAACGCCCGGTTCGAGCGTTTGATGTAGTGAAACATATTGTGGTGGGCGATCCAGTAGATGCCAATGATCACAAAGCTCAGTATGTAGCTCAAAAGATTGGGCCATTGCGTGCGTAACTGATCGAGCACATTGCCGGGCGATTCAGATGGGAGGACTGTTGGAACACGAAGGTTCAGCACCAACAAGGTGATCGCGATCGAGAACACACCATCGCTAAAGGCCGTTATGCGGCCAGTAGTGAGGCCCGCGACGGCCTGGCTTCTCCTCAATCTAATCACAGAGGCTCCTTTAACCATGTAGAGATCACTTACCCGTCAATGAGCTTACATCATCAAGTGGTTTGCTGTCCATACCGCTGGAAGAGACCACGGTAGGTACTATAGACTATAGGCGAGCGAATGGCATCACCCATTCGGCTAGTCGGAGCCTGGACAAAGTACCAGGTTGTTTACACTCACTGACCACGTGATCGCTATCGTCATGTGACCTTTCCAATACTTACTTTTTGATAGTATCGATGCTTGCCTTAGAGGATAAGATGTGTTATACTGTCAAGTAAAAGATTATAGTAGAATTGTAGCCTGGTCAGCATTGACCGAAAAGGCAAGGCGTGAGATGGCAACGAAGCCAGCAGAGACAAATCCAATACAAGGCTATCAGTTGTGTAAGCGTTATGAGCATGCCATACAGTTCCTTGGTAAGCGCTGGACGGGCCTCATCCTGGATACGCTTATGGTAGGTCCGCGTCGCTTTTGCGAAATGACCTCCATGGTCGAGGGGCTGTCAGATCGTGTGCTCAGCGACCGCCTGCGCGAATTGGAGGACGAGGGGATCATTGAGCGCGTGGTCTACCCCCAAATCCCGGTGCGGGTCGAGTACAGTTTGACCGAGAAAGGTCGCGAGCTCAAGCCTGTAGTGGATGCCATCCATTATTGGGCCGAACAGTGGATACCATTGCCAGGATCTTCCACTGAATACGACGAAGCATAAGAGGTTTCCTCTCCTGTTAGCCCTCTGGCTCTTCCCTGTGCTATACTAGCATTATGGAACATTTATGGGCGCCGTGGCGTATGGCCTATATCGAGCCGCAAACATCACAACCACAAACGTGCATTTTTTGCACCCTACCTGCCGAACATCGTGACACGGAGAACTATATCCTGTACCGGGGTGCGCTCTGCTTCATGATGTTGAACCGCTACCCCTATAATAACGGGCACCTGATGATTGCTCCCTATCAACATGTCGCGAGCATCGAGAAGCTGGATGCTGCAACGCTCGCCGAATTGATGGCCGACGCGCAGTTAGCTTTGCGAGCGCTGCGCCAGGTTATGAACCCTGATGGCTTCAATATGGGCATCAACGAAGGCAAAGTGGCGGGTGCAGGTTTTGCCGACCACGTGCACCTCCATGTTGTTCCGCGCTGGAACGGGGATACAAGCTTCATGCCGGTGTTAGCGGATACCAAGGTGTTACCCGAACTGCTGAGCAGTGTGTACGAGAAATTGAAGCAGGCATTAGACACGTTGAAGGATGGGGTTACAGAGTTGGGCGCGGACGCTGCAGGATGACGATATTCTGGTGCGCTATGTTGGGCACATAGCTGTGAGGATAGCCATAAGGCCGCAGCTTTGTCCCGGCCTGGTACCAGATAATCTCACCTTTGGGTACAAATCCCAGCGCCCTGGCTCGCCGTGCCAGGTCTACGTGTGTAAACGTATACTCTGAGTGTTGATAGGCATTGCGCACGATGATTGCCATGTAGCGCCCCGGGCGTAACAGGCGCAGGCAGCGCTCAAAGACCGTGCTCATCGCGTCGAGGTAGTCGTCGTACGAGGCCAGGTTTGCCAGGTCACGCTCGTCTTCGGAGCGCATATTATAGTCGCTGCGCCTGTTAGAGTGCCTTTCCGCGTAACGTTTCCCGCCGTTTCCGCTCATTGTCTGCTCTAAATGGATGTTGTAGGGTGGGTCCATCACGATAAAGTCAAACGCGGCTTCGCCCTCTCCAGCGCGGATCTCCTGTCCATCGATACTTAAAACGCCCTCGCTTGCCAGCAGGCGATCCATGACTTCAATGCAATCTCCCTGAATCATTGCCTGGGGTAACAGGCCCGGGTTCTCTTTCAGCACCCGAGTGTAGATATTGGTCCATTGCTGGTTGATCTCGATGCCTACGCATTTGCGGGGGCCGGGGGTGGCAATCGACGCCCCGATCAGTGTCCCACCGACTCCGGCAAAAGGGTCAAGCACCGACATCCCCGTTTTTGTGAAAAACTCTATCAGCAGCGCCATCAACTGTGGTGGCTTATTCGCGCCGTGCTTTTTACGTAATTCGTGGCTGTATACGCTTGGGAAGGATGTGGTGATGACGCTCTTGGTGAAATAGAGGAAGCGGTCGCCGCTCATTTCGTTGAGCGTGTTTTTGGGGTGAGGCTCCTCTTCTTGGGAGGGCATAAGACTATCCCCCTTTCCACATATTATCCTTAGCAGGCGGTTGCTCCACAGGAGATGGTTTCGTTGCGATGTTTGAGCTCGCACTTGTACGGGCTTTTTCTTCGTACATCTTTGCGCGCTCGTAAAGGTTATTTGCAGCGCGCTCCGCATCGAAATCGATGTTGGGGTCTTTGGCGAGAGCTGCGAAATGGGAGGCTATATCGCGAATCGTTTTGGGATCTTTCACACGTCCTGCGCGTACAGCTTCATACCAATCTTTTAACATATCGACGTTCTCCGCCCCGGGCGCTGTGCCGGCTGCGGGCGCCTGCTGCATCGGTGCTGGTTCTGGCCGCTTATCTACAGCACTGGACATCACCTGTGCTCGTAAAGGCTGGGCTGCCGGGGAGGCCGCGCCACGTGTTATGCCCACATCTACCGGTCGCTCTACTATGCCGGTGGTCGAGCTTGCGCTTGTGGCCAGGTGCGGTATCAATGTAATGTCCTGGATATACACAGAATGGACCTGAATGCCCCACCGGGCTACTTGAGCCTGGACCCTTCTAGCCAGAGCAGCATTCACTTGCTCCCAACGTGTGGACGTGGCATCTATCGCGTTGATATCCACAGATGTGCGCGCATGTTTACTTTGCGACCAACTGAGGAAATCCGCGGGCGTCAACTCACTGGTGACGCTCTGCAAGGTTGCCACAAAGCTGTCGTGTAAGGTTTGTTCCCAATTTTTCAATTCCAGGGCTGCGATGTGCGCATAAGCTGGCGTCAGCTGGTAGGTGATCGCGGCTTTAAGCTTGACATCCTGGCCTCGTGAAATGTTCACCGTCTGTTCAGGGCATGTCCAGCTTATCACTTGCGTGCTTAAGCGGCCATGTACTTTTTCCCAGGGCATCACAAAGTTGAGGCCTGGGTTAAGCGTACGAGCATATTTGCCGAACGACAGCACGATATCTACGTATCCTGCCGGTACCGGATGGACCGCGCGGCTGGCCAAAATACTACCGGCAGACAGTAGTATGAACAGCAGGACGAAAGTTGCAAAGATACCAAAGATAGCTAATGTCCCAACCAGCAGGAAGAGTACATAGCCAATGATCACGTAGAGCGTCCAGAGCATATCGTTAGGGCCGGCTAAATCGTTAGAGTCTGCATAGTAGAGCAAGGTTCCCTGCATTACGACCAGGGCGATCAATAGTACGCCCATCGGTAGAAGAGGCAAATACGCTTGTCCTCGCAATGCTACTGGTAAGGTAAAGAGGAAAACCAGGACTGCGAATGGTAAAGGCACGAGCACAGGGGAGAACCGGCGTGCAAGTTTGCCCAGCCTTTGCCGATTGGAGGTTCCGGTGTTTTGCCCGCCAGGTGGAGGCGGCTGGGGAGTTACTGGCTCTTGCTGGCCCGGTGTAGTTGTTGTTGAAATAAGGTCGGCTTGCTGCTCCGGGTTGTTGGGCTCATGCCATATGGCAGGAGAATCGTCCTGTTCAAATGTCATATGCGCTCCTCCCTATCCGCATCAGCAATGCGGAATATGCTCCTACTTTTTGGCTTATGTGAATGATGAAGTGGTATCCCGGTTTGTTGTATCTCGCTTGATACCACAGGAACCACACCCACCGCCTTTCGCCCCTTTTGAGCAACCACCGCCGCTGCCGCAACTACCACACCCGCCTTTAGCACAACCTCCTCCCTTTGCCCCGCACGAGCCACACCCACCGCCTTTGCTACAAGTCGATGCTTGCTGCCTGGCGGGGACCTGGATAATGACGCCACTTTCGAGCATCACCTCGACCGATTCTTTCGGGACGTTAATCGAGACGACTTTGCCCTGGCCGCTGGAAGTGTCCAGTATCGTGCCCACCTGTGGCATGCTTTGTTTTGCCTGGATATAGTTCTCGTTTTCATACGAGAGACAGCAAAGCAGGCGGCCGCACACGCCGGATATTTTTGAGGGATTGAGCGGTAAGTCCTGCTCCTTCGCCATTTTGATAGAAACGACACCGAAATCGGTGATCCACGAACTGCAGCAGAGCGTCTTGCCGCACATCCCTACGCCACCTTGAAGCTTCGCCTGGTCGCGTGCTCCAATCTGGCGCAATTCGATGCGGGTGCGGAATGTTGCTGCCAGGTCGCGTACCAGTGCTCGGAAGTCAACACGTTCGTCAGCAGTGAAGTAGAAGGTTAAGCGACTCCCATCAAAGGTGTACTCCGCCTCTACTAATTTCATGGGCAGGTTGTGCTGTTGCACCTGTTGAGCGCACTGTACCAGCGCCTCCTTCTCTTTACTTTTGAAGGAGAGCATCATGCGCAATTCGTCTTCGGTAGCCAGGCGAAGTACAGGTTTTAAAGGGTCGCTCAGCTCTCTTTCTGCTAGCTTCTTCGAAGCGATAACTACACGTCCGGCTTCTACTCCTCGCACCGTTTCAACAATGACATACTGCCCGGTTGTATAAGACGCCCCCTGAGGGTCAAAGTAATAAATACGTCCTGCGGGACGAAAACGAATGCCGGCGATTGTAACTATGTTATCTAGGGTCGTCGTGACAGACATTATTCTCGATCCTTGCTCTACGAGCACGATTTTGCGTGCCCGTGGAGGAATCATACACAGCACCCAACTGCGTTACTCGAGAGTGGCGTTCGCGTTCCACCATCACCAGTGCTCTGTCCAGAAGCTTTTGATGGGTAGGAACCTGACCCCCGCAAGGAGGGTCACTACATTTCGTTTGCCAGCAGGATTGCCTCCGCTACTTCTCGCATAGATTTGCGATTGTTCATACTGGCCTTTTGTATCTTGCGGAAAGCCTCCTGCTCGCTGAGGCCCTGTTTCTCCATCAATACACCCTTGGCACGTTCGACAATCTTGCGTGTCTCGAGTTGTTCTGTGAGGGTACGAGTTTTTTCTTCGAGGAGGCGAAACTCGTTATAGCGAGCCAGGGTAACCTCAATGGCGGGCGCAACCTCGCTTTCGCGTAGTGGTTTGACGATGTAATTAACAACGCCCGCCTCCTTGGCGCGTTCAACCAGTTGCTGGTCCCCAAAGGCCGTGAGCAGCAAGACCGGGGCTATTTTTTCCTGTGTGAGCGCCTCGGCGGCAGTTATGCCGTCCATGTCGGGCATGCGAATATCCATGATTACCAGATCTGGACGTAACTCACGGGCCAGGTTAACGGCGCTCACCCCATCACCCGCCTCGCCAACCACCAGGTAACCCTGTTTAGCCAGTATGTCTTTCAGATCCATGCGCTGGATTGTTTCGTCGTCTGCGATAATAATACGTGCAGGCATCGTGTTCCCTCTCCCATTGCATACAATACCACGCCCCACATCCACCCGGCTTTATTCAAAAGCCAGGACGAACTGGCTTCTATAGCCAGGACAAGTACTTCAGCAGTACCGGTACCGAAAGTATACCATAAAACTGTCGATCGCACTATCTCTTTCGTCGTTCGCGGCGCTGGAGATAGCGTTGTTGTTCGCGATACTCCTGGTACAGGTCGTCATCCTCTCCTTTTACGCCCTGTTTCATCACTGGCGGCGGGGTCTTGACCCCGGTGGAATTAGAGGTGTTCTGAGACTGGCCCGACCTGCGTTGAGGTGTCGGCTGGCCTGACAGCGCTGCAAGACTACGAGGAACGAGGTCGAGGCGCGCCAGTACGACCAGTATGACGACCAGGGTCACCAAGAAAGCGAGAGTCGATGTATTGACGGCTAAAGGCCCTATTTGGAAGAGCAGCTTATCCAGTTTGTTGGCAACTAACAGACTTCGCTCAAACCCTCCGATTAACTCGGCAAGGATAAGATAGAGCAGTATGCCAAAGAGGTAGCGCATCTTAAACGCGCTCGCCGGCCGGGGCCGGCTAGAAGTTGCTGGGGCAGCCTTTGCAGGCGTCTGGTCTGCGCTCGTTTGGGCCGGTGCACTGGATTCCTCCGCTTTGCTCTCTTTGGCCGGGCGACTATTCGCGCTGCGCGTGGCTCGTGCAATGCGTGCAGCCTCCGGATTGGCTGTGATAGCCTGCTGTTGTTCGTTTCTGGCAACGCTAGAGAAGAATTTGGGCAGCCTGCGCGGGCGAGGAGCCTCGTCTGTCGTCGTTGTGGCAACTTCAGCGACTAGCTGTGTGGCGTCGCTTATTTCCTCCGCTGGCTGATCCTGTGTCACTTCGCTGTCTGCATTAGGAGTAACGAGTACGGGGCGATTGCGCCCTGCTCGGCTGCCGCGTTTAGATGAAGTGGACCGCTCCTGGCGGTTGTCCTGCGCTTCTGAGTTAGTTTCTTGATTCATGATTGATCTCCACGGGTTTCATTGAATGGGTCAAAAGGCAACTGCTCATCACCGTATGGATTATCTTGATCAGAACCAAGGTGATATGTATTTGCCTGGGTGCTTTGCGGCGCCGGCGAGTTGACCGAGCTAGCGAGCTGCGGCTGCTGTTGCGCCGGTGACACCGGTGAGTATGGTAGTTGTACAGGTGATCGTAGTGATGATTGTGGTGTAACATTTGACGGCTGCATAGCGGGCATTGTTTCCCCTGCTTCCAGGCCAGCGCGTGCAATTTCATCGTCCCGTCCAGGGGCATTCCCGCCGCTCACGCCGATACCGCCCACGGTAGCACCGCCTATGCGAATGGGCCAGCCGCCCGCGGCCATAATAAATTTCCCCTGCGTCATAGACGCCAGGCTCGAGGCAAAACCTGGAATACCCGCTCCCCACTGGGCTACCGCATCGGTTGACTGGTTGAACATCACCGCCGTGTTGGCCTTGGCCAGGCTGATATAGCCTGTAGACCAGCCATAAGGGGACATCATGCGCTCAAAAAGCACGAGATGACCACCCGCATCTACAATAGCGATGCTAACGGGGCTTCGTAACTCAAGAGCGCGTTGTTTGCTGGCTTCCAGTATTCTCCGCGCGACTTCAATCGTTAAACTCACGGAATGCTCCTTTTTGACGGCTAATGAATGATTTGCCGCCCAGTAGTTCTATTGTTGCCAGTATATCTTATCGGCGGGCTATCTACAAGAGGTATGTGTGAAGGGTCAGGGCAAATGTACCGCCGGTACGACGATGCTGATGCCAAACATTGTTTTTCGTCCATCCGCTACGGGAAGGCCAGGTAGAACCGCGTGCCATTGCCGTCCAGCGAGCCAAGTGGCCTGCCCGCCAGGAAGTAGTAATAAATGTTCCACTGGTTGCTGCCAGAGCCGCTATACTGGTGTTCCTCGATGCCGAAGGGGTAGGTGAGGATCGTCGTGCCGTTGCCGTTAGTGAAGCGGCGCAGCATGCGCTGTCCACTGGCATCGTAGAGGTACTGCTCCTGGTTAGTGGAGCCTGCGGACCACTGCGTCAGGTGATCCAGCAGGTCGTAGGTGAGCGTGGCGGTGGTGCTGTAGGCGGTGCGGCTGGTCACGTTGCCAAAGCCGTCGTAGCTGCTGATGCTGTAATCGGCGGTCTTGGTGCTGTAGTTGGAGCAGGTCGCCCCGCTGGTGGTGGGATAGAGCCCAAGGAGTTGATGCGTGTTGCTGGCGCAATAGAGGTACTGCTCCTGCGTGCTGCCGCCCTGCAGTGGTCCCTGCCACAGTTGGCCCAGGTGCGTGTAGACGTACGCATTGCTGTAGCTGGCCCCACTTAAGCCGCTGGCGAGCGTGCCACTGCCACAGGTGCCGTTGCCTGTTCATGAGCCAACAACCACCAGTGGCTCAACTCATTTTCGTTCTTCCAGATCTTTACCCTAGCTCTTTTTCTGCTTTCGTTCCATCAACTATGGCTGAGTCTATTTTAAGTCGTAAATGCGAACGAACGGAGCATGGGTGTGAAGTATAGATTCGAAATCTGACTAAACAACGATGCCGGTGCCTCATAGATGATCGAGTAGGTCTTCGTATCCGCAGACTGTTTTGGGTAATTGGTGACCAGAGTAACCAGCTCAACTAACACGAGCTTCCCATCCTTCAAGAGATAATCGTTACCAATCACAGCACGCTGGCTCCAGATCTGACCGCCTAGGGTTTCAGTCACGGACATGGTGGATACGGGTACAGGAGTATTACGCCAAGTTGCAAGACCATTCTTGATTACCTGCTCGGGAGGAATGAGCCCATCGGGATTGGGCTTAGAGCTGATGAGTAAGTCATAAGTACGTGTTGGATCGACAAATATAGCCGGGCCATAAGCGGCGGTGGATTTCCAATCTGCCGGATAGCGAATTGTAAAATCTGGACCCGTAAAGGTTTTCATCGCTACACCCTGACGAAGCAGTGTTGCTGTGGGCGTGAATGCACCAGTTGAATTGCCCTTTCCCGTCTCACTACAAGCAGCCAACAACATCATCGTCATCAAGGCTACAATACAGGCCATAAAGTGCCGGGTTGTGTGCTTCTGAGCTATCCTCATCACTAAAACTGACCTTCCATTGGAATTTCATGCCCCGATCTTCCAGCCATAGGATTTGAATGCCTGTATATACTAGCATACTTTCCCATTGTCTGTCTATCCAATCCGTCGGGAGTGACTGAGCTTCTTAAAAGTCGAGTGACCGAGCCGTGATTGTATTCTCTCCACTGGGTATCTTGATCTCCGTGCATTTGGCTTTTGAGAAGCTCAGTCCGATGTGACCCCACTTTATCGGTTCTGGCTCAGCTCCGGTCTCAGGAGCGCGGTCCAGAAAGCGTTCTTTACGAGCGATTTACATCTCGTAAAATGAAATCTCGAACCGGGCAGTGACAATTTGAGAGTAATCAATGCTTTGATATCCTGTTATATACCTTCCCCCCCGAGGCCCATACTTGTATATAGGATCTGATGGGGCATAGGTGTCATACTCCGACAGGGTGAAAACCATCTTATCTAAATCCAAAGACCGGTTCTCTATATCCTGAAGCGGTCCAATCAAAGATTGGTTGATGTACTTTTGCACGGCCTCTACTTGGGCTGCACTAGGTCCGCTAGTAGAACTTGAAATTATACCCGCTGCACCACCAGCAGAACCAAAGAGAGCACTTATCAGGATGCCAGCAGTAACTCCTTCGCCAGCTCCAGTTGTTAAAGATGCTACACCTGCGAGGGTTGTGAGTAGGCCACTTATCTGAGCTGCATGATTCGGGTCTAATAATGCAGCCAGGGATATCAATGTCGTCCAATTCTCAAGCCTGGTTAGGTAATTGATAAGAGTCTGCAATCCGTCTTTTCCTAGGAAGCTGATTTGGTCGGAAGCTGATATACCACTTTGTCGTAAGAAGGACGTGGATTTCGGCCCACCATTTTTAATAGGGTTGCCAGCAGCATCTGTGCCTTCACAGAAAATGTGCAGAGAAGCACTACATGGATTCGACGAAGCAGTAGGCGGGTAGTACGGAGTCTTAGCAGGAACTGGATGAGTCAGCGTTCCAACCTGATATTCCACGCCGTTTTGTATATAATAGGGCGAACCAGGATAATAGAACACCCCGCTGCCAGGAGGCCCTGCGATATACCGCCCGCTCGGATCACTATGTGTCTCCGGGTTGCCACCGACATAGGCATAGGGGCTCATCCCCTGCAGGTTCCCCTGCTTGGTATCCGCCGACAGGAACACGCCGACAAAGGGGTCATAGTAGCGCGCGTTGTAGTAATCCAGTTGGGTGAGCGCGTCATTGTACTGGCCGGTATAGCCCTTGGGTGTGGTGATCGTGCCCTTGCTATAGGAACCGTTGCCATAGGGCCCGTAGACTTGATTGCCCAACACCGCCTCGCTGCTCACCGTATTACTGATGCTGGCGACCACACTGCCCAGCAGATCGGTGAGCAGGAATTTGGTCTTGCCGC
>WNFH01000764.1_pt1 | contig 20988 bp, 12 predicted proteins | sample 5400411 | NCBI WGS metagenome assembly WNFH01 (sample SAMN13153347, study PRJNA577476) | soil metagenome | isolation source: 200 cm saprolite under Douglas fir tree site 2 hole 3 | place: USA:California | collected 2015-04-18
TGAAGCCGGAACCGCGCTCGGGGGAAGGGGCGCCGGCCGCTCGTATGGCTCGCGGGCGTCGTCCGTGAGGATGGCGACTGCCGTCATCGCACTCGCGACCTGTCCTTCCCCGGCCAGAATTTCCCGCAAGGTGCCATCCCGGTAAGCTTCGACTTCCACCGTCACCTTGTCGGTCTCGACCTCGAAGAGAGGTTCACCCTTCTTGACCGTATCGCCGGGCTTCTTGAGCCACCTCAGGACTTTGCCTTCGCTGACGGTCTGCCCGAGGTCCGGCATGATGACGCTATGAGTCATATCTCAGGTTCCGATATCCGTTTAACATTAGGTTGTGTTGAGGTCTTGCGTTATCGCCCCTTGAAGCGCATCTGGGGCAGAAACACCCCTTTGGACTTCTGCTCCAGAACTTCATCGTAGCGCAGAAGAGATACCAAATCGTCGCCCCGGCGGACCGCCCGCTCGATATTCCGCTCGACCGATTCCAGCTTTTCCGCCGCCTCCAGGACGGCGGGCAAACGGTCCGCAGGAATAACTACTACACCGTCTTCGTCGCCCACCACCCAGTCGCCCGGCTTTACCACCGCACCGCCGCATTGGATAGGAACATTCATTTCGCCGACATATTCAGCGCCACCGGCATTCGGCACCACAGCCCGGGCAAAAACCGGAAAGCGCTCTTTACGGATACCCTCGATGTCGCGCACCGCACCATCGATGACCACTCCTTCCATGCCCTTGAGCCGCGAAGCGACGGTAATGATGCTTCCCCATAATGCCGTGTTCAGCTCCCCTTGCCCGTCAATAACCAAAACATGGCCCTTCGGGCAGATCGAAACAGCCTTTCCGACCATGAGGATGTCCGCCGTGTGGACGCGCAGGGTGGCGGCGGGGCCCGCCATCCGGCAATTCGCCGAAAGACATTTGATCTCGTGGTCCATCGCGCCGGCCTTGCCCAGCGCGTCAGAAAGGAGCGCGGTCTTGAGCGCAATCAGGCGCTTGCGCTCGGAAGAGAATGCTTTCCTTTGTTGAGAAGTATTTCGTTTCACATCACTACCTGCGCGGGATTAATGGCTTTGTATTTGCCTTTATTGGCCGTGATTTCAAACGCCTTGGGGACCGATTCGATGCCGGACAAGACATGCGTGATGGTGGGTTTCAGTCGAACCCGTCCGGAACCCACCAGCCGCACAGTGTGCTCGAGATGCCCAAGAGTACTGATGTCCGGAAAGACCCAGCGCAAGCTGCGCTCGCGCAGCAGGTCGACGTTGATTTCGAGCGGCTGGCCGAACCAGGAGACCCCGACAAGCTTGCCGCCTGAGCGGACAGCGTCGATAGCCTGGGTCAGTGTCTTGCTTCCGGCAAGTCCTTGCTTCGGGCTGCCGCCGGCGCATTCAAAGACCACGTCGGCGCCATTTCCCCCCGTCAACTCCCGGATGACGGCAACCGCGTCCTCGGTGGCGGCGTTAATGACGACATCCGCTCCGAGCTCCTTCGAAATCTTGAGCGATTCCTCGCGGACATCGACAGTCATGACGAGTCCGGCGCCACTCACCCGGGCAATCTGCATACACTCGAGACCCATGCTGCCTTGGCCGAAAATCGCCACCGCTTCACCGAGGCGGATGTTGGCGGTCTCTACGGCGGCGATACTGTCACTGAGGGACTGCAGGCAGGCACCCTCGTTGTCGGAAATCCGGTCATCCAATTTCACCAAAGCGATTTCGGGAATCGACGCAAGCTCAGAGAAACAACCAGGGAGTTGAAAGCCGATAATGGGGCCCTTCCGGCAGAGGTCGGCGCGCTGAGAGAGGCACAGAGGACAGTTCCCACAAGGCAGCTTGGCGCGCGCGGCGACACGGTCTCCCGGGCGGAACTTGCTGACTCCCTCGCCGGTTTCCACAATCCTGGCGCAGAATTCGTGCCCAAAGAGCTGCACCGGAGCCTCGGTTTCGAGCCGTCTTTTGATCTGGTCGAACGCCAAAGTTGGAATGCCGCAGGCCAACTGCGCTTCGGTCACGCTCGGCTGAATACAGACGATCTTCGCAACCACGTGGCCTGGCTTTGGAGCGGGCAGGGGAACTTCATCGAGCCTCATATCATTGAAGCCATAAAAACGCCAAGCCTTCATTAAAACCTCCAGCACTCTTCGCAACTCCACCGAGCCTGCGGGCGCTGCTTTGTTACGGGCGGAGGTTACCCGCCGAAATTGATCCGGGCGCGGAACAAGGGCCTGCCACGGATGCCTTCGATCCGAAGGCGGTACAAGCCGCCGCCCGCCGTGCCGGCCGGCAGATGGGGTGTTACTTGCTTTCCTTCCGCGGCTGGAGCTTTACCTTCACTGTCTTGATCTCATAAGGACCGAGATCAAACTCCAAAGCGCCATTCCGAACATCCAGCTTGCGGATAGGAGCTTCCATGAGGTTGACCTCATCTGCAGCGGCAATCTCTGGCTGAAACTTGACTCGGACCCCGGCCGTGGGCCGGCCGCTCGCCTCGTAAACTCTCAGGACCGCGCTGCCGTCGAGCGCCGGCTTGAGGGCGCTCACGACGACGTTTGGGTGTGAGAGGTCGATCCATCCCCAACGCGGCGGCAGGAGTCCTGCGTGGCGGGTCACCTTCCGGACGATGAGGGGATGATTGAACTCCATCCCCGCGCGATAGACGGCGGCATCGCGCCAGTCGCCGGCGTGGGGCATGAGGGAATAATCGAAGGTCATTTGTTTTCCGAGCTCCAGACCCAAGTCCGATGAAACGCCCGGCTCGTAGCCTCCGAAAAACGGATAAGCGGTTATTCGCGCCGAGCGCATCAAGGAAAGCATGAGCGTCCCATCGGCGACGTTGTTGCCGGGAAGCCCGTGGTTGAGCAGCGCGACCCCGCGGCTCCGGTCGCTGTAATCGATCCAATTCTGGGCGGGGAACTCCTGGGCCGATGGCCGCTCGACCGCTCCGAATGGAATTTCGTCAACGCGTACGCCGCCGTTGATTGCGCCGGGGAACAGGACACGATAGCGAACGGACTGCTCGTTGTTCAAAATCTGTGTCTGGAAATCGATGCGCCGGACGCCCGGGTACAATCTGACCCTGGTGGCGAAGCTGCCGCTGCCAAAGGGGTGAGAAACCTGGAACTGGGAAAAGACCGGGCCGCTTTGAGTGACTCCACTGCCGCCCACGAATTCGCTGCTCAAGTGGGACCGCAAGGGTCGCGGGCGCGGCTGGTGCCGAGTCATCGCCGTGAACCTCGCCCCGTTCAGAGTTCCCTCCAGCTCCCAGAAGTCCCCGCCGTCTTGTTCGCGAGCGACGACGTTGCCGGGCCCGCTCAGAGCGTCCCACCCGCCTGCTTTCACGACCAAGCTCGTCATCTCTCCGGTCCAGAGGTCGAAGGTGGCGCGATAGAACTCGTTTTCAATCGAACCCTGATCCTGGTGCATGGACGTGGAGCTCCCGGCACTGAACCGCGGGCGCCTCTCGACGGCAGGTTGTTTCTGCGCACCGGGAACCAAGTGGTAGATGGAATAGCCGAGCGCCGGCACGTCGTGGGCGATGAAGGCAATCCTGCCGCGACGAATACTTCCATCCGGATGTCGCTCGGTCTCCAGAGGCTGAATGGGGACGGCCTGGCCCGAGGAATCCAGGAGACCCACGTCGAAGACGCCCGACTCGGAAAACCCGACGTTCGCCTCCGCAAGGTCGGTTCGGGGCCAACCCAGGGTATTGAAGACGGCGATCGGGACGCCCGCGCCGCTCGTGTCAACTCGCGAGAAGATGTCGTCGAGCAGCGTTTCAACCGTTTCATCACCCAGCCTCTTTGAGAACTGGTAGCCATGAATCGTGTCCTCGTAGACCTTGTCCACAATCGTTCCGGAGGCTAAGTCGTGCGCTTGGTTGAAGAGGACAGGTTCCCAGGCTCGATTGATGTCTGCGATGTGGGACGGAGCCCCTAACCAAGCGGCCAGTGTCGCGAGTTTTTCCGCCGCGGTGAGCAGCCGCTCGTCATTTCTCATCCACTGCTTGAGTTCAATGCGACTGCTGTAAATCCCCTGAAACACCGGGTTCAACTCTCCGGACACTGTCGGCCGCTCGCCGCGCCGGGCGATGACGGCTTCGAATTCGTTCGGGACTGCGAAGCGGAGGGAAAAGGGTAGATCACCTTTCTGGTTGACCTGGTCCACGAGGATGGGAAGATGGTCCTCGGGTTCAGAAACGTCCGCCCCCGCCAGAGCTACCCGGTCGCCTCCCCGCGAAAAATGCGCCAGCGAATCGTATGCGCCAGTCGCAAAAGCCTCGAAGTCCGCGAGATCCTTTGGCGAGTCATAAAAGAGGCCATAACCCTGGGCGAGCCAGAAGGCCGGAATTTGGGTGCCGTCTATGCCCTGCCAGAGAAACTCCGAAGGCACGTCGAGGCTCCGAACTCCGCGCTGGAACCAATAAGACTTGTAGCCCGCGAGCTTCAGGAGCTGAGGCATCTGGGCGTGATGCCCGAAGGTATCGAGAGCCCAGCCTACCGTCACGTCCACGGCCAGCTTGTCGCGGTAGTAGCCCTTGCCGTAAAGCACCTGACGTATCCAGGACTCTCCGCTGGGCATGTTGACGTCCAGCATCACGTCCGTGCCACCGACGATTTGCAATCTCCCTTCGGCGACAAATTTTCGAAAGGCGGCTTCTTCCTCCGGATACCTTTCGAGGAAAGGCCTGACGTAGGCAGCCTGGTCGAGCGCGAAGCGATAATTGGGGTGGGCTTTAAGCAGGTGGAGCGCCGTCAGAATATGCGGCAAGCCGATCTCCAGGTACTCCTCGCGAGTCTTGAAGACCGCGCCTTCCCAGTGAGTATGAGGGATGATCCAGAGTGCCGGCTTCGCCTGAGTGTTTCGCTCCGTCTGAGCCGGCGCCTCGCTCCGCCCGGCACGGCCTTCGGGCGGGGCCCCGGCGTGCGTGTACGCCGAGCTCGAGAAGAGCGCCGCCAGGATCAGCGCCAAGCGCCGTACTGAGGCCATGCGTCCGCCTCGGCGCCGTAATGACAAAGGTTGGGATAAGGTGGTCACAGGCATCCTCGTCGGTCAGTCTTTTCCTACCTCAGGAGCCCTTCGGATCCGGGGATCGGTGAAGACATCCATTTCGTCCGTGCTGCGCGTCGAGAACTCAGAGACGATAGCGCCTTCCGGCCCTGCCTGAAACCAGTGGAGGGTGTCCGGGTGGAGGGTGTATTGGTCGCCCGGCTTCAGGACAACCTCGTGCCAAACCGTGTAGTGAGGCTCAGAACCCGCTGGGGCCCGACAAGCGGGCTTGGGTGTGCGGTCGCCCGGAACATAGACGTACACCGTTCCCCAACGGCAGCGGAAAGTTTCCTCCTTTCCGAGCACCTTGCCGATGGTCGGGTGGCGATGCTCCGGGCAGGTCTGGTGCGGGAGCATCATGATCTCCTTGGCGCACACCCGGTCGGTATTGATGTAGGTGAGAATCTGCAGACCCGTTTTTTCCAGTTCGTCGAGGCCGAAGTCTGCCACTTCAAAACGCGCCCGCTCGTCCCGCGTCATGGCGATGCCCGCCCGCTGGACCAGGCTGACTGCCTTGTCGACGGCTTCATCGTATTTCTGGCGACTGATCATGGGTTGGTTCCTCCACTGCCCGCTTCAGACACGCGGGCCTTGCGCTCCGAGCCGCACATCCGGATTAATTGCTTGACCTTGAGTTTAACAGCTTCACGACCGGCTACCAGGACATCCTTCTCGCCTCCCATACCGAGAAAAATGTGCGGATTTTGAGGCTCTCTGTATTCTTCAAGGGAGGCTCGAAGCGCGCCCAGGTAGGCCTGTTTAAGAACGGTTCCAAAGTTGAACTTGGTCACGCCCAGGGCGACCACTTCGCCGGCCATTTTGGGCGGGAAGCCGCTGCCTCCGTGCAGAACGAGAGGAATCTCGATATGGGCGGCAATCCGCCGCAGGGCTTCGAGATCGATCGAAGCCGTGTCGCGCGTCAGCACATGGACGTTCCCAACCGAGACGCCGAGGGCATCCACCCCGGTCTCCTTCACAAACTGGCGGGCAATCGACGGATCGGTAAGTTCACCGCTTGAGCTCCGGCCCTCGCCTCCGAACGGCAAGTGTCCTACCTGAGCCTCCACGGAAACATTCCTGCCGCGCGCCTTTTGGACCACTCTCTTCACCAGTTCGCGATACTCGTCGAGCGACAGCCGCTCGTTCTCGACCATCACGGCGTTGAAACCCATTTCCATGCCCTGTTCAATCTGACCGAGATCATCCGTTTCGTTCAATAGAAAAGCGGCGGGCACGGGCGTTTTTTTGAGCGCCAGTCCCATCCCGGCGTAGTAGGCCAAATCCTCCGGCTTCGTCCTCCCCGAGTGCATGAGGAAGCCTCCATTGAAGCCGGCGATAATGGGGGAGTCCAACTCTTCCGCCGCCTGGACGACCGCTTGAAGCGATTCCAAATTCCATGCCTCGGCATAGCAGACTGCATACCGGCCGCGTCTGGCATCGGCGAGCAATCGGCTCATTGAGACCAGCGGCATCAGTCTCCCTCGCCGGGGCGAGAAACGCTCAGGCCCGCTTCGGCAAGACCTGAAGCCGGGAGAGTCAATGACTCACTTCGTTTGCCGCCCCAAACCTGAATTTTTTTCTGCGCGAGTTGAATATCGCGCACCTCGCCGAATCCCTTCGGCACTTGAGCGAGGCACGCCACGTACCGAATAGTTTTCGCGGCGCGCGCCGGGACCATCGCGAAGACCGGCGTCTTGAAAAGCGGACCCATGGCAAACGCTTCGTGCCGCAAGACGGGAAACGGAGTCGAACTGAATTCCAGGCCTCTCGTCTGGCATCGTCCACTCCAGGGCTTGTCGGATCGCGACTTGTTCTCTTCCCAGATTGCGACCCAGGGAAAATCGCAACGGCGAAAAGAATAGGCGATGAGGAGACGATGGCGGGTGTTGAGAGCGGCCACAAATCCGACCTTCCTTCGAGGGTCGATCAGAACCGTGGCGACAAAGCCGGAGCCCGGCCGGCTCAAGGGATGCCTCAGGTCAACTTTTCCACCGTCACGGCCCCGGGCGGCGGGCCAGCGAAACTCCTCGGCCGAGGCCAGCAGACCTTTCCCGTCATAGCCGTGAGGATAGGTCTTGCCTCGCGTGGCCGAGATGGCGACGGAGCTGTCGCGAGCGGAAAGGAAGGGCGGCCCCACCGTGACGTGCTGCGTCCAGTGGAAAAAATGGTCAGCCATGCGTTCGTTCACGACGGTCTCTTTGAAATAGACCACAGATTCGCCCTTGCGCAAGGTGATTTCGCGCCGGAAGCTTAAACCTGCCACGGGCAGCCCGACGGCCAGGGTCAAAGCCAGCCGGCGCTGAGTGGTCCGCAGGCCCGCTTTACGCCACCTTGAACTCGGCGCCTCGCCGTGTATCGAGAGTCCCTGCTTCGCTTCTTCCGGCGACGAGGGGCCGAAATAGTCCAAACAGATGTTATGGCCCACCAGGCCTGAAAGCAGTTTGCCAGTGGCGAGAGGGCCGTAGCGCGAGGCGTGAATCTTGGGACGGTAACGGTAGGGCTCGATGGTTTTCCAGGGAGGAACCCAAAAGGGACTGAGGGAGGGGAAGGCGGCCGGGTCTCGAAATCGAAATTCCGCCAGATGCCCGCCGCCCGCGAGGCATACCACCTGAATCAGATCATTGGCAAGCAGGTAAGCCTCCCGGCCCTGCCAGGAGGTCTTTCGACACAAGAGCTCATCCCTTTGGCTCATACCTATCCGCCGCGAGCGCGGGCCTATTGTGATTCCAGAGCGGCTGGCCTTTGATCTTGAGACCCAGTACTGAGATGTCGTCTCGGCCAGGATTCGTCACAAAAAGTTGGTCGAAGTTAGGGCACCCGGCGGAGAAAATGGACCCCGAGTGATCCTTCCGCTTCGCATACCGATTCCTGGACCAAGCGGCAGGCAAGCAACAACTGTTCTTCTGCGCCATCATGAGAGGCCGAGATAAAAAGGTTTAGCTCCACGGACGCTGGTTCACCGCGTCGAGTCTTGAGAAGGGGCGCATCCTAGCATCCGGTTCGGGTATCTTCAAGCGAGAAATGCGTGGATGCGAGAAATGCGCAGAAAAGGCTGAGGCCTGCACGGCGTGAGGGCATCCTCTCAACGGGTGCCAAGCAATTTACCTTTGAGGTTACGTGACCGGATTTGGACGGCCTGCGAGATTTTCTTTGGAAGCGCATTTTTTTACTTGACAACATGACGCGGGAGGCGTAAAAATTTCGCCACTGGAAGTTTTGCGTCGGCTGGCAGGGTCAAATTTTCAGATAGAGGCACGGTGCTTTGCTGCGCACCGAACCTGGGTGCGTGGGGAGTTGAATAATCACTTTGCGGCGCGAAGGGCGCTTGGACTCGAGGTCGACTGACGCGCGAAACGATCCTTTCCTTTCCGCGAACATACCGCCGGTGGCGAATTCACAGGAGGAATCAAGATGAGACTGCGAAGACTGTTCAATAGCCCTGCAATGTCGCTCCGAGGGCTGCTACGAGTGCTGGGTCGGGCGGCAATTACCACCCTTTCCTTGGTCATTTTGTTCGGCGGTGCGTCTCTGCTCGGCCAGACGACGAATGGGAGCATCGTCGGCAATGTGAAAGACCCCAGCGGCGCAGTCCTGCCCGGCGTGACGATTACTGTGTCCAATGAAGATACGAAAATATCCAGAGATGTCACCACGAGCCAAACGGGTGACTTCTCCGCCTCCAATTTGCTTCCGGGGAGTTACTCCGCGACGGCCAAACTGGCCGGGTTCAAGACTTTGATCCGTCCCGGCGTCGTCGTCCGGCTGAATCAGGCGACCACCTTGGATTTGGTCATGGACTTGGGCGCGGTCACGCAGTCGGTGGAAGTGACCGGCACGGTTCCCCTGTTACAGACGACGGAGGGAACGATAGGGCATGTGGTCGAGCAGCGGAGGATCCAGAACCTTCCGCTTAACGGCCGGGACTTTACACAGTTGACGCTGCTGATTCCCGGCGCCGCGCAAGCCTCACTTCCCGGGACGGGCTTTTTCGTCATCAACGCCTTCGGGACCTCGGTCGCGGTCAGCGGCAACCGGCCTGACCAAAACAATTTCACCCTCGACGGCACCTATAACAACGAAACGTTCTTCAAGCACTTCGGCATCCGCCCCTCCGTAGATGCTATCGAGGAATTCAGCATCCAGACCAACATCACGTCGGCGCGCTACGGGGTGGGGGGAGCCCACATCGATATTGCGAGCCGGACCGGGACCAATGCGCTCCACGGGAGCGCTTACAATTTCCTACGCAACGACGCTGTGGACGCCAACGACTTTTTCAGGAACGCATCCAATGTAAAAAAGCCGGCTTTCCGGATGAACAACTTCGGAGGCGTGATTGGCGGCCCGGTCTACCTTCCCAAGGTCTATGACGGCCGCAACAAGAGCTTCTGGTTCTTCAACTACGAAGGGCTTCGGTTCAGCCGGGGGTCCAGTGGTCTGGGGATTGTGCCCACCGCGGCCATGCTCAACGGCGATTTGAGCAAGGATACCGCCGGCGACCCGATATTAAAGCCCGGTGACTTGGCGTGCAAAGACACGGCTGGCAATAAGGTACAGTGTCTCGATGCCCTTGGACGGCCCTCGGTCACAGGCCAGATTTACAACCCATTCACCACGCGGCAGGCGACCGCTGGGCAGGTCGATCCGCTCACCGGTTTAGTCGCGCAATCAACGGGCTTGGTGCGTGAGCCATTCTCAGGTAACCAGATCCCATCCAACTTGTTTGACCCGGTGTCCAGCGTTTATTCACAGATTTTCTACCTCTCGAACCTACCAAACCGCGCCATTCCCGGTGACCCGAATAACCTGATCAATACCAGTGCGACCACGCTCGACACGAACCAATACAATATTCGAGGGGACCAGAAAATAAACGATAAATGGAACATGTTCGGGCGGTGGTCCTGGTCCAAGCTGATTAACGCTCAGCCGCTCCCACTCCCTACTCAAGTCCGGAACCAGCAGAATAACTTCCGAAACCTCACGCTGAGCAGCACGTACGTGTTCAATCCGACCACGGTCTTCGAATTCAGGTATGGCTACGCTCTGGATAACATCCTCTTTTCCAGTCTTTTCCCTCCCCCGGGTTTCCAGGCCCTCCTCAATGCGGGGCTCAAGGGACTACCCCCGAAATTTATTGGATTTGACACCCCGCTAAATCTGGATTCGGAGGGATTCAGCGGCGCAAACATGTTCGTCTTCCACAACGGCCCTGACACAAATCATCAAATTATCGTGAACGTGATGAAAACCAGGGGGCGTCATACCTTCAACGTCGGGACAGAGTTCAAGCGGACAAAAATGTTCCATGACGGCCAGTTCGCCAATTGGGCCTTTAGGTCCGACCCCACTTCCGACCCCCAGAACCGGGGGACCACTGGCTACGGGCTGGCCAGCTACCTGCTGGGTATTCCAAGCCACGCAGACCGCATCATCGGAAACGCGGCTCTCGACGCAGTGGCCCATAATTACCACTACTATATCCAGGACGATATCAAGCTTACACCCAAGCTCACCCTGAACTTCGGGATAAGGTACGAATATAGCGAGTGGTTCAAGTTCCGCTTTAACACCGCCGCGGGGTACGATTCCAGTCTTGACAACGGCCAGACTACGGACCGATACCTCGGATTCGTCTGGTCCGGCTACAACTATGTTCTCGGCCTGCCGGCCAATACCCGCAGGGAAATCACCGACCCCGACTGGAACAACTTCGCCCCCCGCTTTGGATTCGCCTACCGCCTCAATGATCGCACCACCGTCCGAGGTGGCTATGGCGTGTTCTACGCGGGACTGATGACCTGGGAATGGAGCCAGTTCCGGGGCAACTGGCCTTACGCAGTCACACAAACACTTGACGGGCTTAACCGAGACTTCCCCGTGAGCCGGTTCACTAACGTGTTTCCGAGCGTTGACCTCGCGAGTGTCCCGCCTTCGGCCACGCACAGCGGAAACCGGCACGACCGGTGGCCGTACATCCAGGAGTGGAACCTGCACGTCCAACGTGAGCTGGCCAAAGACCTCCTCCTCGAGGTCGGTTACGTCGGTACCAAAGGGACCAAACTTTCCAGTTTCATCAGTAACAACGATCCTCGGCCAGGTCCCGGGACAGTAGGCTGTCCGGATCCGTTTGGTCTTCTGCCGGCGGGCACTTGCTTGCCGAGCGATAATCATCCCCGTCCGCACAGAAATATCGGACCCTACAGCTCAAACTTTATGGCCAACAACTCTCGCTACCATGGCTTGCAAACTAAGGTGGAGCGCCGGTTTTCGAGTGGGCTCAGCCTGCTGGCTTCTTACTCCTGGTCCCATAGTATTGACCTCGCTTCGACTTTTGGCGGGGACGTGCCGCAGGACTACTACAACCGGAGAGCAGGTTACGGAAACTCGCAGTTCGACCAGCGACAGAACTTCATCGGGAGCTCCCTTTACCAGTTACCCTTCGGGCCGGGACGACGCTACCTGAACCTGCACGGGCCGGCAGGGAAAGTGCTCGAGGGGTGGGACGTTAACGCGATCGTCCGCTTCCACAGCGGCTTCCCGTACGGAATTTTTGTAAACCGGGATGTGGCTAACGTCGGATCCCGGGGCGTGGGTCAACACGCCAGCCTCGTTCCGGGACAGGACCCGAACACCGGGCCGGGGACAACGGCTGAATGGTTTAACACCGGGGCCTTTGCCACTTGCGACGCGGGTGCACCGCAGTTCTGTTTTGGTAATCTCGGGCGGAACACGATGGTGGGGCCCAGATTCAAGAACTTCGACCTCGCGCTGCACAAAACCACTAAGATCCACGAAAGTCACGCCATTGAATTCCGGGCGGAGTTCTTCAACGCCTTCAACAACGTCAACTTCAGCAACCCCGCCGGCACACTGGGTAACTCGGACTTTGGAACAATCACCGGTACCCAGAACACCTCGCGGGAGATCCAGTTTGCGTTGAAGTATATTTTCTAGACGCGGAGGTGCCGGGCGGGCCGCTGAGTCTCAGCGGCCCGCCCGGCGACCGCTCCCTTAATACCTCCTCCCCAGGGCAAGCCACGATGCTCCCCAAGTACATTTTGTCGGTCGCCTGTCCCAGTAGTGGCATAATCCGGGCGTAGGCTTCTTAGAGGTTTGGAGTGTCTGCAAGCATCAACCGGGCGCGGAGTTGTGTGCGCGTTACATTAGCGTATTTCCCATGTATCATCTTGGGTCTGGCGACCATTCTTTCGAGGCCCGGATTCCCTCAGGCAACTCAACCCACCCTCGATGAGCTACTAAAGCGGGCCCAGGAAGCCCAACTCCACAAGGACTTTCAGCGCGCTGCTCAGGAGTATCGGAAAGCCTCCAAGCTGAACCCCTCGGCGGAAATCCATGAGAGATTGGGGCTCGCTTGTTTCCTCGGAAACTCTTATCCCGAGGCGATCGAAGCCTTTACGGAAGCACTGCGCCTCGAGCCCGCGCGCTGGGCCAGCCATTTGTTTCTCGGAATCAGCCTTTACAAGATTTACCGGTTTCAAGAGGCGCTGCCTCATATGCAAAGGGCTTCCGAGCTCAATCCTTCACTGAACGACGCCCGGTACTGGCTGGGGCTGACCTGGAGCGCTCTAGGAAAATACGACCTCGCTATCGAAGAGCTTTGGCGATCATGGCAGAAGGATTCGAAGAATGTGGATATCTTGTACGCGCTGGCGGAGGCTTATCTAGATTTCTCGACGGTATTGTCCGAACGACTCGATCCGCACGCGCCAGACCAGGGACGCCGGCAAGCTCTTGAAGACCAGGCGGGCATGAAAAAACTCATTGCCAGTCGAGGTGTAGAGCCCTGGGACCAGTTAGTGCGGGAGTGGCAAGGGACGGAGGGCCGCTTCAAAGACGTCCTGAACGTTGCCCGGCCTGACGACGAAGGCGTATACATCCTCAGTCGCATCTACGGAGAGCTCGCCCAACTCATGGCTCAAAGAGTGTGGGAGCTCGAACCCGATTCCTACCGTGCGCACCAGCTCCTTGGAGAAGCTTATGAGGGCAAGCAAGATTACGACAAAGCGTTGTCAGAATACAGGGAGGCCTTGCGTCTTGCGCCTCAGGCCCCTGGATTGCACTATGGGATTGGCCACGCGTACTGGCAGATGAAGCGTTTTGACGACGCCGTCCCCGAGCTGGAAAAGGAGCTCGCGATCAATCCCCATCATCCCTCCGCAAACTACGTGCTCGGACACATCTACCTACACCGGCGCGAAGTCGAAAAGGCTGCCCGCTACCTCCAAGTTGCGGTCGGATTCAAACCGGACTTCGTCGAAGCGCGCAAGCAGTGGGGGAAGGCGCTGAGCCTCCTCCATGATAATCAGAAAGCCGCGCGGGAGCTCGAGCTTGCCGCTGCGGCCGATCCGGAGGACGATTCGATTCACTATCTTCTCGCGGGCGTATACAAAAACATGGGATTACAGGGGAAGGCTCGGAAGGAGTTGGAGATCTTCAACCAACTCCGCCGTCAGAAACACACCCATGATAGGCCTCCGGAAGAATGAATCGGCTGGCACGCGCGCGGTGGTCAGGGTTTGAGCGGAGGGCCGTTGCAGTGGAGCCGCTTCACGCACGTGTTAGAGGAAAATGGGGCGTGGGTAACTTTCGCCTCCGTTCCTTTCTGATCGTTTTATTATGCCTTTTCCTTCCGGGCGTAATGGGAGTTTGGGCGATCGATTCCCCCATCGACCGGGCCAGGGCCTATCTCGCTCATGGGCAGTTGGAAGAGGCGAAGGAGCTCCTCAACGAGGTTATCCAGTCAAACCCCGATAGCTTCGAAGCTCATTGGCTTCTCGGGTCGGTCTACGTCCAGGCCAAGCAGATCACGGAGGCGATTCCCCATTTCGAAAAAGCCGTCAATCTGAAGCCAGACTCGCCCCAGGCATTGAGAGAGCTCGGGGATGCCTACCTCGAAGCGGGCCAGCGCGGGAAAGCGACCAGCACCTTGGCGCGGTCGCTGGCGCTGAAGCCCGACCAACCGACCACGCAATACACGCTGGGGATGGCTTTGGTCGAGGCCGGAGACTACAGCCAGGCGGCCGTGCATCTCGCAGCAGCCAGGCAGTACGGACTGAAACATAGCGGAGTGTTGCTCAACCTGGGCCGTGCCTACCTCAGGCTGAAGCGCCTGGATGACGCAGTCGATGTTTTAGAGGAGTTGCTCCGAAGCGATCCTGGGAATTGGCGAATTCAACTCGAAGTCGGAAAGATGTACTTAGAAAACCTTCTCTACGACAGCGCCAAACCGGCTCTCAGCCGGGCCCGAGAGCTGAATCCCGATTCCTACGAGGCCGGATTTTACGAGGCTTTGGTCCACTATTTACTTGGCGAGCAGGCGGAGAGTCTCAAAGTCCTCCTCGACCTGCGAACGAAAGGCGCAAAGACGCCGGAGGTTGAGAACCTTCTGGGTGCCGTCTATGCCAAACTCGGCCAGACGGAAACAGCGATCAAGGTTTTGAAAGCGGCAATGGATGAGGCCCCCGATCGGCCTGACGCCTATTTCAATCTGGGTCTGATCCTCCTGGAGCGCGGGAATCGCCAAGAGGCAGCCGCGCTGCTGGAACGGGCGGGAGCACTCTACCGCAACGATGCCAAGATTTTCTACATCCTGCAAACACAACAGGCATGTCAGGCAGCTCGTCAGAGTCTCGAACAGACGCCTCCGGAAACTCAGAAGGGGAAAACGTCGCCGGAGCGCGCCGATTTTTATCTCCGCTTGGGGAAAACCTTCGCGGAAAGATTCCATTATGCGTCGGCTGCGGAGTTATTGAGGATGGCCTGGGAGCTGAACCCCGACAACCCGGAAACCTTATTGACGTTCGGCATCAGTTGTTACAACTTGGACGATTTGACCGGGTCTCTGGCCTTGTACCGACGCGCGATTTCGTTGCAGCCGGAATCCGACCAAGCCTACTACTTCCTGGGAAATAACTATGCGAGCCTTGGCAACCATTCGGAAGCCATCGAGGCCTACCGCAAGGCTATTCAACTGGCTCCCCAAAACGAAATTTACCGCTACCGGCTTGGCAAGGTGCTCTTCCGTGAAGGCCGGACCGAGGAAGCCCTGGCTATGTTTCAGTCGGCGGATGAATTGTCCCCGAACAACGCCGCAACCCACTGCGCGCTTGGGAGGGTTTATTGGAGGATCAAAAAAGAGGATCTTGCTTTCTCTGAGTTTCAGCAGGCCATTCGTATCGATCCGGGCTTCGCCGAGTCTTATTATTATCTCGCACAGTATTATGCTAGAAAGAAACAGATGGGCGAAGCTCGGAAGTTTTCCGACGCCTTTCAAAGGAAGACGGCTATGGCCAGGCGAACCCCGGGTCAATACGCGTATATTCGGGCCAGGGAATGAGCCCGATGTCCTTCGGGCCAAACGGCGGGTCGAAACTCTGAGGCGGTTGCATGGCAAACACATCCTTGGGATTAAGTCTGGTGCTGCTCGCCGGAGTTCTAAACGGCAGCTTTGCCGCGCCGACGAAGTTTGCGTCCCGATGGAAATGGGAAAACATTTGGACGGTGTGGTCAGTCGTGGCCCTCTTTTTGGCGCCATGGGTCCTGGTGTTTGGAACTATCTCCGCACCGTTCAGTTTCTACCGAAATAGTGGGATCGGAATCCTGCTGCTCTTATTTGGCTTTGGCGCTGGGTTCGGCCTCTCGCAGATCCTGTTCGGACTGGCGCTGGCGGCGGTCGGTCTGTCACTCGGTTTTGCCATCACGGTTGGGCTCTCAACGGCCGTGGGCAGCCTCGTTCCGCTCGTCATCTTACAATCTCAAACCCTGCGCACTCCCAAGGGGATGATGATTCTGGCCGGGGTGGGATCGATCTTGGTGGGGATCACGCTGTGCGCGGTAGCGGGCCGGGAGAAAGAGAAGAGCGCGCTGATCTCCGTCAGCACCGGCCCGGGGGCCGCCACCCAGAGCAAGAGTTTCAAGATGGGTCTGTTGTTGTGTCTCCTAGCCGGATTGGGCTCTCCTCTCGTCAACTTTGGCCTGGCTTTCGGGACTCCGCTCCTATCGCGCGCGGCTCAGCTTGGGTTGGGTTCTGCCAGCCAAGCTAACGTCGTCTGGGCGCCGCTCCTGAGTGCTGCCCTCATCCCTTATCTTGCTTACTGTTTTTATCTTTGCAGCAGAAACCGAACCTGGCATCTTTTTGTCCTGCGGGGGACGGGGTCTCACTGGCTTCTGGGCGCCGCAATGGGCTTGCTCTGGATGACCAGTGTAGCCCTTTACGGGACCGCCTCTGCGCAGATGGCGGCGATGGGCCCGATTCTTGGTTGGCCGCTCTTTATGTCCGTGATCATCGTAACCGCAAACGTGTGGGGGCTCATGACGGGAGAATGGGCTGGTATTCGTCGTGGGCCCATCACCCTTATGCTGGTTGGGATTCTGTTCCTGATTCTCGGGTTCTGTTTCGTAGCCTTTGGAAGCCGGCTAGCTTAAGCAGTTCTGATTTGCTCGACGCTGCCGGGGTTATACGGGAATTGAAATAACCCGACGAGGGATAGGTATGGAATTCGAGAACAAGGTCGCCGTCGTCACCGGGGGAGCCATGGGGATCGGCCGGGCCTCGGCGCTCGCCTTCGCGCGCGAAGGGGCGGCCGTGACGGTGGCGGATGTGAACGCGCAGAAGGGCCGCGAGACTGTTGAGGCAATTCAACGTCAAAAGGGAAAAGCACTTCTGGTGGCAGGGGACGTTTCCAAGGCCGCGGACGCGCGGCGCATTGCAGAGGAGACCGTGCGAGCCTTTGGCAGACTCGACATCCTTCATAACAATGCGGCCATTCAAACCTACGGAACGGTCTCAAGCACTCCGGAGGAAGAGTGGGATCGGACATTGAGTATTAATCTCAAGTCAGTTTATCTCTGCTCGAAATACTGCATTCCTGAAATTGAGAAAGCGGGAGGCGGGGCTGTTGTGAACACCGCCTCCGTTCAAGGGTTGGCAACCCAGAAGCAGGTTGCGGCGTATGCCGCCTCCAAGGGTGGCGTGATTGCCCTGACGCGAAACATGGCTCTCGACTACGCGGAAAAAAACATCCGCGTCAACTGTGTCTGCCCGGGCTCCATTGACACGCCGCTGCTTCGCTGGGCCGCCGATCTGTGGGGCAAGGGAGACCCGGAAGGGGCCATTCAGCAGTGGGGGCGGCGGCATCCTCTGGGTCGCGTGGGACGTCCGGAAGAGGTTGCTGATCTCGTGCTCTTCTTGGCCAGCCCGCGCGCGTCGTTCATTACCGGCGGGACTTACCTGGTCGATGGGGGCTTGTTGGCCACTTTTGGATTTTGAGTCGTGATTCCCCGGGTCCACGCCTCTTGCGCCTGAAGCAAGGTTGCCGGGACTCGCGTATTTTTTGATTTCACCCCGTGCGGTAATTTGGAAGCGAAAAAGCCGCTCGAGAGGAGGCCGCAGTGGGTTCAATGACAAGACGCATTTTCTTTCGCCGGACGGGTGCGGTATCCGCATTACTGACTTGCGCCCGCCCTGGCAGGGCCGATGAAACGAAGGGGCTCGAGTGGAAGGGAGGTGAGCTGGGAAACGCCTCCTTCCGCCTCTCCCTGTCGCCTGCCGACGGTCTCAAGAACACGCGCCTGACCCACGCTCCGAGCGGACTGCTTCTCGCTGACGGCGATTATAGCTATTCATTCGGGCGCCCGACCTTCCGCGAAAGTAGGAGCTCTCGGGCTCCCGACGGCTCGCCTTTGATCTCGCTCCGCGGGAGTGCGCTCGCAGGACATCTGGAAGTTCTCCATGAGTTTCGCGTTCCTCCCCATCTCCCCTGGATCGAGGAACAGATCACGTTGACCAATCGCGGAGTGTCTCCCCTCGAGCTCGAATTCGGGCGATGCGGGTTCGTCCTGCCGCTTCCGCTCTCGAACGGCCAAGTATCGGGTCCATGGGCCCAGTTCAAGTTCACGGCGATTCCTTACCGTCGCGAGCCTAACGGACATCGAACCCAGTACGCTGATTTCACTCCGACTCAGCTCTTGAACCAGCAGTTCTCTTCCCAACTCTGGACTTATGAAACCTCCGTCACGCCCGGATACGCTTCCGAGGGTTGGGCGTGGACGGATGGCCAGCAAGGTTTCTTGGTCACCAAGTACAGTGAAAAAGGGATGGAGTGGTCGCTGCTGGACTCGTTGCCGCTGGAAGATGGACGCTCAGGTTTGCGCTGGGGGGGGTACGGCATTCATCACGGCGATCCGGAGCATGGCGCCTGGCTGGCCCCGGGCGAATCGCACCGCTTCGGCGTGACGCGACTGACGGCCTACGACGGAAGCTTGCTCGAGGGCTTCTACACGTTTCGCGCGGAAATGGCGGCGCGCGGTCACGTTTGCCCCCGGGGTTTCAATCCTCCCGTTCATTGGAACGAACTATACGACAACAAGCTTTGGTGGCTCCCCGGCGAGGAACAGGACAACCCCGAGATGCGGAAGAAATACTACACGCTGGCAGAAATGAAGGAGGAAGCCTCCAAGGCCAGAAGCATCGGGTGTGAAGCGTTGTATATGGACCCCGGATGGGACACCAGTTTCGCCTCCAAGATCTGGGACGAAGCGCGGCTGGGCTCGTACAAATCCTTTACGGATATGCTGAAGCGCGAGTATGGCCTGAAGTCCTCCTTGCATACGCCGCTTTCCGGATGGTGCGACCCCGGTTCCTACCCGCCCGAAATGAATCGACTGGACCGGTTTGGTCAACGGCTCATTTGGGACAAGAGAAGAGGATTTATCTCCTCTCCTCTGTGCGGGGCTTCACGCCAGTACATCGAGGAAACGGCGCGGCGGCTGAAGGCGCTGGCTCGCGACGGCGCCGCCTATTTCATGTTCGACGGCACGATGTTCCACGGCGAGTGTTGGGACGCCGAACACGGCCATCCGGTCCCGGCGCGCCGCGAGGAGCACGTCCAAGCCGTCTGCCGCCTGGCGCGCATCGTCCATGCGGACTTCCCCCAGGTGCTGATTGAAATGCACGACCCGGTGGTGGGAGGCCAAACGATCCGCTACGCGCCGACTTATTACGGGCACGGAGGCGCGCCCGAGGGCGAGGAGCTTTCCCGGGCGATGGGATTTGATTCGGTGTGGGCTTTCGAGCTCATGTGGATGCCCATGGAAGACGTCTTGAGCGGGAGGGCCGTCGCGCTCTACTATTACAACCTCGCCTATAGCCTGCCCTTGTACATCCACATCGATCTCCGAACGGACAACCGGAACGCTTTGGTGTTCTGGTGGTATGCGTCCACGTGCCGTCACCTGGGGATTGGCGGGACGCCCGCCGACTCCGAGACGCAGGCGGCCCATAAGGATGCGATGGCTGCCTATCGAAGGCTCGAACGCTTTTTCAAAGCGGGAACGTTTTACGGTGTGGAAGAAACCGTCCACGTCCACGTCGATCCTGCCGCCACGGCTGCCGTGGTCAACAGCTTCAATCTGGAGGATGGCGACGTCGAGAGGGAAGTGGAATTCAGGCCCGAAAAATTCGGGCTCGATCCGAAACGTTCTTACAAGATTACGGGCGTCCCATCTCGCGCCGGGGATAAAGGCTACGTTTTAATTTTCAAAGTCCCTGCGCGGGGTCATCGGTTGGCCGAAATTACCGCTGCTTGATGAACCGCGCGCTGCTTCTATTTGGGGGACTTTGAAGTGCCGCGCTTGGCGGCTGCAGGGCGGTAAGGAGAGTCGATCTGTCCCTTGCCTTCTTGAATGACCAAGACCTGATTGGCGCGAGGGCGAGCCACTCGATCTTCGGTCCCGCTGGGCCAACGAACTTCAACCGACTCGACTTCCTCGTGTTCCGCCAGCCCGAAGTGTAATCTCATATCGTTGCCCGAAAGAAAGTTTCCGCCGGCTCGGACGCGGTCGTACTGCGTGAGGCCGCCCGCCGCCACTTTGACCAGCGCTCCAATCCCGTCTCGATTGCTTTTCGTGCCTACTGTTTTCACCTGAAGCCAATTCCCGGCTTGATTGCCGCCTTCGTTGCGCAGCAGCACCGGCCGGTCGTCGACATTGATGATGCAGACGTCTAAAGCGCCGTCGTTGTCGTAGTCGCAATAGGCGCCGCCACGGCCCGGCAGGCGAAGCTCAGCGAGGCCCGCCTCCCGGCTGACTTCCCGAAATTTCCCATTGCCTGAGTTCTGAAAGAGCAGAAGAGGCTGGCGGTAGTTGGCGTCCTTGAAGAGGCGGTCCACTTCCGGGTAGACGTGCCCGTTGACGGTGAGAAGGTCCTTCCACCCGTCGTTGTTGTAGTCCATGAAGAATGTTGCCCAGCCGAGGAGGGGAATCGAAGGCTCGGCCACACCCGCAGGGTACGAGATGTCAGTGAAGACGCCTTTGCCTTCGTTGTGGAACAGGGTGTAATTATCGTCGGCGAAGGTGGTGATGAAAAGATCCATCCAGCCATCGTTGTCGATATCGCCGATCGCAAGGCCCATGGCCGCCTGTTCGACGCCTTCGCCATTATAGGCGATGCCCACGCTGGCCCCGACTTCCTCGAACGTGCCGTCTCCCTTGTTGCGGTAAAAATAGTTGGGGTTGGAATCGTTCAGGACGACGATGTCCGGCCGGCCGTCGCCGTCGAAATCCTCAATGACCGCTGAGAATCCGTAATACAGATTTTTGTCCGTTACCCCCGCACGATCGGTGACATCGGTGAACGTGCCATCGCCGTTGTTGTGATAAAGCTTGTCCGGTGCCCCTTTGAGCCCGCGTGGACCGCAAGCCATGATCGGTTTGCCGCGATAGGTGCAGTAAAGCTGGCGGGGGTCGGGAGGATGGTGAATATCGAAGTCGACGTACCCGCAGACGTAGAGGTCCAAATAACCGTCGTTATCATAGTCGCCGAAGGAGGCGCCCGTGTGCCAGACATTTCCTCCCCCAACCCCGGCCTTCGCCGTCACGTCGGTGAAGGTCCCGTCGCCGTTGTTCTTGTAGAGGATAT
>WNFH01000767.1_pt1 | contig 20959 bp, 21 predicted proteins | sample 5400411 | NCBI WGS metagenome assembly WNFH01 (sample SAMN13153347, study PRJNA577476) | soil metagenome | isolation source: 200 cm saprolite under Douglas fir tree site 2 hole 3 | place: USA:California | collected 2015-04-18
ATAACCCGTTTACCAAACAAATTGAGCGAGGAATATTAAAAGTAGCTCTAAATAACTGGGTAAGGTATCTAGATGTGGCGAATCAAATCAAAATTGAGACAGCAGGTCAGAGCGGATTTAGTTGGCAGGTCGTTCACAAGGAAGGCCATAAACCATTACCACTTTCAGCCGTTGGCGTCGGCGTAAGCCAAATCTTGCCCATATTAGTCATGGGTCTTCTTGCCCCTAATGATACACTTCTAATAGTCGAGCAACCTGAACTTCACTTGCATCCTAGCGTACAAGCGCGGTTAGGAGATTTCTTCGTCGGCCTGTCAAAATGTAAAAAACAATGTCTGATAGAAACGCATAGCGAAAACCTTGTCAGCCAGTTGCGCTACCACATTGTGCAAGCAGGTGGCATGGAGAACAGCGATTGCATAATCTACTTCGTTGATCAGGATAATGAAGGGGCTGCCAGATTTGATCCTGTCCAAATTTCACCACAGGGCAATATCCTGAACTGGCCAGACGGCTTTTTTGATGAAACTATGCTCCAGGAAGATCGCATCACCGCCGCGAGTATCAGGAAAAGAGCGAATACACTGAAGAATGCTTAATATTTTTGTGGATCCTGTGATTATCATGGCCCCTTCTGACCATGATAGCAAGGCAGAGATAGAAGCGTGGCTTGATAACCTCGATATGTGGTTGAAAGAGGCTCTCACGTCGCCTTATTCTTGGTTGCATTCTGTACAGGCTACTGACAACCTACAAAGTAGCGAGCGGTTTCCCAGCTTTGAATTACTACGAAACTGGCAACGTAGATATCAATTAGATATCAATCCAGCACAACTAGTCAAGAACGTTAATGAATTTTTCCGGAACCCAGATTTTGATCTCAAAGATAATCTTGACAAGCTTGAATATGACTTCGAGGTGAAAGCAGGCTCGGTTAGTATCAGTCCAGAACAATTTACCGCTCGCTGGCCAGAATTAATACTCGAGGATATGCAATGGCTGCTAGTTGCTACCAGTGTCTCAAAATGTTTAAATCATTCCATCTCGCGTGACTTGCAAATTGCAACGTTAAAGCTTTCTCAATCAGCAAGAGAAATAGAGGTATCGGCCACCATTGTAGAATCTCTCCCCGATTTTCCCCGCGAAGCCGACGACAAAATGACGGGAATATTTCCCCTTCTGTTTACGCCTGATGATTTGCTGCCAATGATAGATGTAATCGAGCTATGGGATAAAGGTGAAAAGGGACTCTCTTACGCTATCAAGCATCAATTCAAGAAAGATTGGCGAGAAACTGTTCCCCAATCACTGAAATTTCATATAGGCTCTGCTTTTATTGAGTCAGTGAATAATGCCGGGCTGAATACGAATGATACTGTTCTCAGAAGGATAGTGAGGGCCGCCGCCGCAGTCATCGCAGACCAGGCAAAGCATATTGAGGGATATAAATTGCACGAACGCAGACAGAGTGAAGCGGCCAATAGTCCTCAATATACTCGGAGCAGGGATAACGCGAAAGCATGGCGTTTGATGATCGGAAAACACGGAGCAGGCTGGCGAATGCATTACTGGCAGATCCCCGCACAGGAAGGAAGTATTATCGAGTTCTCGAATGTGGTGAAAGAAAGTGATGATACCATTTACGAGTAACACATCGCTTTCTATTTAGAGAGAAAATTTTCAACCTTCATCTCTTACTTCCTGAATGCCTGCAAGTGCCTTGCATCCGCTCAAATCTGTCGCAATCCCCTACTATTATTGAGCCGTTGCTTTTCTATGAAACCACGGACAACCTATACAAATGATGCAGAAAAGCTCATCATTGCGAGACTGAATTAATAGGATTTGATGGAGAGATACGTCAAGACTCGTGCGCCAACGTCTACTGTTGTTCTCCCTGTGCTCAATGTGCCTGTCTCTTGTTCATCTCATATCATGTTTTCTTGCTGTAGATTGCCGGTATTGCTCCATACGCTGCTCCAGAACGCATTCACCTCTGTGAGAGGCAATAAGAAACACCCAAGGCCGACTGTTAGGTAACTTCGGCTTTGGGTGTTTTCATGTCCTGTTGGGCGTGTGATACTACGTCGCTACCCTCCCTTTCAGTGCCGGGATGGAAGCTAGCCAGCCATCGCCCCTCGTTCATAGCTCACCCGAGCACTACACCCAGATATCAGAGGTGCAGTCGCCGCCAGGATAGCGCATCTCGTGCGCTCGCGCTGGTCCGGCAGGCTCCTTGCCAAAATCAACATAGAAGTTCTCGTTGATCTTCAGGCCACCATTCTGAGTGTCGCAATCAATTTGCAGCAGATACGACCCGCCTTTGGCGATATCAGGGTAGAACTGATTATCCCACGAGCTGTACAGAGAGTTGGTGACATACAGTCTCTTCCCATCAAGACTCAGTTGCAGCATCTGCGGCCCACCTTGCAGCTTGTGCCCTTGAACATCCTTGCTTTTCCCAAGCAGGCCGCCGCACCACACCTGTCCGGTCAGCCGAGGATGGGAGGGATCGCTGATATCGTACTGGCGGATGTCGCCGTGTAGCCAGTTCGAGAGATAGAGGTATTTATCGTCCATCGAGACCAGGAAATCGGTGATCAGCGACGGGACTGGAATGGGCCAGCCCTCTAACTCAACCGAGGGTATATCAATGACCTTGTCAACCTCCCACTTGCCGTTGGGCTTATTCCAGTGCCACATATTGCTGCTGAGGGTCGCTCCAACGAACCCATGGGTGCTATCGGGGTTATGATGGAAGCGTACCTCAAGTGGCACCAGGCCTTCCTCGCCAAGATCAACACTGTGGACAATTTCATGCTGCCCCCAATCCCAGAAGTGCAGATGGTGACCGTATTTGCCAGCAGCTACATCATCCAGATTGAAGCCTTTGGTAAACGTATTCGGCGCAGCCCATTCACTGCTCACCATCACGTTATGGCGTGGCTGATACCAGAAGTCATAGTTGTAGTCCATACCAGTGGTGTTATGTTCCCAACGGCCTGCGATGTTGAAATCTTCATCAAGTAACAGGAAGCCACCGGGGCCATTGCCCTCCCTATCACCAAGCATCGAGATCATAATGTTACCGTCAGCAAGACAGTGAACGGTGTGTGGAGCGCTAAGATTCGCCTTCTGCTTGACCTCTTCAGGTTCGATCACCTTGTGCAGTTTCGGTGCCCGTTCATCAGCGACATCCAAGACGTGAATGCGGCTGGAGAGAGTTCCAGGGACAATCATAAAACTTCGCGATTTGCCTTCATCACCATGACATGAGCTGCAGGCGTTCCAGCCAAAATGGTGCAGTTCGTCGCCGACATTGGGCATAGGTGTGCGATGAATCACCTGCGAGTAGGTTGGGGATTGCGGGTCAACATCTATGGTGGCCAGGTAATCCGGCTCCTCGACACCTGTTCCTACATACAGTGCGGTAGTATACAGAACCTTTTCGCGGTCGGCTTTCATCGCTTCTTCAGGTGAGGCGTAGCCTGGTCCATGGTGCATCTCGTGTTCGTCTGCCATTGTAAATAACTCCTTTGTCTACATCACGGAGGCTCTGATAGCGCTGTCCTCCGCAATGATCACTTTAACCTTGGCTTCAGATGGGCATAACCTTTCGACAATCTCGACCGTTGATGTAGCTTCCTTGCGGAAGCAATGCTTCAGTATGTGATTACCCCTAAGCTATTGTCAATCTCATCAGGGGAGGAGGGCAAAGGGTTTATCTTTTTATCTCTTTTGCCACCTGCAGCGCCTGTTGCACAAGATTTGCCGCTAATTCAAAAGAGAAAAGGCCCGTGTTGATGAGCAGGTGATAGAGGCCCGGCTGACTCCCATCGGCACCATAATAGCGACGCAGATAGGAGTCATAATCATAGTCGCGTTGTTCAATCAACTCTGTAGCCCGTGTACGATCAACCTGAAAACGCCTCATAACGTTCTCTATACGAGTGTGTCGCGGTGCAAAAACATAAATATGCAGCGTCCGTGGAGCACCGTGGAGCAGAAACTGCGAACCACGACCAACAATCAGTGTATTCCCTTGCGTCGCCAGTTCCAGGATCACCTTCTGCGTCAGGTGCAAATAGGCGAGTTCGTTGAATTGTTCTGATGCCTGCTGGTGAGGATCAAACAACGCCTGGTAATTGGCTACGAAAGGGCTACTGCGCTGCAATGCTTCGAGGGTACGTTCTGCCACTCCTGCTGTATATTCGTCCTGGCGAGCAGCTTGTTGTTCCTGCACTCCCAATCGTCTTGCCACCTCATCAATGATCTGGTGGTCTACATAGTGGAGTCCGCTCTCTTGTGCCACGATACGACCGATCTCGGCACCACCACTGCCAAGCTGCCGCGCAATAGTCACCACAACGCTACCTTCTGGAGGTATACCCGAAGGCAAGGGATCAGCGCCACCATTGGTCCACACCGTCTCCGGCAGGACCCGCGTCGCTGTTCGCTCTTTCGCCCTGTGTGCTTTCTGCTGACCTCGTCCACGGAATAGATGCACCATGAGCTGCCTCTTCAGTATATCAGCGTGTTTCGTTTTGTATCATCGTACAACGCAACGCCTTGCAGGCGCAAGAGGACGACGGCAAGCCTTGCCGCCGCCCTCTTGACATCCCTCCATCGCCAACATACAATTTGATATGTCCGCATGGCAGATATCACCGCCAAACATGGTTGTCCACAGCAAGGAGCAATAACTATGACCACTACCGCCTTACAGAGTGAGGAAGCAGTGCTCGAGCGCATTCGTAAGCAGCAACTCATTGAGTCTCTTGAACATATGAGCCCAATCTACCTGGAGGGCATCAAACGCATTCTCACCGTCTCTGCTGATACCGAGTTGATCAGCGCACCTGCTTATTACAATGCAGCCGTTGATGCACCCACGCTGAATGCTTTTGGCTCCGCTGTTTCCATCATCCAGGATGAGTTAGGACACGCGCATATCGCCTACCGCCTCTTACGTGATTTGGGCGTAGACACAGAAGAATTGATCTTTGAGCGCGAACCGCGCCACTTCAAATACCCCTATGCCTTTGATGTGCCGCTGGAGAGTTGGGTGGAACTCGTCGTCGCCAACGCATTCTATGATCGTGCTGGCTATACCCTGCTCGGCGATGTGTACGAAAGCACCACTTTCGGGCCCTGGAAGCGTGCCCTCGTCAAGGTCGACAAGGAAGAGACCTTCCACCTGCGCCACGGCGAGCAGTGGATGCGTAAAATGAACCAGAATAGTAGCAGCCACGAACTACTCCAGCAAGCCGTTGACTGGATGTTCCTGCTCACCGTCGAATGGTTTGGTCTCCCCGATACGCTGAAAAAACACGGTGAGCAACTCGATTATGGCTTTAAGGGCCACAGTAACGACGAACTGCGCCAGATCTGGATGTCTACCGCCGTGCCGCTGTGCAACGAATTGCACATCAAGGTTCCTGCACACTACGATGAAACAGAGAAAAAATATGTCCTTGATTGTGCCTTTCCTGCTCACTTTGATGCCAGGGCAAAGCGCTGGGATGGCCAATGCACGTGGGATGACGTAATGAAGCGTTGGAAAGCACGCGGCCCTAAGAACGAAGAGTTCGTCAGCATGATCCAGCGTGGCAAAAAGGAGATGCTGCGCCTCCTGGAGCAGGATGCTGGTTCGCAATAAAAAGGAGACAGTAAAGAAATGAGTCACGCGACCCTACGTCGAACGATTTCACACATTGGTCCACTTCAAATTGCGATCATTCTTCTCGCCGTGGTCACGGCATTGGTCCACCTCTATCGTAGCATCGCGACAGGTTTGTTCGCAGGCCATTTTGCCGGCCCTCCCGGCGGCAACAGAGGAGGCCATCTTCCACCTCACCCTGGCGGCCCTTCAATCCTGATGCTGCTTCCTGTGCCCCTCCCTGTGTTGTTCTTTCTCAACTTCGTGGGCTATATCGTCCTGGTCACAGCACTCTATCTACCACCCTTGCGGAGCTATCAGCGAGTGATTCGCTGGATACTTATCGCGTACACAGCCTTTACCATAATCGCGTGGTACCTGGTCACCATGGCTCAACCAAACCTGCTTGCCTATATTGATAAGCCAATAGAAGTGGCGCTCATTATTCTCTTGCTGATTGAGGATCGACAAGCTCGTCTGCAAGGAGGCTGAGAGGAAGGCATCGAGATTATGCGCACCTGGGGGATATCCGCATGAGCACCACCACTACGTCGGACAACACGAAACCGCGACGCCAGCAGCTCAACGAGAGTCGTGTCTGGCAGGTGTACGCACGCCGTAAATACGAAGAACCTCTGCATGAAATAGGCAACGTCATGGCCGACGATGTAGAGTTGGCGAAGGTCTACGCCCGCAGCATCTACGACGAGTTCAGCTGGATCGAGATGGTCATCGTGCCGCGAGAAAGCATCGTAACCGTCATCGCCTCGTAGCCCATAATGTGGAAGTAACCACCATGCGATATAATACAAACGAGCCAGAAGCAAAAGCAGAGATCATTTGCCCCTATTGTGGCTCAACAAACACCGAACTCCTATCCTTGTTTGGACAGCAACTGCTGACAGTACAATATTATTGCAACGTCTGTCACACACCCTTTGAGCGCATCAAAGACGATGATGTGCTCGAGGACTATGCAATACGGAAGGAAGATCAAGCGTGACCACGACCACAGAACGAACTTTGGTAAATTACACCGTCACCGATGGCGTTGCCGTCATCGAACTCACAAATCCGCCTGCCAACACCTACAGCTACGAAATGATGAGCCAGCTGGATCAGGCTATTTTGCAGGCGCGCTTCGATGAAAACGTGCATGTACTGCTGATTCGTGGAGCAGGCGAAAAGTTCTTCTGCGCCGGAGCAGAGATCAGCATGCTCAACGCAGTCACACCCACCTACAAATACTATTTCTGCCTCCACGCCAACGAAACCCTGACACGCCTGGAGCAGACGCCCAAACTCGTTATCGCTGCACTCAACGGCCATACCGTCGGCGGCGGCCTGGAGATCGTGCTCGCCTGCGACATCCGCATCGCTCGTCGCAACGCCGGCAAAGTCGGCCTGCCAGAGATCTCTCTCGGTGTGCTGCCCGGCACCGGAGGCACACAGCGCCTGGCACGCGCCCTACCCAAGAATAAGGCCATCGAACTGATGACCGAGGGTAAACTGATCAGCTTTGAAGAGGCGCAGCAGTTAGGTCTCATCAACTACATCTATGAGCCGGAGAACTACTGGCAGCAGGTAATGGACTATGCTCGCAGCTTCTGCCCACCCAACAAAGCGTCTAAGACCGTCGGGCGCATCAAACGCGCTGTACAATCCGGCGCCGAGGTAGCATTCTCCGAGGCCCTGGCCCTCGAACGCGAGTTGCAACAACTCTGCTTCCAGAGCGAAGATGCCAAAGAGGGGCTGGCTGCTTATGCAGAGAAGCGCAAAGGGAACTTTGCGGGCCGGTAGCGGTACCCGCACCGATAGTGAGTAAAAGGTAACGGATGGGCCGTAGGGGCCGATTCATCGTGCCCATCGCCGATTTATCGGCCCCTACACAAGGATGGAGATTTCAGTGCGATTCAAAGTCATTCTCGAACCAAGTAATGAGGGAGGCTATACAGTCTACATTCCCTCGTTGCCTGGCTGTATCAGCGAAGGTGAGACGATTGAAGAGGCTCTGGTAAACATTCAAGAAGCAATTAAATTGTATCTCGAGCCTGTGGAAGATGAATATGTCACAAGTTCACGTCCGTCATCGTAGCGATATACTCTGGCTGATCCTTGATCGGCCCCCGCTCAACATCCTGACCATTGAGATGCTCGATCAATTGACGGCAGCCATGCGCGCCGCGATCGAGCATCCGCCGCATCTCGTCGTCATCACAGGCGCGGGCGAACGAGCATTCTGCGCGGGCGTCGACATCCACGATCACCTGGATGGGCGCGAGGTCGAGATGCTACGTGCCGTACGTGATAACTGCGCCGCCTTCGAGGAACTGCGTGCGCATGCTATCCCCAGCGTGGCACTCGTCAAGGGACACGCTCTCGGTGGCGGTTGTGAATTGGCCGCCCTCTGCGACACCGTCATCGCCCACGAAAATGCCTCCTTTGGACTGCCGGAGGTGAAACTGGGAGTCTTTCCACCTGTTGCCGCCGTCTACTTCCCTGCACTCATTGGACACAATGCCACCATGCGACTCATGCTAACCGGCGAAACGATCAAAGCCTCCGAAGCTTTACGCCTGGGCCTCGTACACCAGGTTCTCTCCTCTCGTCACTTCCTTGCCGACACAGAAGAACTGCTCACAGTTCTGGCTACGCGAAAATAAGCCTCCTTGTATATTGGGCCAACCAGGGAACTTTTTGAAATCAAGAAACGTCCTCCACATGGGAGAGTCGAAATGATGCGTAGAACATACGAGAAAGATACAAGACGAGAAGAGAGCACCATGCGCGCAATACAGGTTAATAGACGACGATCACCCTGGTCTACAGTTGCCTTCGCAGTGGTACTGGCCATTATGCTTACAGCCTGCGGAACAAATACGAATGGAACAAGTACGGGAGGAACCAGTTCCGACCCCGCACCTAACCCAGCCTATGCAACAATAAAGGGGTATGGCACTACCTTCGGCTGTCCCAGTGACGTCATAGTAAATCCTCTGCCACCCGCGCCGAATGTGGTGGTCACTATCAAGCAGAGCTTTGCGACCGTCACGGTTCATAGCGGCGATGTGATCGAGATTCGCCTGCTCTTTGGTCTGGCATGGCGAGGACCCACCGCATCACAAGGTCCATTGCTACTACAAATGCCATTCGGCTACGCTCTAAAGGACAAGCAAGTGTGTGTCTGGCGTTTTGTTGCCCACAGTGCTGGCACGACGAAGCTCATCTTCACTGCGAGGGCAATCTGCAAACCAAATCAATTCTGCCCGCTCTATGTCCTGGAGCTGCGCTTTACCATTCGTGTGCAGTGATGGCTATGTTACGCCTTAATCTTCTCATTCTTCGGATCATACAGCGGTTCCTTCACTACCGTCGCCCGGTAATGTATCCCAAACAATAGCACCTCAATCTGTGTCCCTATCGCAGTATATTCCACCGGTAGATATCCATAAACGATGCTCTGTCGCACGGTATAGCCATAGCCTCCACTGGTCACGTGACCGAGCACGCGCTGGCCATCGAGCAATGGTTCACCGCCCAGTGCAATTGCGCTCGGATCATCGAGGACCATGCAACTCAATTTGCGCGTTACACCCTGCGTTTTGATGCGTTCCAAAGCCGCTTTGCCCAGGAAGTCTCCCTTCTGGAGCTTGACCGCAAAGCCCAGACCCGCCTCATACGGATTGTACTCCGAGTGAATGTCGGCGCTCCAGTAGCGATAGCCCTTCTCCAGGCGCAACGAATCGATGGCCCGGTAACCGGCTGCTACCATGCCGAGCGGCCGACCGGCCTCCCACAGCGTATCCCACAACTTGAGACCATACTCCATTGGCGCGTACAACTCCCAGCCGAGTTCACCTACATAGGTTACACGCAGCGCCAGCACAGGGATGTCACCGATAGTGACCTGTTGCGCTGTCAGGTACGGAAAGGCAGCGTTGGAAAAATCGTTCTCGCTCATCTGCTGCATCACCTCACGCGCCCGCGGTCCCCATACACCGATGCAGCAACGACTGGAGGTTACATCTTGTATGTAGACCGAGCCTTCTGTCGGCATCTGGCTGCGCATCCAGGAGAGGTCATGGATGCCAAAGGCTGTGCCGGTGATGATCTGGAAACGGTCGGCGGCAAGACGTGTAACCGTCAGATCGCACTCGATCCCCCCATGCGTGTTCAGCATCTGCGTGTAGGTGATTGCGCCTATGGGCTGGTCCATCTGATTATCGGTGATATGTTGTAGAAAGGACAACGCGTCAGGGCCAAATACCTCTAGTTTGCTAAAGGAGGTTTCATCAAACATCGCCACACGCTCACGTGTGGCCTGGTGTTCGGCACCAATGGCAGGTGACCAGTAGCGATTTGCCCAACCCCGGGGCACTGGCCATCCCTGACCTTCTGCCAGGTGTTCGTTGCATGTGAACCAGTTGGGCCGTTCCCAGCCAGCCTTCTCACCGAAGACGGCTCCCAGCTCCTCCAGGCGGTTATAGACAGGACTGAGGCGCAGATTGCGTGCGCTGCTGCGTTCCTTCATTGGATAGCTGATGTCGTAGTAGGTGCTATAGATTTCATCGACGCGGGTAGCGATATAACGACGGCTGGCAGTATAGGCCCCGAAGCGGCGAATATCCATGTGCCATAGGTCCAGCCCAGGCTCCCCCTCCACAATCCATTCCGCCATCACCTTGCCGACGCCACCGGCGCCGGAGATGCCGTGAGCGCAGAAGCCACAAGCCACCCAGAACCCTCGCACGTCCGGCGATTCGCCCAGGATAAACTCACCATCTGGCGTAAACGACTCCAGCCCATTGACGCGCCGCACCAACTCGACATCGCTTAAACACGGAACACGCTCAATGCAGCCCGCAAGCAAACTGGCAAAACGGGCATCGTCGAAGCCCTGGACAGTAGGGTTCGAGCCATCTGGAATGGCATCCACAGCGAAGGATGATGGATCTCGCTCGTACCCACCAAGTACCAGGCTTTGCCCTTCCTGGCGGAAATAGACCAGCTTATCGGGATCGCGCAGATTGGGGATGCTGCTACCTTCCGTCAGTTCAGGTAATGGGCCTGTCATGGCGTACTGGTGCTGCATCGGGATGAGCGGAATGGCGATGCCGGCCATGGAGCCAATACGCGGCGACCAGATACCTGTAGCAGCGACCACGATCTCACTACGAATGCGACCCCGGGTGGTGTGAACTGCCTGTACCTGTCCGTTGCTGACCTCGATACCGGTGACGCGGGTATTGGCGTAGAAGGTCGCACCACCTTGCTGGGCTGCGTTCGCCAGTGCCTGTGCCAGGATCGGGGCGCGTGCAGTGCCATCGCTGGGTAGGTACAATGCCCCTGCAACGCCGTCCATACTCATCAGAGGGAACATCCGTTGAGCTTCGTCTGCATCGATGAGTTCTGCCGCCAGCCCCACGCTCCTGGCAAAACCCGCCTGGCGTTTGAGTTCTTCCATGCGTTCCGGCGAAGAGGCCAGCCGCAGGCTCCCCACCTGCATGAAGCCAGGGACGCCATCCACCTGGAGCTTCTTGTAAAGCGTAACGCTATACATCAGCATCTTCGTCAGGCTGACAGTTGAGCGCAGTTGCCCCACCAGTCCGGGTGCATGCGACGTGGTGCCACTGATCAGCGGCCCCTGGTCGAGGACGACGATATCGCGCCAACCTCGTTCGGTCAGATGGTAAGCGATACTGGAACCGGCGATGCCGCTGCCGATAATAACGACTCTGGCATGATCGTGCATGGGTTGATCTCCTGTCATTCCCTTACGTCCTGTAGCCACTGCTCAAACTGGGCTGTTGCCACATTACGCAGAAAGCGGTTGAGATGGTGATGGGCATACTCAGAATAGTCAAAATCAAGTTCAGATATGCCCAACTGGAGAAAGCCCCAGAAGGACTCGCGCAGATCAGAGCCGAGGCGCATCAGGTGTAGATGTGCCAGGTCTATCGGTCGTACCTCACCGAAGTAATAGCGCAAGAGGAGTTCACACTGCTGCTCGTTCAGTGACTGATTAACGGCAAAGTTGCCCAGGTCAAAAAAGAGGTCGCCCATACCCGCATACTCCCAGTCGAGAATGCGGATAGTGTGACCATCATCGATGAAATTGCTGGCAAGCAGGTCATTATGACAAGGCTTTGGCTGATCTAGCGAGCCAATGGCCTGTTCGATCTGTGTCATCAATGCGAATACCTGCGGTAAAGTGTCTGGGAATGAGACGCCATATTCAAGAGCCAGCTTGTGATAACTACGCACCGTCTCAAAGGGTGAGAAGCTGCCGGGGAAGTCTGGCCCGCCATGATAACGGTGCATGGAATCTACAATACGCCGCAGCGTCTCAGGTTGTGCGGCAGTTTCTGGTGCGATGCTCGTGCCCACAATGAAGCGTGTAATCAGGACCTCTTCATTCTCAGAAGCGAGAAAATGCACGACCTCCGCTCCAACGCCCATCTGCGCAGCGATAGCGGTGCAGGTTCGTTCGCGTCCCCGATCAATGCCGAGCAGGTGCGTGCCCTTGCCGCCGATACGTAGCACGAAGGTCTCTCCTCCAATATCGACGCGATAGTTCTGGTTCGTGATGCCGCCAACCAGCGGCGTTACTACAGCTTCGACCCCGCTCCATCCTGGTACCTGGTTCAGGATACGCTCGATCTGCTGATTCATTGCTCACCTCTTTTGCTTTAGCATGAGCATACATCGTGATCAAGCCTGGCGTCAACCAGTTACGCTTAACTTTCATTGACATATGTGCAGTGAAATAGCTATACTGCTATGAAGTGAAACTTGCAGGCCAGAATAGATACTGAAAAGGATAACAAGCCATGACCATCTCCCGATCTCGACCACGACCAGATATGATGATACGGGACCCTGACGGGTACCCTGTAGCGGTTGTAGAAATGCAAAACCTGCCCAACCTCTCTCGTGACATAGCGACACAGATACGACATAACTTGCTTGAGTATGGCGTTCCTATCCGCACCCCCTACTTTTTGCTCCTTTCTCAGGATGTTGGCTTCCTATGGAAAGAAGCCAAATCAACGGACCTTGATGTTCCGCCAACCTATGAATTCCCCATGAACAACGTGGTAGATCGCTACCTCAAGGGAGGCTCTGAACAGAGACTCTACAGGTCCATATTCGAACTGATTGTATTCCAGTGGCTCAATGATCTCGCTATCAACCCAGGAAATGAGACTGAAGAGCCTGAGAGAACGCTTGCTCTTGCAAGCTTCAGCGGATCGATCAAAGATGCGACGATTTTGACTGAGGAAAATATATGATTGTGTATGTCGAGTCTAACTTCCTTCTGGAGGTAGCACTGGAGCAGGAACAATTATCGTCAGCCGAGGCTATACTCAAACTTACCGAAGAAAGCAAAATAGAACTTGCTTTTCCAAGCTTCGCGCTCAGTGAGCCTTTCGCAACGGTTATGCATCGTGATAACGAGCGGACAAAGTTACACCAAGATTTAACGATGACATTGGGACAACTTCAGCGGTCAGAGCCACATAAACAAACGATACATGATCTGCAGCCTTTGCTCACTATCCTACAATATGCTGTGGATAGAGAATTTGCTTTGCTCCATTCAACACTTGCTCGACTTCTCGATGTAGGCCAATCTATTGAACTGGATAAGTCCAGCTTAAAACAAGCGTTGGTATACCAGGGGCAGTTTGATCTTGGACCGCAAGACAGTATCATCTATTCTACTATCATTGCTGATCTTCAAAAAAGACCTCGTCAGGAAGTCAAGTGCTTCCTAAGCCGCGATAAAAGGGCTTTCTTTGCTAAGCCGGGTATCAGATCCGAACTAACATCATACAATTGTCGCTATATTGAAAGCTTCAAACAAGGTCTGGATTTCATTCAACACGCACTATAAAAAGCCGGGTGCCCTCTGCGGGCACCCGGCCTCAAAAACTCTATACTCTCACAACTACTTCGTCGCAGTCACCTTCACAGTGCGGGTCTTTGCATGTTCAGCCTTGGGCAGGTTGATGGTCAAAAAGTAAGGCTTTTCACTCCACCATCGACCTTCTTATCTCGATAATCTGATCGCGCAGCTGCGCCGCTTTCTCAAATTCCAACTGCTTGGCGGCGGCCCGCATCTGCGACTCTAAATCCTTAATCAGACGCAATGCCTCATCTTTGGGGATACCTGCTAATGCCACCGCAACCGCCTTTCCATCCGCCGCCTCGACATGGACCCCGCTCATTTCCTTGATACGTTCAGACAGCGTCTTGATGTCCTTCTTGATACCACGTGGAGTAATATGGTGGCGTTCATTGAAGCTCGTCTGAAGCCTGCGGCGGCGATTCGTCTCATCGATGGCCCGCTGCATCGACCTGGTCACCGTATCGGCGTACATGATCACACTGCCCTCGACATGTCGAGCTGCGCGACCGGTGATCTGGATCAACGAACCCTCTGAACGTAGGAACCCCTCCTTATCGGCATCCAGGATCGCCACCAGCGATACCTCCGGCAGGTCGAGTCCCTCGCGTAGCAGGTTGATGCCCACGACCACATCATACACACCCAGGCGCAGGTCACGCAGAATTTCCACGCGCTCGATAGTTTCGATCTCCGAGTGCAGATAATGTACCTTGATACTCAACTCTTGCATATAGTCAGCCAGGTCTTCAGCCATCTTCTTGGTCAGCGTCGTCACCAGTACACGCTGCCCCTTCCCAACGCGCAGGCGAATCTCTGCAATCAGGTCGTCAATCTGCCCTTTGGTCGGGCGCACACTGATCTCGGGATCGATGAGGCCGGTCGGGCGGATGACCTGTTCGACGACCTGCTGGCTGTGTTCGTATTCGTATGGGCCAGGCGTGGCAGAGACGAAGAGTGCCTGGTTTATCTGCCGCTGGAACTCTGCAAACGTCAGTGGGCGGTTGTCCATCGCGGAAGGCAAACGAAATCCGTAATCGACCAGCACTTGCTTGCGTGATCGGTCTCCGGCATCCATCCCGCGCACCTGCGGCAACGCTACATGCGACTCGTCCACGACGAGCAGGTAGTCATCGGGTAGATAGTCCATCAGTGTCCACGGTTGCTCTCCTGCCGCTCGTCCTGCCAGGTGACGCGAGTAATTCTCGACGCCCGAGCAGAAGCCGGTCTCGCGCAGCATCTCGATATCGAAGTTGGTACGCTGCTTCAAACGCGCCGCTTCCAGCAGCTTGCCTTCAGCTTCAAGTTCCTGCAGGCGCTCCTCTAACTCTTCTTCGATTAACTTGATGGCCCTATTCAAGCGAGCTTGTGTCGTAACCCAGTGCTTGGCCGGGTAGATATCTAAGCGTGTCCGCTTGCCCAACACTTCGCCTGTGAGCGGGTCAATCTCGGTCATACGCTCAATCTCGTCGCCAAAGAATTCGATGCGTACTGCTACATCTTCGTAAGCCGGGAATACCTCCAGTACATCGCCACGCACACGAAAGCGTCCGCGAATGAAGTTGGCATCGTTGCGCTCGTATTGAATCTCCGTCAGATGGCGTAGAATCTTATCCCTGCGCCGTTCTTCCCCCACCTTGAGGGTAAGCACCACTTCTCCGTATTCTTCCGGGCTGCCCAGGCCATAAATGCAGGAGACGGAGGCGACGATCAGCACATCACGCCGCTCGAACAGGCTGCGTGTCGTAGAGAGCCGCAGCTTCTCGATCTCTTCATTGAGCATGCTCTCTTTCTCGACGTAGGTATCTGTACGCGGGATGTAAGCCTCCGGCTGGTAGTAGTCGTAGTAGGAGACAAAATACTCGACGGCATTATTTGGAAAGAACTCTTTAAATTCGCTATAGAGTTGCGCCGCCAGCGTCTTATTAGGGGCAAGCACCAGGGTCGGCCTCTGCACTTGCTCTACGATCTTCGCCACGGTATACGTCTTGCCGCTGCCCGTTACTCCCAGCAACGTCTGCATCTTATCGCCATCTCGAATACCTTCGACCAACTGTGCGATGGCTTCTGGTTGATCACCGCTAGGCTGAAATGGCGCTTCTACCTTAAATTCTGGCATTTAGTGTGTCCTCGTATAGAATATTTTTTCCAATTACTCGTACATTATACCACCTTTTAGCTTTGTGTGGTTGACGCTAAAGGCAGAATGCTACATCGACGCCAAGCCTATTCATGGCTTGGTGGTCGGGTTTCCCTTGGGGGTAACTTCGCAAAGAAATCGTCGGCAAACCTTCGGCTGTACTCGTCAAGCAAAAACTTCACGCGGTCTGGGTCTTGTGCCGTGACGACGAAGCCCACATGGTGCCGCTTATCCAACCGCCAGACAATCTCCGGTTCCTGGTATGCCGAGGTATCCGGGTGCTCCTGGCGAGCCAGTGTGACAATGACACCTCCGTAGTTTTGCTGATGCTCTGGCAATTGGTACGGGTGCTCCTGCGAAGCGGTTTCAATCCTGGCCCACTCTCGCCACAGGTTGATACCCGTGGCCGCCTCGATCAATTCTACGATATTGGCACCACCCACGCGAGCAGCAGTTTCGAGAAAGTAAAAGTGGCCATCCTCGTGCCCTTTGATGAATTCCATGTGGGTCACTCCTTGCACCATCCCAAACGCACCGATGACTTGTCGGCTCAGCCCCTTTAAGGTTTGTTCATCCTCGGAACCACGGGGAAGCGTGCGAGTCATAGCAATTCCACCTTCATGAAACACATCCAGCGGCGGACGTCCGTACTGATGAGCCTCGGCAAAGACGACTTGACGATCGGCGACCAGAGAGTCGACATGATAGACCTCGCCGGGAATGTAGCGCTCCAACACATAGAAGGATTGCTGATCTCCCAGAGTATCTAGACGAGGCCAGAACTCTTCTGGAGCATTGATCTTCGTGATCCCAATGGTAGAAGCCTCGAAGCGTGGTTTGAACACCCAGGGCGGTGGCACGCGCTCCATATATTCACGAATCTTGTCATGGTTCAGAACATGCACAAAATCGGGCACCAGAATACCGTGTTCCTGTGCCATGACGCGCATCGCCAGTTTGTCACGAAAGTACCGCACGGTAGTATCGCCCATACCCGGCAAGCGCAAATGCTCCCGCAAGGCTGCTGCCGTCCACACGTCATAGTCATCCAGGGCAACAATGCGGTCGATCACCCGCGAACGGGCAAGATAGCTAACACCACGGATCACCTCATCCACCTTAGACAGATCATGCATGTGGAACACCTCATCGAGGCTCTCACGGGGCCAATTCCCCTCCTCCAGCGCCGTTACAGTCAACAAGATCACATACCACCCCTGGCGCTTGCATTCACGCATAAACTCTTGCCCCTTCTCGTAACTGACAATGCAGAGCATAGTTTTCGGAGGTAAGTTCGTCATCGTCATTGCTCCTGTGATGGATAATGGGTGTAACGTTTTCCGACAGTAGTATAGCATATTACGTTTAGACGTCCACAGTGGCAATATGCCAATGGTGTGAATAATCAGTTCTCCCGTGGAACACGTCAAATCCCGGATATCTCGGCAGTCGCTTTTGACCTGGCCGTGTACTTCCAGGGACAATGGGGAGCAGTTGGCGGCACAAGTGTGGCTGCACCTATGTGGGCTGCTGGCCTGGCGCTTGTGAATGAAGGCTTGAAAAAAAAACCAGGCAAGTTTGCTTATTCACCACAAGTGTTTTACCTGGCCGATGATGGCAACAATGACATGAATGCTTACTATGATGTGACAAGTGGAACTAATTTGTACTATCCTGCTACCCCAGGTTGGGATTACACTACCGGTCTCGGCACGCCCAATCTGGCGAATTTCTATATGGCGATCTCCAACAAGATCAGGTAAGCAAGTCAGGCTCCGCAATTTTGCTATACGCTCCTAACACTTGCGAAGTCTCAACGCTGACCTCTATTCTAGGAGAAAACTCCCTGTGAGTGCGCGTCGTAACACGTGCTTCTTCTCTTCCTCATTCGTCGGAGATTTCGTCGCCAGTTCCCGCAATGCCGCCATTTGGTTGGTAGCCGCAGAGGCAAGTTCGTTTACTGTCATCTCTTGCAGAAAGGTAGTCGAGGAGGATGGTGATAAATCCTCTGTTGTCCGGTCAATTTTTGAAGCCTTCTCAAGGACTGGTGTTTGCAGCTTCTCTTTCTTTTCAGTGTCGGTGCCAGCGAGTGAAAACTGCTGCCCGAGAATATCGATAGAGATGCCAACACCTGCGCGCAAGACGGCCAATTGTCTGTGCAACTTCTGATTTTCCGCGTCCAATTCATCCAGGATCTGTTTTTGTTGGAGCAATGCTTGCATAACTAGCGCGAAACTGCTGTCAATCGTTTCCATAGCTTCTCCTCATTAAGCATACTACATGTTCCAGTTACCGACAGGTCTGCATACATAGGAGTAAATATAAATTCTTCCTATACTTAGAATAACGTAGCTTAAAGCATTTGATAACGTTGGTTATCGTTCAATCGTGTATCACTATGTGTCAATGCATCTAGACACTCTTTCTCCGCATCGCTGTAACGCTTGCTGAATTTCATCGTCGTGACTGTTAGTGGTACAATATTGGCAGTCACAACGACAATCACAACGCCTTGAAAGACCATATCACTTAACGACGAGTAAAAAGGAACGAAGAACATGAACGGCCGCGTCCGCGAAATTTTAAGCTGGTACGACAGTGAAAACCCCGGTATCCGCACGAACCTGGCTCGCATGCACAATCATGGTCGCCTGGGCGGCACGGGCAAAATGGTCATTCTGCCCGTAGACCAGGGATTTGAACATGGCCCCACACGCAGCTTTGCACCCAACCCTGCCGGGTATGACCCGCGCTACCATTTCCAGCTCGCCATTGAAGCTGGCTGTAATGCATATGCTGCGCCGCTAGGCTTTTTAGAGGCAGGTGTTGCCGATTATTGTGGGGACATCCCCCTGATCCTCAAGTGTAACAACCATGACGTGTTGAACGACGAGCGCGACCCTATCTCAGCCATCACCTCTGGAGTCAGTGATGCCTTGCGCCTTGGTTGTGTCGCTGTTGGCTTCACTATTTATCCGGGGTCAGCCCAGCGCACCACCATGTATGAGGAGTTGCGCGAAATTACTGAGGAGGCCAAATCTGTCGGCCTGGCGGTTGTCGTCTGGTCGTATCCGCGTGGGAGCAGCCTGAGCAAAGAAGGTGAGACTGCCGTTGATGTTGTAGCCTACGCTGCCCAGATCGCTGCCCAGCTTGGTGCAGACATCATCAAGGTGAAGTTGCCCAGCGAGAAAGTAGAGCTGCCCGAGGCGCAGAAAGTGTACCAGAAGTACGAAATTCCTATAGCCACACTGGCAGACCGCGTCCGTCACGTTGTCCAGAGCGCCTTTGCTGGCCGTCGTATCGTCATCTTCTCCGGTGGCGTTTCTGCTCCCGATGATCAGTTCTACAACGAAGCACGCGCCATCCGCGATGGCGGTGGGTTCGGCTCGATCATCGGCCGCAACTCCTTCCAGCGCAAAAAGCCCGAAGCCCTGAAGTTCCTCAGTACCGTAATGGGTATCTACGAGGGCTCCGTTCAGTAGCTGACTTGATATTCACAGGGCTTGTATTGTGTCCTGGTACCTGCCAACCCACCCCTGGTGCCCGCAAGGGGCACCGCTACATTTGACGCTCAGAACGTCCAAAAAATGTAGTGGTGCCCCTTGCGGGTACCAGGCTGTTCTCATAATCAGGCTGTTCTCATGGTAAGGAGAATCATTCCATGCCGGCACCACGTAAACTCACCCTCGACGACTTCTGGGCCTTCAAAAGCATAGGCACTGTCGCCCTTTCCCCGAATGGCAGACGTGTAGCCTTTGTCTTGCACAGTACCGCTAAAGCAAAGGACGAGCGACACAGCGCTATCTGGCTGCTCCACCTCGACGAGCAAGGACATGCCGTGGAGGAGCCGCGCCAACTGACGAGTGGTAGCAAAAACGACACAAACCCCGTCTGGGCCCCCGATAGCCGGCGCTTGCTGTTCCTCTCCGACCGTGAGGAAGAGAGAAACCAGCTTTGGCTCATCAATACCGATGGAGGCGAAGCCCGGAAATTGACGAACATGCTCAACGGCATCAGTGAAGCAGCATGGTCGCCAGACGGGCAGTGGATCGCCTTCACCGCCGCAGTCGCATCAACCGATGACGATGATCTGTTGACTGGGCGCAAGACACTTACCGCCGATGAAAAGAAGCAGCGCGAGGAGGAAGAACGCATCCGTTTGCGCACCGTCACCAGGATTTGGTATCGCCTCGATGGTCGTGGCATCTTCGAGAAGTTCAACCACCTGTTTGTCATGCCTGCTCCCAGCGATGGTCCGACTGATCCTGCCACAATCCGTCGCCTCACCTCTGGCGATTTTGACCATACGCAGCCATCGTGGACACCGGATAGCAGCGAAATTGGTGTCTTGTGCAATCGTGCCGGTGATCGTGATCGCTCCTTCATCGCGGACCTGTGGGCGATTGCTCGCGAGACTGCTGAGGCTCGTTGTATCAGTGATGGCACGCTGGAGATCGGAGCCTACGCTTGGTCACCCGATGGCCACCAGGCGATCCTCGCAGGTGCGAAAGATATACGCCTCGCAGGCACCAGCAACTTCCACCTCTATCTTGTCTCTCGTGCGGGTGGCAGCATTGAGGACATGACGGCTGACGTCGATATCCATGCCACCATTGCCGCGTATGCTGGCTACGGCCAGCCTGGTCCCTATCGTCCCCGATGGAGTTCCGATGGCGAGCGAGTGTACTACCTGGTCACAGAACATGGCTGTGTCAACGTCTATCGCCTGGATGTCGCACAGAGGCAATCAACGGCCCTGACCGACGGTGAGCAACTGACCCACTTCCTGGCCCTATTACCCGACGAACAGGGGATGGTGCTGGCGCAAGCGCAACCACTCAGCCTGTGGGAGTTATACCTGTTGCCTCTACATGCAATAGGTGCCGGAGAGCCGGAGCGCCTCACTCACCTGGGTGATCGCCAACTGAGCGAGTTTGCCTGGAGCGAGCCGGAACGCATTCATTACCAGGGGTCAAACAGTGATGACATCGAGGCTTGGCTGATACGTCCCATCGGAGCGCGAGAAGGAGTGCATTATCCGCTCGTCGTCAGGATTCACGGTGGTCCGCAATCTTCCTTTGGTGCGGGCATGAACCCCTACCACCAGTACCTTGCAGCGCAAGGGTTCACCGTTTTTTATTGTAATCCCCATGGTAGCACCGGCTATGGACAGGCATTTATGCGCGAAGTCGAAGGCGACTGGGGTGGCTGGGACTACCAGGATATCATGCGCGGCGTCGATGAGTGCATT
>WNFH01000768.1_pt1 | contig 20946 bp, 14 predicted proteins | sample 5400411 | NCBI WGS metagenome assembly WNFH01 (sample SAMN13153347, study PRJNA577476) | soil metagenome | isolation source: 200 cm saprolite under Douglas fir tree site 2 hole 3 | place: USA:California | collected 2015-04-18
CTCATTCTCTACAGTCTCTTAACCAACTATGAGCGCGGCATTCCTGCATTGAAATTCATCCCCATGCCGGTGCATCTGATCCTGGATTTTGTGGCCGCCGCGCTGCTGGCTGCCTCGCCATTCTTGTTTGGCTTCTATAACCTGGCTCCCAATGCCTGGTTGCCGCACGTTATCGCCGGTCTCGGCGTCATCGTGCTCGTCATCGTCTCGCAGACACATCCACAGGTAAAGGCAAGGGCTGTAGCATAAGTTCCAGTTCGCGGCATAAGCGCGACAATATGGGTGTTGGACAGAGTCCAACACCCATATTGTCGCGCTTATGCCGCGAACTTTCCTACCCCTGGAGAGTTGGATATGCTACACTTGATAGCAGGTGAGCCTGTCCAGGCGTCATCGTACAACGAGATCGATTGAAGCTAAAGGAGTAGTGATGAGCGATAAGCAAGATCAAGATAGATACCCTCAGTTTCTCTCGGAACATGTTCACAAGAATCGAGCCATGTGGGAGGCAACGAGCGACGAATATGAAGCACGGAACGCAGTCGCTCTCTCAGGAGAGCAGGCGATGGCCTGGGGGCTGTGGCGCATTCCAGAAGCGGAACTGCATGCGCTTGGTGAGGTAGAGGGAAAGGATGTGCTAGAGTTTGGCTGTGGGGCGGCACGCTGGTCGATTGCGCTGGCAGGACGCGGAGCACGCCCGGTTGGTATTGATATTACGACTCGCCAGCTCTCCCACGCCCGCCGTCTGCTGGACGAAGCAGGACTCGACTTCCCGCTCATCGAGGCCAGCGCGGAGGACGTGCCACTGCCCGACGCCAGTTTCGACATTATCTTCTGTGACTGGGGAGCGATGACCTTCTGCGATCCCCGGCGAACTGTGCCGGAGGCTGCTCGTCTGCTGCGACCAAGTGGGCTGTTTGCTTTCTCCACAGCGACACCGATCCATATTTTGTGTCTCAATATGAAGACAGACCAGGTCGAACAGGCTCTCGTCAACGACTATTTCGGCATGTCACGCCTGGAGTGGGACAACGAAGTGAATTTTCAGTTGCCCTACGGCGAGTGGATCCGGCTCTTCCGGCGAAATGGCTTTGTGGTGGAAGACCTGATCGAGACACGCCCGCCGGTTGGGGCCACCAGCACGTACCGCACCGAAGCCGAGAATGAGTGGGCCAGGCGTTGGCCCATGGAGAACATTTGGAAGGTGCGAAAAGAGAAAGTTTGAATTCATGATTCACCCCGAATTTATGTGCCGTTAGCTCCAGGGCGAGGACAAGCCATCGCCCCTACTATGCTACGAAGCCGCCTGGTAGGCCGATCGTCCATAGTAGGGGCGATGGCTTGTCCTCGCCCTGTGGGGCTGATGCCGCTTTGCCAGCGGCGTCAAAGTTCGGGATGAATCATGTTTTCAAAAACCACTCAAAACTACGGAATCACCACATCCTGTATAGTCACAGAATTGTGCAAAGTATAATCGAGTTCGTTGGACTGATTCACTCCATTGGGAGTGAGTACATCCATCGCCTTGGGTACCGTGTTTGGATCCACGGTGCAGTGTGGGTCGCCGTTGATAGTTGCACAGACGCCAAAGGTGAATGAGCCGGGTGTTGAAGTAAAGGCACGAGCCTTGTCCGGGCTGAAACCATCCTGGCCGGTCAACACCACGGTGAAACCCCAACCTGACGCGGGCTGCCCACCCAGGCTTGCCGTTGGCACACTGAAGGTGATGATGCGGGAGATGGCGTTGGCACTGATGGCGATCGTGCCCTTTGAGTTGCCGTGCGCGTCAAGGTAACTCTGGCCAAAGCCCTGCACCTCCAGGAGCCTGCTCCAGGCCGAGCCTTGATCAATCACATATTTGCGCGAGGCATAGGCCGCCGCCGTCGAGGTATCGCCGGGCAGAGCGTTCGGGTCGTGTACGTACACATCCACCAGTTGAGCACCAAGTGGGCTGCCGAATGTCGGAGTCAGGTCGCGTAATTGCAGCTTGAAGGTGGTGGTCGAACCATCAGGGCTGATGATGACGCGGAACTCCTGCATATCGAAGGCTCCGGCATGGAAGTCGGGGGCCAGCGGATAGACATAGTTTCCTGGGCCGTTGTCGTCATTGGAGGGATCGGTGACATCCAGAACGACGGTGCCAGGAGTAAAGTCCCAGACCACCGTTCGCTGATCGTGGGCGGTGGCACCTGTGGGGCTGACGGCCACGGTATTCAGAACGTTGTTCCCACCTGTTATCGGAACCGACACGCTGAAACTGCCATCGGGGTTGGTTGGGGCGCTGACAACGGTGGTCTGGCTGTTGTTGTCCGTGTTCGTGGCCGCTACGTAGATGGTGTTGCCTGCTGCCGACGTACCTGTAACAGTGACCGGTGAACCATTCACGGGCGAGTTAGGCGGTGGTGAAGTCACGGTCAGAGTGGTCTGGCCCTGCTGATGCACCACGTAACGGTTGTAGGTGTCGGCTGGCTGCTCCAGCGGCCTCTTCGCGCTGATGTCGCGGAACAGGCGCACGTAGACGGCGGCAGACCAGGTCAGTGGGGCTGCGGAACCGGCGGGATGGCCATTCTGGAAACCAATCGAAGCTATCGTGGGATCGGTACCGTAGGGTGAAGGAGCAAGATTGGGCAACTCCCAATCTTGTTCGGGAATCAGACCTACACCTGAGCCAAAGAGGCGCATCGTGTTCAAGAGCGAAGTCGCCTGTGTATCCTGGCCAGCGGAGACATTGTACTCGCCGCGCTCCTCTGTGAGCAATGGCCAGACATGTCCGGTGCCGACGCCGCTGGGAGCCCACGGATGCCCATCTGAGGCACCATCACCATAGCCGTCGCCGTTGTAGCGGTGCCAGCCTGGACCGCTCGGTGTGGTGGTCTCTATATTCGCATCGACAACCGGCAGCGACTCGGTTACTGCGGTGTCGTTGAACGGTTTGAGGCCAAGGCGCACCAGTTCCAGGAAACCCGCGTCGATTACAGAGCGTTGATCGAGGGTCGGGCCGCCATTACCGAGATTGTAGCTAATCGCCGCGTTCGGGTCGCCGGTCTTGGAGAGACGAATAAAGTAGGGGTGCGAGGCCAGAGGACCAGTGGTGGTCACAGTCCAACCCTCTATGGAACGCTGCCAGTCGTCGGCTACACCCAGCCAGAGCTGTGCGCTGGCTTTATCGTGATTGGCAAGGGCGATGTCAGACGCTGCCACCAGGCCGGCAATCTCGGCAGCAATGGTAGAGGGGGAGTAACCACTTTGCTCTTCCCAGCGTTCGACGCCAAACGAAGGGCCATGGCCTATGACAAAATTCGCCGCTGGTTTAATGTGCTTCTGATAGAGGTTCGCGTCCATCATACCCAGTTGGTAGGCCATAATGATTGGATAGCTGGCCTCGTCGAGTTGCGTTCCAAAGGAGTCAGGCGCGAGCTTCCCATTGAGCAGGCTGTTGCGCGGCATCGAGCCATCAGCCTGCTGCTGGCGCAAGAACAGGAAGTTCACCAGGTCACGAGCCGTCGTGAGATCGCCGTCAAGGTAGAAACCGGTCCAGGCTTCGTAGAGATCGCGGGCGAAGACTTCGCGATACGAGCCGAAGTAGGTATTGTTGGGATCTCCTGCTGAGACCGCCTGCCCCCATGGCGAGGTGAGACTGGCTGCCTCTGCGCCTGCGAAGGTCTTATCTTCAGAGGCCTTTATCACGTTCGCGCTCAGATAGTATTCATCGGTGAGCAGACCCAGCTCAGAAGCCGGTACCCCATTCAGGCTTGAGCGGGGAGGAATCAGCCCGGCATCGTAAGCACTCCACCCAGACTCGTAGCCCTGTACGACCTGGCTGAAAGGCGTGGCAAGGGATGCTTCGGCTGAGCTCACGGCATCGGCCCGTTTGGTGCCAAAACCCAGTGCCAGGGTCACATCGCCATGGGAAAGGTCCACCTGGGTAGTTTGCGCCAGGTTCCCGTTGATAGCGTCGCTGTAAATAGCCGTGAGAGTGTGTGAGGCGTCGAGTTGCGTCAGGCCGTCACTTCCCACGCCAACGAAACCATTGCTCGCCTGGATAAAGGGAATCGAAGCATCAAGGGCACTGTAGACGGGCACAGCATAGTTGCGATTGGTCGCGTTAGACTTCGTATTCTTATCGAAGGCTACAGGTACGATGTGACCGGTGGAGGTATCGAGGGTACCGGTATCGCCGCCACCATTGCCGCTGCCACCGCCACCATTGCCGTTGATGGTGGGATCGTAGCGCACATACAGCTTGTAGGAGGAACGTGTACCCACGAGCGGATCAAAGTGTACATGCATCACCACCGTGTTGTGGTTGGGGTCGCTCACGTAGTCGGTAATGATGCGATACTTGCCGCTATTGGCGGTGGTCGTCACCTGGCAGTCAAGCATACGCTTGCCGAGAGGCTGCACCGTATAGGTGGTGTCGCGTGTCTGCAAGTCGGTGAAGGTACTGCCGTCTGTCACGATATACTGTAGGGTTTTGACGTTAGTATTGTCTACAGTGGGATAGTAAACATCGCTGAGAACACCATCCGCCAGGGTGAACCAGACCTTGGAGGTGGTATTAAAGGCGGTACCGAGGCAGTCCTTGCGTGCCAGGTCAAAATATGAAAGTGTTCCAGGACCGTCGGGGGCTATGCCCCCTGTGAGATTGGTGGAAAAGCTGGCCGAAGCTGAAGTTTGAAATCCCATCAGCATGGTTATCACCATTACGACCGTTGCCCCCAGGCGGAGACTGTGCCGCCACGCCTGCAACTGCAAGCTGCTCTTGTTTTTCCTTTGCATCGAATCCTCCGTTGCAACAAAAATAATTTTTACTCCCCCTAAATACTGGTTACACCCTACAAATGACGCAATAATCATGCCAGTTCTCGTGCTACACACATAGCACACTAGGTGTTATACAACATTCAGAGCATAAACGCGCGATAGGGACATTTTTGCTTCGCAAAAATGTCCCTATCGCGCGTTTATGCTCTGAATGTATGTTATCCACGCAGCTTTGTATAGGCCAGGCGCAAGCCTTCTAACGGTAAGTAGGGGTTGACGTGCTGGATTTCGGGGATGATCGAGGCCATCAACTGGCCGAGGCCACCGTGGGCGATGATCTTTACCTGGCTCTCCTCCGTCACTCCTGGAATCTCTTTGCGCAGGCGAGCAATTAAGCCCTGCACCAGGCCAACATGCCCGTAGATAATGCCTGATTGCATATTCGCGATGGTATTTTTCCCTAAAGCCGACGACGGCGGGGTCAGATCTACGCGGAAGAGGCGTGAGGCGGCATTGCTTAATGCCTCCGCGGAGATCATTAGTCCCGGTGCGATTGCTCCCCCCAGAAAGTCTCCATCCGTCGAGATGACATCAAAGGTGGTAGCGGTGCTGAAGGCAATCACGATAGCCGGTCCGCCATAGAGGTGATGGGCAGCCAGCGCGATGACAATACGGTCAGAACCAAGCTCCCAGGGGTTATCGATCAAGTATTTTACGCCAAGGTCCAGCGTATGGTCTATGACAAAGGCCTCTTTGCCACAATAGCGAAGGGCCAGTTCTTGAAAGACGGGCGTGAGTGGCGGGACGACGCTTGACATGATAATATCATCGATATCAGTAAGCTGGTACCCGGCATGGCGCGCCAGGTCGTTCAAAACCATGGCGTACTCGTCAGTTGTGCGCTGACGGGCGGTCGAGACCACCCAGTGATTCTGCATGGTTTCATGGGAATACAGGCCAAACTTGATATTGGTATTACTGATATCGATGGCGAGCAGCATAGACAACTCCCTTTTGTGCCGCTTCCGCCTGACACCCACGAGGGGTATCAGGGGTGGGGATGCCAGTTTTGGTATCAGGCAATATTCTGAACGCTGGCGGCGTATTGCTTCAGCAGGGCTGCAATCATGAATGGATCGCCGTGTGATTTATCGTTGATCACAATCACCTCATTATCCGTCCGACTATCGACAAAGGCCAGAGACGTAGGGGTGCGCATGCGTTTGCGCCGCCAGCGCATGCCAGAAGAAGTCATACCACGTCCGGCAAAGAGACTCATGACATTTTCGCCGAGATTTGGGGTTGGCCTGTTATCAATGTTTTTCGTCGAGCGATCAGGGGGAGGAGCACCACGGGCGGTGACATGCCGCACATACAACAGCGGCACATGGATAACCTTCTCCCCTTCCTGTTTGACAAAGGCATCAGGGGTAATCACTATCAGGTGTTTATCCGCCCGTACCAAACGTATCACATCGGCAATCAGTGCCCATATACTCCCCAGGCCAACAAACAGGAACAATCCCAGGAACAGGGTGGTAAACACGGCAGGTAAAATACCGTACTGGTAGTTGTGTGGGATGACAGAAAAAGCCATGATAGTGAATAGTCCCAGTCCCACCACAATGCCCAACACCCAGCCAGCTATGCTTAAAAGAACATTGCTACGCACAAGCGGAAACACGATCCAATCCTTCGGCGTTTCAGTGCTAGTCTTGACCTGCATGAGTATTTCAGATGTCTCCATTGTATTGCTACTCCTTAAGAAGTGCGGCACCATATTGTTTTTGATCTGTTAGCCACATTATACCAAAGTTATTACGTATTTTGCGAAGAAAGCTTCTCAGTTTTCACTGTTTTTGTGTGGGAGCCTGCTTGCTCACATGTGAGTAAGCAGGCTCCTGTACAATAACAGTGAAATATTGCCTTTATTTGGGAACAGGTTGTGATACAATGCGTACCATATCGACCTATTTTTGAAGTACGAAGGCATTGTTAGAGGGGTCTCATGGATGATTGGACGCGAACCACGGCAGTGACGGCGGCACGCCAGCTACTCCTCCGCTACAAAGATACACACCCGGGGTGGACTGACGATAAAACACCGCTAGATGACCTTGTATCCTGGCTCGGTTTACAGGTTGAAACATTTCACCCAGGCGATTATCCACAGGGAACCTACGGGTTTTTGGAATCCGGTGAAGACCTGATCTGGCTATGCCGAACGCTCCCCTCATCGCTGCGCCGCTTCACACTGGCACATGAACTGGGACATGTCGTGCTGCACAGCCACAATGCTCACATGCAACAATGGCTACAAGAAAGTGGGGCGGACAGGGTAGGGACATTTACATTTCAGAGTGTGCCGGAGCTATCGCGTGAAGACCCTTGCCAGCGACCAGATGTGCAGGAAGAGGTGACAGAGCAGAGCGAGCTATTGCAAGAGCTACTGGGTATCGGTCAGTCATACAATCCCCGCAGCGAGCGCGAACTGACGGCAAACATCTTCGCCGCAGAACTGCTCATGCCCCTTGAACGAGTACGAACCCTCTATATAAGTGAAGGCATTGCTCCACCAAACAGGCTCGCCAGTATCTTCGAAGTGTCCAATGCAGCAATGCTCAACCGGCTGGTGGGGCTGCTGACAGAAAGGCCCGCACTACCAAATGGCCAAACCACCCAGGGCGAGCGGGATGTGGATGGGAACCAGGGCGAGGACAAGCCATTGCCCTGGGCGGGGGATAATCCATCTCCTTTGGCGGAAAGCTCTGCCGGGATAAAAACCATTCCTAAGAAGAAGTACGACGAATTCCAACAGGCGGCTATCGAGGCTGCCACTCCCGCGCTGATTGTGGCGGGGCCGGGGAGCGGGAAAACCAGTACGTTGATCGGGCGCACAGAGTATTTGATACACACGCTCAATGTGAAGCCAGCCCATATTCTGGCATTGACCTTCTCGCGTAAGGCGGCTCAGGAGATGCAGGAACGCCTGGAGCAGGTACTGCATGATGGTAGCGAGAGTAGTGAAAGCAGCGAGCGTAGTGAGAAGCCTGGAGCCAGCGGAGCGAGCAGGGATATAGGCATTCCTACGGTCAGTACTTTTCATGCTTTCTGTGCTGAAATGTTGCGTACTTATGGCGGCCTGGTGGGATTACGACCAGACTTTGCCCTGATTGATGAGACCGAAGGATATTTTCTGCTGCGCCAACTGACCAGAGAAATGCGGTTGTACCACTATCGAAACTTGAAGTCACCAGCCTATTATTTCCCGGATATCCTGAAGGCTATCTCACGCGCTAAAGACGAACTGGTCTCACCCGAACAGTACCGGCAACTGGCAGAGCAGATGCTGGCAGAGGTCGTCGATGAAGAGTCGGAGTTGAGCGCGAGGAAAGCTCTGGAGGTGGCCGCGATTTACGCACTCTATGAGGAAGGGTTACGGCGCAGGGGAGACACCGATTTCGGCGGTCTGATTATGCTGGCGGTGCAGTTGCTGCAAGAGTACCCGGAGGTGTGCTACGAACAGCAGCAGCGATTTTCCCATATCCTTGTCGATGAGTTCCAGGATATCAACCGCGCCAGCGGTGTGCTGCTACGCCTGCTTGCAGGTGATGAGCAGCGGGTATGGGTAGTCGGAGATGCGAATCAGGCGATTTACGGCTTCCGGGGAGCTTCACCGGCCAATATTGCGAACTTCAAGGATGATTATGCTGATGCCACCATCCTGCCCCTCAGCCGCAACTATCGCTCTCGCCCGGATATTGTACACCTGGCGGAGTCGTTTCGCTGGCAGCAGTTGGAATTAGACGAGAGCGTTTCCGTAGGGGCGGGAGTGGGGTGGATGAGTGGTGGGGACGCTTGCGTCGCCCAGGAGAGTGGGGCGGATGGATCACGGGCACAGGACGAGGGCGACGCAAGCGTCCCCGCCTCTCCCAACCCCACTCCCGCCCCTACGGATGCCGCCTCTTCCCAGGCTGTTTCCAAAAAAACTACCCGTGAAAGCACCTCCAGGGTGGACGTTCAGGCTGCTCGTCTTACCCACCCTGAGACGTATGTGACGCTGGCGAAGGCCGAGGATAGTGCCAATGAACTGGCTGGCCTGATCGCGGATATCCGTTATAAGCACGCGCAGGGCTATGCTTATCAGGATATCGCCATACTTTGCCGTACACGGGCGCGGGTGAGAAAAATTACCCGCGCTTTGGCCCTGGCTGGCTTACCGGTGATTGAGAACAGGGGTATCCTGGGGCAAGAGCATATTAAAGACGTGCTCTCCATTGTCCTGCTGCTGGCCGACGCCAGCGGCATGGGCATTTTGCGGGCAGCCCGACAGCGCGAACATGCCCTCTCGCAAAGCGATATTGAGTGTCTTTTACTGGCGGCACGGGAGAAGAAACGTTCACCGGCGCAGTTGATTGCTGGCGATGAAGCACCGATGTCTATGAGTAGTGCTGGCCGCCGTTCGCTCTCGCGTCTCTCGAAGATCTTGCAGGCGCTCTTTCAATATGCTCCCAATGCCTGGTCGTTGCTGGCTCAGTATCTCTTAATAGAGACATCGATTATACGCGATTTGTTGCGCGAGACTGCGAGCAAACAGATTGATGGAGTGTACCCGCAAAAGGTACTCCTACGCGATTATGCTGGTTTTTTAGAAATCGCCCGGCGCTACGATCAGCAACAGCAGACCTTGCGCACAATACAGGAGCGGGAGGCTGGGGAGCGCGGAGAGAAGGCTGCTCCAGAAGCGACGATACAGGAGCAGGCCAGAGGCTTTCTGGATTATTTAAGTGTTATGTCAAGCCTGGGACAGGAAGGTGGAAGTAATCGGCAGCAGGGTACTGGAGAAGAGGGCGAAGAGAACCCTGATGTGATCCGCGTGATGACGGTTCACGCCAGTAAGGGGCTGGAGTTTCCGGTGGTCTACCTGCCAGGACTGATACAGCGAAATTTCCCCTTGCAGATGCATAGCAATCCTGTGCCAGCACCAACGGGGATGCTACCAGCCGCGAGCGAAGGCAAACTGGCCCACGAGAGCGGCGAATCTTGCCTGTTCTATGTCGGAGTAACTCGCGCGCGTGACCAGTTGGTGCTGAGTTATAGCGAACGTAACGGCAAGCAGAAGGCCAAACCCTCCGTCTATCTCGATGCCCTGCTGGCAGGTTTACCTGCTGAACGCATTACGCGCTTGCAGTGGCAGGGGCTGGTTGAGACAGCCGGGGCTGTCGGGGCTGTCGAAGGAGATGAAGAGGATCAGGAAGATATTGTGGTATTTCCTTCGTCTCGGCCCAGTCAGAGCTTTATCGACGCGGTGAAGCCGGCAAAGTTGAAGGCGGCGGACATTGAAACGTATCAGAGATGTCCGCGCCAGTATCTCTACAACAATATATATGGCTTTCGTGGCGAGGAAGGGGCCTACCAGCTTTTCTGGCAAGCGACGCAGAAAACGCTTGAGGACCTGGAGAAGAGCCGCACGAACACAGGTGGAGCGGGAGAAAATCAGGCGGTCCAATTGCCAACACTTGAAGAGGCGCGCAACCTCTATACGCAGCACTGGCAGGCTTTGGGTGGAGACGAATTGCCTTTCGCCTCGATCTATGAGCAGCATGGACACGAGGTGGCTGAACTGATCCGGGACAAGCTGCTCGAAAGGGGAGATACAACATGGGAGCTGCGTCCAAATTTCACGGTGGAGGCCGCGGGCAGGACCATACATGTACCGGTTGACCGGGTTGAAGCCTCCGCGCAGGGAGCGCAGGGTGATAAGCCGGTCAAGTTTGTACGCACACGTTTTGCCAAACGTAAAGAAAAGCCATCGCCGGGTCTAAGAGAGCTGCTCTATGCGCAGGCCTATCGCCAGCATCATGCAGGGCAGAGTATCGAACTGCATTTCCATAACTTGAGTACGGGCGAAACGCTGCCTATTACGCTCACCGCGAAGAAAGAGCAGAGTCTCTATGAGGAGTTGGAGCAAAGTATGCTGGGTTTGGAGCGCGATGAGTATCCCGCAAAACCTGATGCATTTCTATGCCCCACCTGTCCCTTCTTTTTGATTTGCCCCGCCTGAAAGCAATCAATTACCAGGAGTCAATGCTTAATGTGCAAAAACAGGCTGCTGGCCAGGCCAGCAGCCTGTTTTTGCACATTAAGCATTGACTCCTGACATAAATTACTTCCCGCTATATACTCCCCGATATTCGGGCGGGAGCATCTCAGCAATCTTACGCATCACCTTGTCTGTGGCTTCATCGATATCTTCGCGGGTAATCTTCGGGCCTTTGGGAGTCAGTACCATAGGTTTGCCATAGGAGATGGTTATGGGTGTGCCAGGTTTTTTGAGGGCGTTTTCACTGCCCCAGATCGCCACCGGCACCACGGGAACGCCGGTTCGCAGGGCGATCATACCCAGACCTGCATGGGCTTTGGCCATAGTGCGGCTGCGGCTGCGCGTCCCCTCTGGGAAGATGACCAGGATATTGCCCTTCTTTAACTGTTCTTCTCCGGCGCGTAATGCCTGGCGGTCCCCCTCGCCGCGCTTGACCGGAAATGATCCCAGGAAGCGCACCAGCCAGGCGAGTTTACTGCTAAAATATTCTTCCTTGGCCATATAGACGACTTTCCGGCGAAGATGCATAACAATGAGTGGAATATCAGTCCAGGCTAGATGGTTGGAGGCGATGATGAATGGGCCACTGGTTGGCACATTGTAGCGACCGCGCAGGTGCAGGCGCGTAGTGATATGAAAGACGAAAATAGCGAACCAGCGGATGGCATGGTAGAGGATGGGAGGGGTGATGTAGGGTTCGTAGTAATTCTTTTTAGGTTTCGCTGGTTTTACCGCTTGCCCAGGCCCAGGTTGCACCTGTTTAACCTGTTGTTTGTCTTGTTTGCCGGCGGCTGCGGATGCGCTGAGATCTTCTTGTTCCTGTTTCATATACGATTCTCCAAATGGCGATTGATGACCTCCAGTACCTGTGGGACGCTGAGATGATCGGTGGTAATGACGATGGCGTCTTGCGCTTGTTGCAAGTTGTCGCGGTCAATATAATCTCGACGCTGTATGTCTTGCAGCACAGTTTCCATTGATGGAAGGGCGGGATTGTGCTGGCCCAGGCGTTCTACCAGTTCGGCATAGCGGCGGCGTGCTCGTTCCTCAAGGCTGGCGGTGAGAAATATTTTCAGTTCAGCGCCGGGCAAGACGACCGCGCCAATATCACGCCCGACCATTACCACGCCATCGCGCTGTGCCATGGCGCGCTGTTGAGCAATGATGATTGCACGCACCTCTTTATGCGCCGAAGTTATAGAAACTGCATTGGTGACCGCGGCACTGCGAATCTCCCAGGTGATATCCTGTCCATGCACACTTACAGTATACTGCCGTCCATCAACAATCTCGGGGCGGCTGATGACGATTTCCGCGTGCCGGGCAAGCTGCGCCATGGCCGCTCCATCATTGATATCCACCCCATTTTTGAGTGCCAACCAGGCCAGTGCCCGGTACATGGCTCCGGTGTCTATATAAAGATAGCCTAATTGCCGCGCCAACTCCTCCCCTATAGTGCTTTTGCCTGAACCCGCAGACCCATCAATGGCGATACGCCGTGGCTGGTGCATGTGACCTCGCTACTGTGTCAATCAATGCCGATACTGTGTGGGATTATATCACATGTATTCGGGTTCTTATTGGCGCTTCTTCGGGTGTCCGATGGGGATCGTCACGATGCTGTTTTGTTTGATAGGAACAATACCCACGTACAGATGGGTCACCTGCGGCGATCGCAAGTGGTAGTACACGTTTGAGTGTGTTGCGTGCGCTGGCGCGCACGCAACACACTCAAACGTGTACAAAAGGGCTATATGTAGTGCAGCCGCAACATATGCGTAAGTATTGTCCTATGGCTTTAATCGCCCTAATACGTATTTTTGGGGGTTGCAAGTACAGTTGAGTAAGTGTATTATTTGATTATGGCTTTATAAGTACTTAGAAACTGAGATTACCTATTTTCACTTGTAAGGCATATTGTCCAGTACAAAGCTTTCGTCTGTTGGCTCGCTTTGGGTGCTTACATTGAAAGAGATGAATAGGAGGTTAACCACATGGCAGATAAACTACATTTCCTTCTCCTCATGGCAGGGGTAACACAGTGGAATCAATGGAGGCAAGAGCATGTTGAAGTACAGCCCGACCTCCAAGGGATAGACTTCACCAACGCCAACCTCAGGGGAGCTGACCTCAGGGGAGCTGACCTCAGATGGACGGACCTCACCAAAGCAGACCTCACAGAGGCCAACTTCACAGAGGCGTCCTTGAACGGGGCGAACCTCATTATGACAAATCTCACCAGGGCCAACTTCACAAAGGCAGATCTTTCAAAAGCCAGCCTCTACGGCGCAGACCTCAGGAAAGCCGTTCTCAGGAGAGCCAACCTCACCAAAGCGGACCTTTACGGCGCAGACCTCAGGGGAGCTGATCTCAAGGAAGCTAACCTCTACCTGGCAGACTTCAGGAGAGCTGATCTCAGGAGAACCAGTCTTATCCAGATAAACGCTTACGGCACAAAATTCATCGGGGCAATTTTCCGTGATGCAGACCTGCTGTATAAAGATAAAAAGAAATAGATAGACTTCTAAAGCCGTTTCATCTTTATTTTTCCGTTCTCAATTCTACGCGATGGGCTACTTTCACAATACCGGCTTTTTCAAGCTGCTCAACAATATATACAATTCCTTCCTCTCCCAGCTGCCTTTTCATGAACGTTATTTCCGCTATACTGCGCTTTCCGTCAATTAAAAGATACACGTGTTTGTAGCTGCGTGGGAATAGCTTGAGCACCTCTTCTGTATTCGGCGCATTGGTTCGTACAGGAAAAGGAATAAGAACGTAGGGCCTTGAGGGTTTCACCTGGGACGAAGGCTCCTGCTTCGTGGCTGGTGGTAGCTCTGCGGCTGGTGGAGATGGTAATTGCCGGGCCGGTAACTCCCGGCTGTTGGCGAAGAGGAAGGGGAAAAGACGGAACTTTCTTCTTTTCGGAACTGGTGATCCCGGTATTGCAGGCCGCGATGGATTAAAAAGTGCCTGCCATTGAGCAGGTGTCCCTACTTTGGTGGTCCGCGCGGGTGTGCCTGGCTCATCAGAGTGAGGGTGTATCACCTGTGTTTTCTCGGTGGCTCTCTCCTCCTGTATAGTAACCTCTCCTGTCTCCCGGGTGTTTTGAAGCTCCCGAAGTAAACGCAATGCAAGCTTATGCTGGTCTTCTGATATTCGCTGGGTAGGAACCAAGGTAACGTCTTTCATGGGTCTCTCCTCACTGACAACGTAAACACAACAAAAAAGTTCCCATGGAAGTATACCCTATCCTCAAACAATAAGGGCACTATTTTCATTACAAATTATTCATTTAGATGTATCTTTTTATCTTGCTGATTTTATAGTGATGCGGGTAGTTGACATCTTAATAGTTAATGGATTACATTTGTTCAAGGGGGTATCTGCCTGGACGACACCGCTCATGTTCGGGTAGAAGCCAATGCTATTTGTCTGCACACACACAACATAGGCCATGGAACCACTGTTCCATGGAAAAGGAGGAATCATGGATTTATTCATGCGACTCTGGCGAAGTTCGCTCAGCCGTGTGGCTGTAGCAGGAATGCTTTTGGTAATGATGGTAGGGTTGGGTGATGTGGGGACTGTACACAATCTGACCACTGCTCATGCCGCTACGAGCAGTTGCCAGCTTAACTCGGCTCAAGGCAACATTCAGCATGTTATTTACATCCAGTTCGACAACACGCACTTTACCCGCGATAACCCCAATGTGCCGTCAGACCTGGAGCAGATGCCTCATCTGCTCAACTTTATCAAAAACAATGGCACCTTACTTTCCAATCAGCACACGCCGTTGATCGCCCATACCGCAACCGATATCCTGACTTCGATTACGGGGCTTTACGGTGATCGCCAGGGAGTGCCGGTCAGCAACACCTACCAGTACTATAAGCCAGATGGCACCACCAGCCTGGGAATTTCCTTTGCCTACTGGACCGATCCTATTTTCGACCCGACCACTCCGCATCCGACGGATACCACGTTGAATATGATCGATCAAAGAGGGCTGGACACGCCCGCACCCTGGGTTCCCTTCACGCGTGCGGGCTGCAACGTTGGCTCGGTCGCTACGGCAAATACAATTCTTGAGAACAGCAGCGTCGATGTGTCAAAGGTCTTCGGGCCGAACTCGCCACAGGCAAAGGAAGCCAAGAACAATCCGACCCTGGCCTCGGCTGACTTTGTGGGGATCGGCGTCCACTGTGCAAAGGGCAATGCCCTATGCTCATCGAGTAACACGGGCCAGCCCGACCTCCTACCCAACGAACCAGGAGGGTACAATGGCTACATGGCTCTCTATGGTCACAAGTATGTGGCACCTCTGAACCACCCCTTGCACATACAAACATATCGGCGAACTCGATGGCAATCTCACCGGTCTGCTGGCAACTGAGCAAGGGATTACTACACCCTTCACCGTCCATGCAGATGCTGCTCCCACCATCTACCTCACCGGCAAGCCAGCGCGGGGAGCCACGGTCACACGCACCTTCGAACGCGCTACAGGACAACTGACGGCACAGAATCCGCTAACGGGACAGACAGATATGCTGACCAACTTTATGGCCGATCCCGTGGAGATGCAGCTCCTACACATGATCACGGCTGATCCGGCTCGCACGCCGACCTTCACGATGTTTGCCAATCCCGATTACTTCCTGTTTACGGGAAAGCCCAACTGTAATAAACCTTGTATTCAGGAATTCGCGCCAGAGGCCTGGAACCATGGTGATGTGAACCCCGACATCAACACGACCTGGCTGGGGATGGTGGGCCCCGGCGTGAAGCAGCTTGGCATTGATGGCAGCATCTGGTCCGATCACACCGATACGCGCCCGACGATCTTGACACTGGTAGGTCTGAAGGATGATTATATCCACAGCGGGCGGGTGCTCTTTGAGGCCCTTCAGGATTCGGCATTGCCACCATCTCTGCTCCAGCACCGCGCCGTCCTGACACAGCTCGCCCAGGTGTTTAAGCAGATCAATGCCTGCGTTGGCGAACTCCGTCTCGACACCCTGAAAATTTCTACAAAAGCATTGGAGAGCCAGTCACCAGGCGACAAGACCTACAATCAACTCGAAACGCAGCTGGGTGAGTTCGCAGGTCAGCGTGATGACATTGCGAAAGGCATGCTCACCTTGCTGGAGAATGCTGAGTACAACGGTCAGCCAATCAATGTCCAGCTCGCCCAGCAACTGATCGAACAGGGTCAAGCTCTGCTCAAGCAGGTGCATGACCTGGCGGGCCAATAAGATAGCTGTGATGTTCACCGGCGTACCAATAGACGTGCATTGTTGCACTACAAAAAGACATGAATCCTCCCAGGATTCTGGTCAAAGTTCGAGCGTATCAGTGATACGCTCGAACTTTGACCAGAATCCTGGGAGGACATCGGAGGAACGCAGAGCAGCAGGGGTTGCAACGAAATCTAGAACGATGCTTGTATCGAATAGTTGATTTATTCCGCTCAAGGGGCTACAATACTGGTATATACTGTGAGCGAGCAACCCCTTGTGGCTGCTTCAACCAACAACATATTATCGATTCCGTGTACTCCTCGAAAGGAGCTTCGTGTCGTGAATAATTCTATCGTGCAGTTCAGAACCATCCTTTGGGGCATTGTTCTTACCTTACTCTGGGTCTGCTGCTTTCTATTTATCAAACCAACGCTTGAGATTGAATTTGGCGGCGGCATCAATATGAACTTTAAGACGTTGGTGGTGACATTAGGCCTGCTCATCATTGTCCTCTATCATATTTTCGACCGCCCAAATGCTGAGACAACCAAACTTAGCCTGACCACCGCACTGACTATATCCTGGTTGGCTTTGATCATTTTCTTTCCGTTCAAAGATCCGACCCTACCAGCCGCCGGTGCCGCTGCCTTCTTCACGCTGATTATGGGCCTGGCCGTAGTCGTGCTGTGGGTACGTTTCTTCGCGGACGAGGTTGTCTAACAATTTATCAGGAAATAAGATTGGTCATGCTGGATTATCAACGGGAAAGCTGCAATGCAGCTTTCCCGTTGATAATCCAGCATGACCAATCTTATTTGTGGGATGATTCAGTTTGTATTGTTTGTTCCTAATAAGTGAGAGCATGTTACCTAATTTTGTATATTTGTAGATAAAAACCAGAACTTTAGAGAACGGACACAGACAGGCATGAGGCAAAAGGAAACTTCGGCGAAAGATTTGCTTATCTCTGGGCAGGTAGAGAGCCAATCCAATACACCCTCTGACAATCGTGTGCAGCCCAGGGAAGACAATCAGACATCCCCCCAATTTGTAGAACGCACAGAACGTGCGAGCAAATGGGCGGTGCTGGCGATTGTCGCGGTAGGCGTCTTCATGGCCACATTGGACACGTCGATAGTCAATATCAGCCTGCCCACCATAGCAGGCTCCTTTGGAGTACCCTTGAGCGGGGCCATCGAGTGGGTGATTATCGCCTACCTCGTCGTCATCGCGGGTGTACTTTTGACAACCGGACGCCTGGCAGACATGATCGGACACAAACCAATCTGGGCTGCCGGCCTTATCATCTTTACGGTTGGCTCGCTTATCTGTGGCTTCGCTCCCTCGCTTCTTCTTTTAATCGCGGCACGCGGCTTGCAGGGACTGGGCGGTGCGATGATTATGGCCATCAGTCCCGCCATGCTCACACAGGCCTTTCCCGCCACTGAGCGTGGACGGGCACTGGGACTCAATGCGGTGGTCGTCGCCCTTGGCGTAAGCACTGGCCCAACGCTGGGCGGCATCATCACGGCCAATTTATCATGGCGTTGGATTTTCTTCGTGAACATTCCCATCGGCATCATTGGCGTTCTGGCAACACTGTATGTTCTGACCGAGCGCATGCGCTGGGGACGAGGGAAATTTGACCCGTTGGGCGCACTGCTCCTGGCCGTAGGGCTGGTCGCGCTCACTTTAGGGCTGTCATTTGGTCAGGAGTGGGGCTGGTCTTCGCCACAACTCATCGCGACACTGCTGTTGGGTATTATTGCTTTGGTAGCGTTATACAGCGTTGAAAAGCACGTCTCTGACCCGATCATCGACCTGTCGTTGCTGCACCGGCGCGTCTTCCTCTCGGCCAACCTCAGCCTGATCTTGAGCTTCCTGGCACTCTTCGCCGTGAGTTTTATGCTGCCATTTTATCTTGAAGAGCTGCATGGCTTTCCAACCGAGCAGGCTGGTTTACTGCTAACACCCCTGCCGCTGACCATTGCCATACTCGCGCCATTTAGCGGCTCCCTTGCCGACCGCATCGGCACGCGCTGGCTGGCGGCGGGAGGGCTGACATTGGCCTGTATCGGGTTAGTGCTCATCAGCCAGTTGAATGCTCAGAGCTCGGTCTGGGATATCGTCTGGCGGTTGGTGGTGATCGGTGCAGGCCAGGCGATGTTCCAATCGCCAAACAATAGTGCTCTGATGGGTGCCGCCCCCAAAGCACAGCAGGGGAGTGCGGCGGGTTTCCTGGCAACTGGCCGCGTCGTCGGCCAGAGTGTGAGCGTCGCACTGGCAGGTGCGGTCTTTGCCAGCCTCGGCGGTGCCGCCGCTGGGCGCGAACTCGCCACAAGCCAGACATTATCAGCAGCGCAGGTTACCACTTTGCAGCAGACCTTTGCAAACGGCTTCCACATCACCTTCATCGTCTGCGCAGCGATTGCCGCCGTCGGTATCTTTACCTCGCTGGTACGGGGTAAAGAACGTGTATGATGATTAGACTTGCTTCGTTTCCTCAGTAAACTGTTCCAACTCATTGATGAAGTCTAACTCTTCAAGACGCCTCGCCGCCTTCGGCGGCTTGTATATTCTGTTTTATTGGTGCATTGTTGCTATGGAGAGCTTCTCTTGCTGCCTACGGCAGCAAGAGAAGCTCTCCATAGCAACAATGCACCAATAAAATCTTTTGCGAACTGCTGTAGGCAGTGAGGATTCAAAAAGAAATGAGACCTGAATAGTTACCCACGCCCCTCAGAAATCGCTCAATTTATGAAGCATACCAACTTTTAATGTGAGATACTTCACTTTTAATTAGTGAATCAACTAACTGCAATGTTACTATATACCAACTATATTTAGTATGTTGGTTCCGTTCATGCAGCCAGACGTGGCTATCGTAATGACGGGGCAACAATTATGCTTATGTTTTTAATGATTATGCTTATGATTTTTATGGAGAAAAAATGTTTAAAATGTTTAAAATGCGCCGTTCTCTCTACCTCTTCTCTCTTATCGGCCTCTGTCTTGTATTACTGCTCGCAGCCTGTGGCTCACAGCCAGGTACGACCACATCCAGCACCCGAAGTGGTTCACAGTCTGCTCATCCCACTATGACAACTTCCCCGGTGATCCCGACTGGCAAACCGGGACCCGTAACCAGTGTTGTGACGACTGTTCCCATGCCACCGACGCAGACCAGTTGTCCCGCTCCAGGCGCAGGGCGAGCTGCCGTCATGCGTCCACTTGCCCTGGGGAACCATGCAAACATTGCCTACCTCTTCAACGAGAGCGATCTTCGCGGTACACCGACATTTGGCGAGTTGAAACGCTATGATGTGGTGACTGGAAGTAAAACTGTGATTGTGCGTCTGGATCATTCTCAGATTGCAGAGGCGCAGGTCTCAGGTGATGGGCAGTGGCTCCTCTTTGTGACTGAGGCCCCTGGAACTGCCGAGCTTCAGATGGTTCGCATGGACGGTCAAGGTCTCCAGACTCTGTATTGTGCGCCGCCCTCGAGCATACGTGCTACACAGTGGTCGCCTGACCATTCGCTGATCGTGTTCTCCTATGGTGCGTACTCTGTACAATCGCGGATTTACCTGTTCACTATGGCGAGTGGGGTCGTACAGTTGGAACTGAGTTCCAGCAACGCAAACATCAGCTATGTGGCTCGCACCTGGCCTGATAATACCCGAGTCTACCTGACGGCAGTTGTTCTCAATTCACCAGATCCGTTGAAGAGCCTGTATATCCTCGATACAAAAAAGGGTGGGAACCAGCACAATGGCGATCTGCTACAGGTTCTCAAGCCATCACAACCTCAGTACTGTTGGGATTTTGACAGCGATTATGCTACCACCAAACTCGCCACCAGTCAGTGCAGCGTGACGTTTTCTCCGGCGAGCGGTCGCGGGGTACAGCGAGGTCCAAGCACGATCACAACGCAGCCGGTCAATGGTGGCTCACAGCATACCATCTACTCCTCTGCACGCTATGCAGTAAACCAGGTCCGCTTCCAGGGCTATAGCAGTACGAGCCTGTTACTGACCATTGATAACCAGAACTTTGGTGCCAATGTCGCGGTAGATAGCAGTCAGAATGGCCTGTGGCGAATGAACACGGATGGCTCCGGTCTAGTGCGCCTGAGCAGCGATGGTGCAAACAGTGAGAGCAGCTTCAATCGTTTCTCACAGTATCCCTGGTCAAATGTGTCACGCGGTGGCAGCATGTATGTCATACAGGTCAGCGATGTGGCGAGTAAATCGCCTGTAACCAGGCTGTACGTTGGTTCGCTCTCCGGGGGCTCACCTATGAGCTTTGCTTTTGCGAATATAAATGAAGGTACAGTGGAAGTGGCTGGCTGGACGGCCATGTAGACTCATCACCTGGATGACTCAAACCTCTAATACATGAGACATATCGAAGTTTGAGAACTTCTGTACAAAACAAGATGATGTGGTGAAGGCACTCTGCGAGTGCCTTCACCACATCATCTTGTTTTTTTGTTACCAACTTCATGTTCAAAATGGTATATTTGTGGCAAGGAGAAAAAGCCATGCATGATGACGCAAACGCAAAAAAAGAGCAAATTGCAGGCCTGTATAATCGCGCTGCTCCCGTCTACGGCACTATTGGCCCCGGCATCTTTGCCTACTTCGGTCGCAGGCTCGTCGAGGTGCTGGATATCCCACCAGGCGCGCAGGTGTTAGATGTTGGCACCGGCAGAGGGGCGAACCTCTTTCCAGCAGCACAAAAAATCGGGGCCAGTGGACGTGTAACGGGCATTGATATTGCCGAAAACATGGTGCAGGAGACAGCTGCGGATATCAAGCGCAGAGGAGTGCA